>Ga0247727_10007239_pt1 | contig 21281 bp, 20 predicted proteins | sample WisWelCaveWW1625_FD_202498 | JGI IMG/M metagenome (GOLD analysis project Ga0247727, IMG submission 202498) | Biofilm microbial communities from Wishing Well Cave, Virginia, United States - WW16-25 | ecosystem: Environmental > Aquatic > Deep subsurface > Groundwater > Cave microbial mat | place... | reverse complement strand
ACCAAGAGTGGCGGCTCGAAAAGCTCGGCTTTCTATCGCCGCTCGAAGCCAAGGAGAAATACAGCTTACGCGAGGCTGCTTAACCTAAACTTGTGTCCAAGGAACCGGGTCCGATACAGATCGAAGTTTACTGCTCTGTGCGCACACTCACCGCGATCTGCGCGCCCTCCTCACCCTCACCCACTAAGACGTTGAGTTCGCGCGTCTCTTTCTTCGCGAGCAGCATATGCTGACCGGCCACCTTCGCCTCTTGCTCTAAATCCCAACCCTCTTCGTGCAGGCGCTTCTTGTAAAAATCAGCGATTTGCTGCGGAGCGTCACTGCTTTTGAACATCACCATCAAGCCATGATCGGGGGACATGCTGTTCATAACGACCTTGGCCCCGGGAAAAGCGGGAACGTCCTCGGGAAATCCTTCGGGCAGACTCTTCTCGCCCTCCGGTACAACCGCAAAACTGGTGCCGTCCTTCGCGCGGCCGCGGCTCGTCCCGTCCTTCAAAATTTCGACTTCGATGTCGCCCTTTTCGCTCTCCACCGTAACTTTCTCTCGGCCACAGGCGGACACCACCCCCACCGCAAGGAACCAACTCAAACTCACTGCGATTTTCTTTCGCGCCCTCATCACACCCTCCCCTGCATAGCAAACAGAGAGAAGAGCCTAGCCCGGATTATTCACGAAGCACCTACTGCGGCCCGCCCCGCGACGTCCTCCTCGCCCTGCGTTATGCTTGTTTGCCTAAAAAAGGCATCTCGCCCCTGCATGCTGCGCTGCTTCAGCAACCTCGGTCTACTTTTGGTTTCTCTGACGGTCTGTGCCGTCGCAGGAGAATGGTTTCTGCGCGCCACTCCCACGTCGCCTGACCGCGTGGAGCACGGGCAGCGCGCGAAATACCGCTTCAATCCCTACCGCTCCGATGGCACACTTTCCTACACACTCCGGCCCAACTGGGAAACCGTCCACGCCACCAACGAGTTCGAAGTCAACGTGCACACCAATGCCCTCGGCCTGCGCGGCAGCCCGCCGGCGGCGGCCGCTAACGAGGACAGTTACCGCATTCTGGTGGTGGGGGATTCCTTCGCCTTCGGATGGGGCGTTGAAGACAACGAAACCTTCGCTGCACAATTGGAGCAGGAACTCCGCCGCCGCGGCATCGCCGCCGAAGTGTTGAATGCCGGCGTACCCGGCTACAGCACCGATCAATATTTGATCTACCTGCGCACGCGCGGTTACGCCCTCGAGCCGGACGTCGTACTGTTGGCACCCCATGACAATGATCTAAAAGACTTGGCCTGGAACCACCATGCTTTCGATGCCGAGCGGTTGCCCACGCGCGTCGAATCCACGCTGCGTCTGATCGACCGCCACGGACACATGCGCTACGTGAACGAGGGCGAAATCGCGGCGCCGGCTCTCAACTTTCCCGGAAAGTCCTGGCTCGCCGATCACTCGCAACTCTATCACTGGCTGCGTTTTCGCAGCGCCAAGTTGTGGGTGAGTCTCGCGCTCCACTTTGCAGACGCGGAACTCGAACGCGAGGCCGGCGCACCGCCGACCGGTGCGATCTCATCCCTATCCAACGCAGAGGTCGAGCGCGGACTCCGCAGCGGAAAGGAATTCCAGCTGCGCTATCACCGCTTTCTGATGGAACAAATTCGCAAGGACTGCGAAGCACGCGGCATCACCTTGCGCACGCTGCTCATCGCGCGCCGCGGTTTCAAAGCCAAGTCGGGTGATCCGGAAGCCGAACTCCACGCCGACTGCGCCGCCGACCCGCACTGCCTCGACACCGCCCAGCTTTTCTCAGGGATAGACGAGGACGCGATCTTCTATTCAGGCGACGGGCACTGGACGCCAGAGGGACACCGACGGGCGGCGATGGCCGTGCAAACTTTCTTCTGACGGCTCGCCCCCGCGACCCAACAAAAACAAAGGCTTCGTTCATGCTCTGCAATCGCACCGCGTCCTCCTACTATGGAGTCCGCGGTTTGAGCTACATTTTTCGCCGCTCTCCGACGGTGCTTTATCAAAGTTGTAGTTCAAACTGCGGACTCCATAGTAACCTGCTTGTCGCAACGGCGCTTCGTACGCCACCTCGATCCAGTCTATTACGCGGGCCTGCGCGCGTGGTGTGGAAAATCGCGCTTCGGCGTTCCAAACTATTTTGACCGCGGCAGTGCTGGTGAGCGGACACGGTGAAAAAACCTGCTGACCGCAGGCACTTTTCGCCGAAATTACATCCCTTCTCGAGGGGTACTTGGGGAGGGCCGAAGCAACGAGCTAAACAAATCGCGAGGAGCTTCGGCCCTCCCCAAGTACCCCTCGAGAAGACCGGAATTCTCGGGTCAAGATTCAGTCGAGGGGAGAGGTAATTCCACCGCGAAGGTGGTACCGCGTCCCGGCGCGCCCTCCACTTCGATGCTGCCGCCGTGAGCGCGCGCGATTTCCCCGGCGATGGTGAGGCCAAGCCCTGCTCCGGGCTCGTCGCTGTGGGTGCTGCCGCGGTGAAAGCGTTCGAAGATGCGTTCGCGTTCGCTCTCTGCAATGCCGACGCCGGTGTCGCGCACGCAGACGCGGGCTCGCTCTGCTTCGCGGCGCAGTTCGACTTCGATACGCCCGCCTTCCGGCGTGTATTTGACGGCGTTGTGGAGCAGATTGGCGAAGAGCTGGTGCAACCAAGCAGGATCGCCGGGAACTGTAACGTCTGCTGCGCCCGTACAGGACAGCGCCAGCCCGTGTTCCGCGGCCACCGGCTCGAAGAAAGCGGTTACTTCGCTCAGGAGCGTGGAGAGATCAACCAGAACGCGCTGCTGGGGATCGAGCCCGGCTTCCGATTGAGCTAGGCGCAGCATGGCGTTGACGGCCTCCGCCATGGATTCGACTTCCTCAGAAAACGCTTCCAGTACCCGGCGGTATTCGACGGGCGAGCGCTCTTTCTCCAGGGTCACTTCGAGTTGACTTTTCAACGCCGTGAGCGGCGTTCGCAGTTGGTGGGCGGCGTTGGCGTTGAAGCGCCGCAGACTCGCCACGCTGTCCTGAATGCGCGCGATCATGGCATTGAGAGTCTCAGCGAGCTGATCGAGCTCGTCGCCCGCTCCCGTGGTGGGAACGCGCTCTTCCAGATTGGCGCCGTGGATGCGCCTCGCGCTCTTCGTCATCTCGGCGATCGGCCGCAAACTTCCGCGCGCCAGCCAATATCCCACGCTGCCGGTAAGTAGTAAGAGCAGCGGGAGCGCCAACAAGAAAACCTCGCGGATGTGTTCCGCTGATTCCACAAAACGCTGGCTGTTGATAGCCGCTTGAATGAAACCGCCTTCGGGAACAGCGGAGGCCATTACCCAATACGGAAAGGTTCCTCCCAGCTCTTCTTCGTCGTAGGTCCAGTCGCGCTCACCGAGGAGCAGGCTCTGCGCAAGCGGCACCGCGTGCTCCGCAAGCGTGCCCCAAGCGCGCAGCGGCTCCGCTTTTTCGTTCAAGAGTTGCACCGACATTTCGAGTTCGGGTGCGACGACTTCCAGCCGACGCCCGACGTAGGCCGCGAACTCCTCACTGCCGAGGCCGAACCGTCGGCCTTCCTGCAGGAGAGCATTCACCTGCACGTTGAGCAAAAGCTTGGCTTGCCCGTAGATGCGGCGCTCTACCCGCTCGTAGACATAAAAAGAGAACAAAACCAGGACCACCAGCACCGCCGCGCTATAGCGCAGCGTCCAGCGTACGCCGATGGAAAGCCGCTTGGGCCTACGCTGCGGGTTGTGCGCCATGCTCCGCCTGGGCCTGGCGCTGACTGCGGTCTTCGAGGACGTAGCCAACGCCCTTGATGGTGTGGATCAATTTGATCGCGAAACCGCGGTCGACTTTTTTGCGCAGGTGGTTGATGTGGACGTCGATCAGGTTGGAGTAGGTGTCGAAGCCGTAGCCCCAGACTTTTTCAGTAATCATGCTGCGTGAAATGACCTGCCCGGTGTGGCGCATCAGATATTCGAGCAGGGCAAATTCCTTCGGCGTGAGATCCACCAACTGTCCAGACCGCTCCACGCTGTGGCGGTTCACGTCCAGGACCAAGTCGGCTATGCAGAGGCGGCCGTCGGTCGGCTCACCCAAGCGGCGGCGGGCGATGGCGCGGATACGGGCGGAAAGTTCGGCGAAGGCAAAGGGTTTGACCAAATAATCGTCAGCGCCGAGGTTGAGCCCCTTGATGCGATCCTGTACTTCGCCGCGCGCCGATAGAAACAGGACCGGTGTCTCGATTCCGCGCTCGCGCAACGCCCTCAGCACATCGAAACCCTCCAGCTCAGGCAACATGACGTCGAGGATGATGAGGTCATAGGCACCCGTCAGCGCCCGCTCGAGGCCAGCCTTGCCGTTGCCCGTCACGTCCGCCACAAAACCCTGTTCCGTCAGCCCTTTGTGGATGTATTCACGGGCCGTAGGATCGTCTTCGACGTAAAGGATCTTCATGGCCCGAAACTGTAAGGCGGGTTGCGCCTACGGACAAATCCACGCGGCGGATGCCGTCCCGGAGCCGATTCATCCTGCACCGCCGGGAGCCAACCTCTGGGAGACACCTGTTTTTTAGGATGAGGCCTCTGCGCCCAGGGATGCGACAGCTTCTCGCTGCCGCTCCCTCCGGTGTACCAGGACCAAGTTGCGCACATAGACCACCGTGTTGGGCAGATAAGCGATCGTGAAAACGGGATCGCGGCGGTGGATGGCGTAGACGAGCAGAACCAGAGAACCCAAAATCGAGAGGTACCAAAACGTTTTAGGCACGTAGCTCTCGCGCGCCCGCTCGGAGGCGATCCACTGCACCACAAAGCGCAACCCGAAGGCCGTCTGCCCGAGCAGACCTAAGGCCAGCCAAAAGGTGGAATCACTCCAATCCATGGTCGCAGTAACCTCACGAGTACGTGTAGAGCAAGTTCGTACAGAATATACGGCCGGCGGCAACAAAGACTGCGAGCGCTAGATGAGGAGTCCTCATGTGATAACTCCGCGAAGAAATGACCCCGCGGGAATATCTGATACGCGCTACGCTACGCTTTGTTTCCGCACCTAATCACGAAGACATTGAGGATCAAAAAAACCGCCCATGCCCTCCGTGACGGAAGACCAAGTACTCGCCGCGCTGCGACCGATTCTCGACCCCGACTTTGGAAAAAGCATCGTGGACTTGGGCTTCGTCAAGGACATCCGCATCGAAGGCGGTCGCGTCACTTTCCGCATTGAACTCACGACGCCCGCCTGTCCCGTGAAAGCAGAGTTCGAACGCGCGGCCCGGGAGCACGTGCTCGCTCTGCCGGGTGTGGCAAGCGTCGATGTCCACATGACCGCCAACACACGCGGCCGCGCGCCGACGCCGCCGGAACCGGACGCGATCCTTCCTGGCGTCCGCAACACGATCGCCGTTGCCTCGGGCAAGGGTGGCGTGGGCAAGAGCACGGCGGCAATAAACCTGGCACTGGCCCTGCGCGAAAGCGGCGCCGCGGTCGGGCTGATGGACTGCGATGTCTACGGCCCCTCACTGCCGTTGCTCACCGGCGTCACCGGCCGCCCGCACGCGGAAGAAAAACGCATTCTCCCCCATGAGGCACTGGGGCTGAAGCTCATGTCCGTTGGTTTTTTCCTGACCGATAACTCGCCGGTGATCTGGCGCGGCCCCATGGTGCACGGATTGATCCGTCAATTTTTGAGTGACGTGGAATGGGGTGAGCTCGATTACCTCGTGCTCGACCTGCCTCCGGGCACGGGCGACGCCGCGCTGACTTTGACGCAGCAGGCGCCGCTCTCGGGAGCCATCATTGTTACTACCGCCAACGATCTTTCGCTGATCGACGCCCGCAAGGGTCTCGCCATGTTTCAGAAGGTGAACGTGCCGGTGCTCGGCATCATCGAGAACATGTCTTATTTCACGCCGCCGGATCTACCCGACCGCAAGTACTACATCTTTGGATGCGGTGGCGGAAAGCGCGTGGCGGAGGAACTCGGCGTTGAATTCTTGGGCGAAGTGCCCATCGATCCGCGCGTGGTGGAAGAAGGCGACCGTGGTCGTCCCATTGTAATCGCCGCGCCGGAATCCCCGGCGGCCCAGGCCTTTCGCAGCCTCGCCGGCAACGTAGCGCGCCGCTTGGCTGTGCTCGCCAGTTCGGAACCACCCCTCGCCGACGCCAACATCACCTGGGTCTCGTAAATTGTACGCACTTCAGGTGATAAGAAGTCGTTGCAACAAGCTTGGTCACTGAGTACCTGGACGGTGGAGCCGTCCACCTTCCAAGTCAGGTTGCTCCTTCTCTTGAGCAGCGTCTTGGCCTTGTGTATTTCGCTCCTGAAGATACTTCAAGGGATCTTGAGATATCCGCCAAAGGTCTGGATTATTTTCTCTCGCGAAATTCGCACGCCAAAGCCCTGTCCAATAGACCATCACATTTTCTACCGCCATGAGTGCAAGTCTGAACTCGACGCGTGCTTTCATCAATGCAGCTTGCTCAGTTGCCGAATCCGCGGTGGTTTTAATCTTACCTCTAAAAAAGTAGCGACCGAGAACATATTGGGTCATGAGATACCAGCCATAGTCCGCGACTGCATCCATTCGGAGAGAACCACCCATCGCTTCGGACTCTGCAACCGTCACATCGGGTATTCCCGGGGAGCCGGCAAATAAATTCTTCTCGCCACCCAAGAGGATTGTGAGACTTCCTGCGGGTTTCCACAAATGCTTCCCGAAGAATTCATCAACTGCGTCGAAGGCGTTTCCGATTTTTATAACGTATTCCGGTATGGGTTCTGCAATGCTCAGCTGAGGAATACGTTTTTCCTGTTGGAGGCTGCCTTGAATTTTCCGAATGCCGATACTCAAAAAAACAGTCAGCCGCCAGTTCTGCTGCAATCCAATCGAAGCCCGGTTGGTCCCGACCCCGAAACCCCTTGCCCCCTGCTCGCAACATCTCTCTGCAATGTGACTATTTTCCGTGTAGCAGGTCGGCGTAAAGGACTGGGACGGAACCGACCGGGCCCGCGGCTGAGCGCTTGGTGTATTCCTCATACTCCAAGGATTCGAGTGCGAGGCGAGGATCAGGCTCGAAGAAGCGATCCGGAAGTTCCTGCGGCTGAAACCACATCACGTAGTCCGTGCGGATGGTCTTGCCCTGGGAACGGTTAAAAAGCTCGCTCCACAGCGGCAGTTTGAACTCATCCTGGGTCACGCATACTTCGCGCTTGCCGAAGGAATCCGTCAAGCGATAAAGATCGCAGCTTCGCCCGCGCATTTCTTGCACGCCGACCTTCTCCGCTCCTCCCTCGATGATGCGCTGTCCCTCCATCCCAAAGGGCCGCAGGCGTCCGGCATCCGCGCGGATTGCAATGGGACTACGGCGCACGGCGATGCCGTCGCCGAGAACCTCATCGTAAGCGTAGTAGCGGTCGCCGTTCACGAGCGAGACGATGCGGTGACCGCGGATTACCGTTTCGGCACGCAGGCGATTGCCCTTGGACCAGAAGTGCGTGATCTGGGTGCCGCCGTCGCCCTGAGCGAGGGCCTGGGCGTACCATAGTGGAGGCGCTGTCGCTGCCTTCTCTGCAAAAACAGGCACAGGCAGCATGGCAACCCACGCCGTTCCCAACAACCAACCCAAGCTTCGAAGCGTCGTGTGAGCAGACAAGTGACCTCCCGCCTCTGTGTGCGTGTCTTGCTGGTGGAGCTTACCATGGCGTGCGTGCGCGTTGTGCTCTCCATCGCCGGTTCCGATCCTACAGGAGGGGCCGGGCTCCAGCTCGATCTTCAAGTCCTCCGCGCTCTCGGCGTGCACGGCGCCGCCGTTGTAACGGCACTCACGGTGCAAGATCGGCGCAAGGTGCACCGCGTACTGCCGGTTTTCCCTTCGCTGGTGCTGGAACAAATCCGCGCCGTCGCCCGCGATCTTCCCCTCGCGGTGGTTAAGCTCGGCATGCTCGCCAGCGATGACGTCGCTCGCGCCGTGCTGCATGGGTTGGAGGAGATCGCGCGCGCTGATTCTCCGGCCCTGCTCGTCGTCGATCCGGTGCTGGCCGCCAGCGACGGCACGCCGCTGCTCGAACGGCGAGCCCTGCCCGTGCTGCGCGAGATCATCGCGCGCGCGAACCTCGTCACGCCGAATCTCGCGGAAGCCACGGAACTCACAGGTTGCGACGCGCGCACACAACGCGGCGCGGAAGCCGCGGTGCGCGTCTTGGTCACGGAATTCGGAGCGCGCGCGGCGCTCATCAAGGGCGGCCACCGCGAAGGAGCACCGGACGACCTCTTGGCTCAACGTTGCGGAGACACCGTCGAACTGTTGTGGCTAGCCGGCGAACGCAGTCACGGCTCATCGCTGCGCGGCACCGGCTGCGCACTCGCTTCCGCCATCGCTGCGCGCTTAGCTCAAGGTGACGATTTGCGCGCCGCGGTTCAAAAAGCTCGGGAATTTGTCGCAGAGGCCATTCGGCGCGCACATGCCCGCGGACCGGAAGTCTGCTTTTTGGAATTTCCGTAAGCTCCACGACACACCGAAACGATTCCTCTGCCGGTATCGTCGACGATGGGAGATGGAGCCGGCCTCCAAAATGGCGGCCACGTAGCGGCGGTCCGAGTGACTTGCGAGGGCGATGACGCCAACCCATGGCAACTCCAACGATTTGTTCATGTAAACAGAATGTAAGCAGGGGGTGTAAGAATAGGATAGATAGCGCGTACCCTTTGCGTCGTCTTGATCTATAGCTCCTGCGCGCGATAGGAGAAAAGTGCTGGGGAGGGAATTCTACAAAAATTTTCCGCCGCTTTCCTTTTGGAATAGCAACACACCACAGAATGGAAAGTCCAGCAGCGAACACGGCTTTGCGAATCTTCGGGGTTGCGGTGTCCTCTTGGCTTTTTCCCTTCTCGGCAGTTGCCCTGCTGTGGCCGAATTGACAAGTGAGAAAAATTTCTGGGAAAAGCGAGATGTTCTTCGATCGGGTCTCACGCTTCCCATGCATGAAACGGACCACTCGGCTGGTTACCTCCTTGAATACCACCAAGCGTCACTGGTTGAATTTGCAATCAATGCGGAAAAGGCGATCCAAAGTATTACAACTTCCGACCACAACGAAGCCTCACTTCAGATCCTGGCTTATCGCGATGCGCTCGAACAAACCCATGCTCTAGCTGAAGCCGATTTTGCCGCGAGGCTCGCGCTGTCCGCGAGCGAATTCGAATCTCGCATTCTCGGTGGGTTTAAAAACACCTTCAACGGGGTTGCTCTGCTAATCACAGAAGGAGAATTGGAGACGATCCGGTCCTCACCTTACATCAAGAGCATCTACCCCAATTATGTCATGACAACTCACTTGCGGGATTCGGTTCCCCTCATCGGAGCCGACCGCGCATGGGAACTCGATGCCGATGGAAACTTTTGTAATTTGACCGGAAAAGCTTGCCTCACAGGCAAGGGAATCACCGTGGGTATCTTGGATACAGGAATCGACAAAGAGCACGAGAACCTTAAAGACCAGGTGACGCTCGAAGCAGATTTTGTGCCGGCCCACTATATAGATCGCGGTGTTGACATAGGGGATGGAGACGATGTATGGCCTTTCGACCCTTCCGCCCAAGACGATCACGGACACGGGACGCACGTTGCAGCCACGGCGGCGGGCAAGGGCGCGCTGCCCGGCGTGGCACCTGGGGCCATGCTAGCTGCGGTGAAAGTATTAGGTCCGTTTGGCGCAGGGCTTACGTCTTGGATTCTCCAGGGGATCGATTGGGCGGTTGATCCGAACGAAAACAGCAATTTCGAGGATCGCCTCGACGTAATCAACCTCAGTCTCGGTGGACCTGGCGATCCGGACGACCCGTTATCGCGGGCCATTGATCGTGCAACCAATGTGGGCGTTGTAGCCGTGGTTTCTGCGGGCAATAGTGGCCCTCGGTCGGGAACCATTGGGAGTCCAGGAACCTCTCGGAATGCCATCACAGTGGCCGCAAGCAACAAGAGCGATGAGATGGCTTTTTTCAGCTCTCGGGGCCCTGTTCTTTGGGGCGGCGGCGCGCTGTTGAAACCCGACATCACAGCTCCCGGCGTTTCCATCTGTGCCGCGCGCTGGAGTCAAAGTCCAGCACCTGGAGACTGCAACAACGACTCCAAGCATAGGAGCTTATCCGGCACCTCGATGGCCGCGCCGCACGTGGCCGGAGCAGCGGCCATCCTGAGGCAACAACATCCTGACTGGACGCCTGTACAAGTCAAGAATCAATTGATGCTTACCTCGAAATTTCTCAACCGCGGTGTCTTCCAGGAGGGTTTCGGTCGAATCGATGTCAAGCAGGCCCTTCTGCTCGATCCGACTACGGTACCCATGGAAGTTCTCCTGGATACTTCCGTAAGAAAGGGACAAGCACCCCTGGCAATCTCCAGCGCGTGTTCCAGCCGGGGCAAGGGGGCAATGTACTACCTCGAATTCGGTGACGGAGCAGCTGCAGTCAGTGTACGAGAGTTAGTTAGAACGCATGTGTATGAAAAGCCGGGAACTTATGCAGTTCGCTGTACGGCCTGGGATCTCGGGGGAGCGCAAAAGACGAAAGCATTGGAGATCCAAGTGCATGCACCCATCGCAGCGACAAAACTGCCTTTTGATACATTGCGAGCCCAGGGATTCAATCAGTCCTATCTCCCAGCCCTAGCCCTCGCGCGGGACAATCTCTACGTGGCGTCTCAAATGCTCGATTCTTCCTACACCACCTTCAACCTGATTCTCAGTACGAGCGAGGATGCGGGGCGTACCTGGCAACAAGGTCGGAGGGTATCCGAGCTCGGCGCACGTGTAGAACAACCCCTATTTTTCTTGGATGCGGTTGCTTCCGGTGCTGAGGGTGAGCGTGTCGACATCATCTCCAGTGGGTTCGGTGGCGACGACGCCGCTTTTCATGGGTCTCCTGACAAAGGAATATCATGGCTCCATCGCATTCTGTCTCCGATCGGACGTAGGACATACGACTTCAAAGTGCTCAGAGAGGGCAACGTTGTTGTTGTGTTGTGGCGCGACATAGACCAACGCGTGATCTATTCCTTGAGAAGCACCGATAATGGAAACACGTGGCCTAGCGACCTGCTGAGAACGCTTTACTGGAGTGGAAAACAAGTTGAATCCCTGGATGCAGAGTTGAGGAACTCAGATCTTCATGTCGTGTTTACTACGGTAGAAAGCATTACACCCGATAGCTATGGAGTATATCAACTCCGTTACATCCGCTATTCCCTTTCGAACAACGTTGTCGTTGTAGAGCAGCCTTTGTGTGATCCGTTTGTTGGTAGTGCCGACGTTGGGATGCACATTGTCGATTCTCGCATTCACGCAGTATTTACCGATGGTACTTCGTTTAACAACATGAATCACGTTGTTGGCAAGGACTTCGGCGGATCGTGGTCTACATGCCAACGCATCGATAGCGAAGGCCAGTTTATATGGCCCAGCATCTCTGGGTTTGGCAGCGATATGATCATCGTTGCTCAAGACCTGAGTAGGGAGGGTCTCCTAGGCGGCGACATTGTTTATTATGACAGCACAGACGCAGGTGAAAATTGGAATGAGCAACAAGCCTTGCGCCTCACAGGAGAAATTTCGTGGTATCCCTCAGTAGTGACAGATAGCCGAAAACACCACGTGATCTGGCAAGAGACAGCACAGCTTCGAACAGATTGGGATATCCTCTACATTTCTCTCAACTTCAAAGGGAGCACAGCCTGTGGATTGATCGGGATCGAACCGCTTTTGATCGTTTGCTTGTGGCGAGTCGGGCGCCGGGCACGAAGGGCATTGCGTCGGCAAGCGCCGTTTTTTCTTCAGTGACCTTTCGAAATCTTTCCATTATCGGCGGTACCCGTGGTGCGATACACGCCGAACAGGGAGGAGACTTTGTTGACATCCAACTGCAACAGACCGGTGGAGCGGCCAAAGCCAATGCCAAAGTCGGTGATGCCTACCCGCAACCCTATTTCCTCAACCCCATGAGCAACTTCTCGCACAAATTCCCGAACGAACCATTGCTCATGACGACGATGACATCGCCCGGGCTACACACGGCGAGCAGATGCACGGCGATGGCATCGGCATCGGGCAAAGCGACAGCAGCTTTGCCGCGGGCGCGCAGGTCACGTGCGAGTTCCTCGGCGGAGAAGCGCTCCGTCACCTCACCCGTCGCGCTGTAGATAGGAGTATCGGCGACCTCACAAATTGCAACGTTGTCAGCAGCAGCAAAGGTATCGGCGTAGTCCTTCTGAAAAATCTTGCGGCGGCTGGTATTGGTGCGCGGTTCGAAAGCAACGAGCAGGCGCCTCTCGGGATAGCGCGTGCGCAGACCGAGCAGCGTCTCGCGCACGGCGGTGGGGTGATGGGCAAAATCGTCGATGACGGTGATGCCGCGCAGCGTGCCGCGTATTTCTTGGCGGCGTTTGACGCCGCGGAACGCCGCGAGACCGCGCAGGGCAACCTCTTCGGAAACTCCGCACAGCTCCGCCACCAGCAGCGCGGCCAGAGCGTTCTCGACGTTGTGGCGGCCGCAGAGTGAAACCCGCGCGCGGCCGGCGGACCGCCCGCGGCGCCAAAATTCAAAGGCCGTGCCACCCTCGGAAACTTCGAGTTGTGTCGCAGTGAGAGCGAACTCCGCACCGCCGTCCACATCGGCATCCAGCACGCCGTAACCCAACACGGGACACGGCGCATCTGCGACGACTTCGCGCACTCCGAGCTGCCCCACGGCTGCAACGATGCGGCCGTCCGCCGGCATACGCGCGACTAGCTCGCGGAAGGCGCTCTTCACGTGTGCGAGGTCGCGGTAGATATCGGCGTGGTCAAACTCCACGGAGGTAATCACGAGCGTTTGCGCACCGTAGTGCAAAAATTTAGGCGTTTTGTCGAAAAAGGCCGTGTCGTACTCGTCGCCCTCCACCACGAAGTGCGGCCCTTTCCCGTTGTGAAAACTCGAGTCAAAATTGGAAGCGATACCCCCGATCAAAAAAGCGGGATCGAGACCGGCCTCGTCGAGCAATACTGCAACGAGGCTAGTGGTCGTGGTCTTGCCGTGGGTTCCCGCAACGACGATGGAGTGCTTGCCGGCGATCGCGAGTTCAAAGAGCGCGTCGGAGAAAGAGCGCACCGCGAAATCGGCATCCAACGCGGCGCGTGCCTCGGGGTTGTCCGCGCGGATAACGTTGCCGATCACGACCAAGTCGGGACGCGCCTCCTGCACATGCCGGGCGTCGTAGCCTTCGTGAACAGGGATTTTCCACGCCGCGAGATAATCGCTCATGGGAGGATAGAGCTTCGCATCGCTGCCCGAGACAGCGAAACCGCTCTCCGCGAGCAGCCCCGCCAGTGATCCCATACCCGTACCGCCGATGCCGATGCAATAGACGCGCTTATTCCCGTTCACGAGAGAAACGCTTCGAGAATGAGATCGTGCACGAGCGGTCGCAAAGCAAAGCGGCTCTTCTTCGCCAGCAGATGGACGCGGTTAGTCAGCATCACCACCACGGCCTCGCGTTCGAGATCGATCCACAGCGAAGTACCCGTAAAGCCGAGATGACCGACAGAGTTCTTGGAAAAATGCTTCCCCGCCGAGGAGCCCAGCGCGCTCGGCGTATCCCAACCCAGCGCCCAATCGGAACCCGCAGGTAGTTCTTGGCGCTCGCTGAAATGACGCACCCAATGCTGCGGCAGAAGATCGCTGCGCCCGTGCCACACAGCGAGCCAAACTTCGGCAAAACGCAGAAGCGCCGACGCCGGCGCAAACAATCCCGCGTGACCCGCGACGCCGCCCAGCGCCGACGCGTTGGGATCGTGCACCTCGCCCCACAAAATGCGCTGGCGCCAGGGGCAGTTCTCCGTCGCGGCAATCCGGCGCCGATCCGCGGCAGCACCGTTTTCGCCGACAGGCAGGAAGCCGATGTCCGCGAATTGCAATGGGACCGCAATGCGTTCGCGAAAAAAAACCTGGAGCGGCTGCTGGGTCACCTCCTCAATGAGAAAACCCAACAAAATAAAATCGAGGTCGCCGTAAACGGCGGCGGCGCCCGGATCATGCACCAAGCTCTGGCGGCAGAGGCTCTCGAAAATGTGCTCGCGGGCCGCCGGTGTCCCGAGCCAACGCTCACCCGTCTTGCGCTCTTTTTCGAGCAAATGCTCGTGAAAGGCGCGCCAGGGCTTGAGACCAGAGGAATGGGTGAGCAAGTGCCGCAATGTCACGCCCTCTTTGCCGCGCTCCGCGAAGGCCGGAAGCCAACGCGCGACCGGCGAATCGAGCTCGAGGCGACCTTCCTCGACGAGCAACAGCACCGCCGTCGTGGTCGCCACTATCTTGGTGAGCGAGGCCAGATCGAAAATCGTGTCGCGCTGCATGAGAATCCGCTCGGGTCGGGTAACTGCCAAGCCGCGCACCGATGTGTGCTCGAGCAACTCGCCCTCGCGCGGCATGCGCGCCAACACGACCGCGCCGGGAAGCTCCGAGCGCTCGATCGCCTCGTCGAGGGCGCGATCTACGCGCAGAAGCTTTCGTTCGATCACACTTCGCCGCACGAAAACTCCCGACCGCGCCGTGCTAATCCCGCTTCACTGCGCGCTCGCTGATCCACAGCTCTCCTGCATCCGCGTCGAGCCGCGCCTGACCTCCGACGGGCCAGGCGAAGTTGGGTACGCCGTGCCCGAAGGGAAGCCCCGAAACCCACGCAACTCCCGCGCGGCGCAGAATGTCTTCCGCAACGGTCTCGGCCGTCGGCTCGGCTCGCCGGGGATCCACACAAGCCTCGAAGGTACCGAGGCCCACACCTGCGACCACTGCCAATTTCCCCGCTACCCAAAGTTGGTGCAACATACGATCGATACGGTAAGGCGGTTCGTTCACTTCTTCGAGCAGAAGAATCGCACCCTCCGTCTCGATCTCCCACGGCGTTCCCAAACTGGCGAGGACGAGGGAGAGCGAACCTCCGACGAGAGGACCGGCGACGCACCCGCCGCCACCAGGACGACCGCACAAGCGGCGCTCCGCATCTCCTGCCCCGGTCAAGAGTTCGCACAGCCAACCGAATTCTTCCTGCGCCAGTGGCGCTTGCCGCTGCAACATCGGACCGTGGAAGCCGATCAGCCCTGCGCAGCGCATCTGCCAGAGCAAGAGCGCCGTCGCGTCGCTGAAACCCACGAGGGGCTTCGCCGCCCGCCGCACGACTTCCGCGTCGAGGAGAGAAAACAAGCGCTGAGAACCGTAACCGCCGCGGGCGCACACGACGGCGTCGATCTCGGGATTCCGCACGCACTCTATGAATTCGCGCGCGCGCCGCTCGTCGCTACCCGCCAGATAACCACAGTGCGCGGCGATGTCATCGCACCAGCGCACGCGAAAACCGGCGCTGCGCCAGCATTCGGCCCCTTTTTCAAGTTGCGCCAGATCCACCGGGCCAGCCGGCGCCACGACCGCCAGCGTTCCGCCCGGCGGCAACGCCCGGGGTTTGAGCAAGGGTCGCACTCGCGTTTTGGAAACCACCCCGCTGCCTAAAACGGCGGCTCGCCGTCGAGCGCGCCCTCGCCGGAACCGTAAAAACCGCCGCGGCTCGGCGGCGGTGTCGCTTCGTCGCCGCGCCGAGAAAGATCACCGAAGCGAGCGAAGCGGCCCTCGAACTGCAGGCGGATCGTCCCCGTCGGACCGTTGCGCTGCTTGGCCACGATCAGTTCGGCGATGCCTTGGTCGTTGGTGTCCCGGTTGTAGACCTCGTCGCGGTAGATGAAGGCGATCACGTCCGCGTCCTGTTCGATCGCACCGGATTCGCGCAGATCGGCCAGCATGGGGCGTTTCTGTTCACCGCCACGCAGCTCCGGACCGCGGTTCAACTGCGACAGCGCGATCACGGGAATGTCGAGTTCCTTGGCCAGTGCCTTGAGCCCTCGACTGATCTCAGAGATCTCCTGTTCACGCCGCTCGGCCGTGCCGTCGGAGCGCGCGAGTTGAAGATAATCGACGATCAGGAGATCGAGGCCGCGCTCGGCCTTCATGCGCCGGGCCTTGGCCTTGATCTCGAGCACCGTCAGAGTTCCGCTGTCATCGATCCACAAATCCGCGTGAGCCAGACGGCCAGCCGCCTCGACGAGCTTGGTGTGATCCGCGACGGCGACGTAGCCGCGGCGGAAAGTCGAAGAATCAATGCGCGCCTCGGCAGCCAGCAAGCGCAGCACCAGTGAGCGAGTGGTCATCTCTAGCGAGAAGACCGCCACCTTTTTGCCGTGCTCGACGGAAGCATTGCGGGCGACGTTGAGTGCGAGGGCTGTCTTGCCCATGCTGGGGCGCGCAGCGATGATGACGAGCTCGCCTCTCTGTAAACCTCCCGTGATCTCGTCCAGATCGTGGAAGCCGGTGGGCAGACCGGTGAGTCCCCCGCCGTTGTTCATCAGCCCTTCGACGTAGTCGAAGGTCTCCTGCATCTCGTCGTGGAGACTGCGGAAAGTCTCGCGCGCCTTCGCCTGGCTGATGTCAAAGATTTTGGATTCGGCTAGATCGAGTAGACGGTCCGCGCGCTCTTGTTCCTCGAAAGCGGCTTCGGCAATTTCATTCGCCACCGAAATGAGACCGCGCTTGACGGCCTTGTCCCGCACGATGCGCGCGTGGTGAACCACGTTGGCAGCCGTAGCCTCGTAATCCGCCAGCTCCGCCAGGAACACGTGGCCACCGATGGCGTCGAGCAGTTTTTGGGCGGTCAGAGCGTCGGAGAGGGTGTGCAGATCCACCGGCTCGCCGCGGTCTTTGATCGCCACCATCGCGCGGTACAACACCTGATGGCTGGGATGGTAAAAATCTTCGGATTTGAGTTCCGTGTAGACCGCGTGGATCGCCTGGTTGTCGAGCAACAGTGCCGACAGCACCGCCTTTTCCGCTTCGATGTCTTGGGGGGGTACACGTCCGGAGGACGTGTCCCGACCAGAGCCCGGTGCGGAACCCGACCGAACGAAGGCCTTCAGCGGATCACGCGCCGTGTCCCGCGTCGCGCGCTGCGCCACACACCCTCCCTTTCACGCGAATCCCAAAACGAAAAAAGAGACCAGAGAAGAATTCTAACTCTCCGCGGCACTCACTGTCAGCTTCACTTTTGCAGTGACGTCGCGATGGAGCTTGATGGAAACCGCGTGCTCGCCCACTTGCTTGATCGGCTCTGCGAGCTGGAGTTTTCGCCGGTCCACCGCAAAGCCTTCCGCCGCCAAGATCTCAGCGATCTGCGCCGCCGTCACGGAGCCGAAGAGCTTGCCCTCTTCACCCACGTGCACACAGATCGCGAAGGAACGGCCTTCCAGTTGCTGGCGCAACGACTCCCATGTCTGGCGCTCCCGCGCGAGTTTCTCGGTCACGACGCGGCGGTGGTGCTCCAACTCGCGCACTTTCTCTTCCGTGGCCAAGATGGCTTTGCCGGTGGGCAGTAAATAGTTGCGGGCGTATCCGGGCTTGACGCTGACCATGTCCCCCGCATCTCCGAGACCGATCACGTCCTCGCGCAAAATCAGCTTGACCTGAGCCATGGCCCTAGACTCCCGCCGTCGTGTAGGGCAACAACGCGAGCACCCGCGCCCGCTTCACGACCAGGGAGAGTTGGCGCTGGTGTTTCGGACAATTCCCGGAGATGCGCCTGGGCACCAGCTTGCCCGTCTCGGTCATAAAGAGGCGCAAAAACTTGGCGTCCTTGTAGTCCAGAAAGAGACTGCGGTCCCCGCAGAAACGACAGGGCTTGTGGCGCTGAAAAGCGCGCTTGCTCTGCTTGCGCGCTTTCTTGCGCGCCTTGGCCCGCAAGCGCGCCTTGGGTGAACCGTATGAGCCTCCACCTCCGCCCGGACCTCTGTCCCGGTCTCTATCTCGATCCCCTCTCTCCCTGTCTCCTCCTCTCGGCGCGCCCGGACTCACGCTTCGTCTCCTTCCTCGCGATCAGAAACTTCAGCATCCTCGTCCAGGGGATCTTCCATTTCATCCTCGTCTGCATCAGCGTCCTCGTCTTCGCTCTCATCCAAGCGAGCCGATTCCTCCGCTACCTGACGCGCTTTCGCCTCCTCAGCCTCACGCGCCGCCCGCTCGGCAGCCTTTTGAGCTTGGATCCGCTCTTGATCGGCGGCCTCGGCCTTGCGGGCTTCCACATCGGCGACATGATCGCTTATGACGACGGTGAGATAGCGCAGCACCGACTCCTCTAAACGCAAACTGCGCTCGAGCTCGGGGACGACGCTGCCTCCGTCGAGGTAGCGAAACGCGAAATAGTGTCCCTTCTGAAACTTGCGAATTTCGTAGGCGAGCTTGCGCTTGCCGAGGTCTTCGCACAGGAGCCGCTCTGCTCCGTGGCTCTCGAGGAGCTTGTCGAGTTTCTCAAATAGGGATCGGTGCCCCTCCTGAGAAATCTCCGGTTGGATAATAAAAACGGTCTCGTATTCCCGCACACGACCTCCCCGTGGACGAACGCCCAAGGCGTCCGAGCCTTTTTGCTCCGGTTTCCCTGCGGACGAAAAACCGAGCGAAGGCTGAGGATGCTCGGAAGACCGCCACACGGCGGTTTCCGCAAGGGTTAGCTGGATACCACAACCGCGGCGCTACGTCATGCGCCCAGCCCGCATTCCTCACCAAGCCGCGATCGCAAGGTTGGGGTGGGGGGATGTTTTGCCTCCCGCAAAAACCATCTCCCACCCACCCCAAGGCTCCTTGTAGCGAGGATAGGCCGCGTAGACTCGCGGGATGGCGCGCGCGCTCCCTCTGCGGACTAGTACCATGTCAACTTTGATTTTGCGGGTTGGGACCGCCGGAATGTGCCTGAGCGGAAGTAAAGCGCAGGCCGCGTGGGGCGTTTGGCCATTCTCCGCGTTCCCCCGTGAATCTCAATCTCTGTAACGCGGACGAGCCATGGAGCTCAGGCACATTCCGGCGGTCCCAACCCGCAAATCAAAGTTGACATGGTACTACGGCGCTTCATGAATAATCCGGGCTAGAGCAGCCCCGAGAGCCAGAGCCGCTGAACGCGGAGATCCGCCGTCAGTTCGGGGTGAAAGGTCGCTGCGAGAATCGCCCCCTGACGCACGAGCACAGGCCAACCGTCTACGCGGGCCAAGACCTCCACGTCGGTCCCAGGCCGACGCAGGAGCGGAGCGCGGATGAAAACACAGCGCAGACCCGCAAGCTCCGGTGCCGCACCGGCGTCAACCTCCGCTGCAAACGAGTCGACCTGGGTCCCGTAAGCGTTGCGAACGGCCGTGATATCGAGCACCCCCAGGCCGAGAATCGGCCGATTTTCAACCTCTTTGGCGAGCAGAATGGCACCGGCACAGGTTCCCAGCAGTGGTTTGCCACTGTGGGCGAACTCGCGCAGAGGCGCGTAGAGCCGAAGACGTGCAAGACCCTTGGCGATGGTCGTGCTCTCGCCGCCGGGGAGCACCAACGCGTCAATTCCGTCGAGTTCTTTCTCGTGCAGGACGGGAAACGGGTCGGCACCTACCGCTTGCAAACGACGGGCGTGGGCTTCCACGTCGCCTTGTATGGCGAGAATGCCCACGCGCGGCGGCTGTTTCTGCATCCTCCCTCACCAGCCCCGATTCGCCAGGCGCTCGCTTTCCGCCAGCGCCTCGATGGCGATGCCTTCCATGGCGCGCCCCAGACCACGACAGGCAGCGAGCACCTCCTCCGGTTCCCTCCAGTGGGTGGTCGCGCGCACGATGGCCTGCGCCCTAGCCGCGGGGTCTGCGCTCTTGAAGATCCCCGAGCCGACGAAAACCGCCTCGGATCCCAAAGCCATGCACAGGGCGGCATCAGGGGGTGTCGCGATACCCCCCGCAGCGAAGTTGGGTACGGGCAAACGACCCGTGGCCGCCACGCGGCGCACCCATTCCAACGGAGCCTGCAGCGCCTTGGCTCGCGCCGGCACCTCTTCCGGTACAGCCGCAGCCAGCGCGCGCATTTCCCCTACAACGCACCGCAGGTGCCGAACGGCCTCGACGATGTTGCCGCTCCCCGCCTCTCCCTTGGTGCGGATCATGGCCGCCCCCTCGGCGATACGACGCAGTGCCTCACCGAGATTCCGTGCCCCGCAGACGAAGGGTGCGCGAAAGGCGTGTTTGTCGATGTGGTGTTCCTCATCGGCAGGGGTGAGCACTTCGCTCTCGTCGATGAAGTCAACGCCCAGGGCCTCCAGAATCCGCGCTTCCGCAAAGTGCCCGATGCGCACCTTGGCCATGACGGGGATGGAAACCGCGCGCTGGATACCCTCGATCACCTCCACGGCGGCCATGCGCGCCACGCCGCCCTCGCGCCGGATGTCGGCGGGAACGCGCTCGAGAGCCATCACGGCCGCCGCTCCAGCTTCCTCGGCGATTTTCGCCTGTTCGGGAGTGGTGACGTCCATGATGACGCCGCCCTTTAACATCTCCGCCAAGCCGACCTTAATTTCAAAGGCCTGCGCGCCGGTGCGCTCGCATCCATTTCCTCCGGAGCCGTTGTCGCCGGCACCCGGCTGCGAACCGCGATCCTGCATCGAACTATCCTCCGCACCAAAAATTTAATGCAGTGCGCCCAATCCCGCCCGGCGGACCCAACAGCTCACTCAGGGTCTCCCGTCACGGCACTCTCTGGGGAGCACCTTTGCGAGGCAACAAGCACCGCCCAGCGTCGCGACCAGAGATCCGATCAAAATTCCGAGTTTGGCACCGTCGATGAGCACGGCCTCTTCAAAAGCGAGATTTGTGACGAAGAGCGCCACGGTAAAGCCGATGCCGGCCAAGAGCCCCGTCGCCCAGATTTGATTCCATGCGACGCCGGCGGGCAACGCCGCAATCCGAAAGCGGCAAGCCGCGTAGCTGAACAACGCAATTCCGATGGGCTTTCCCAAAACCAGACCGAGGCCCACCGCCAAACCGACCCGCTGCGCCAACACGTCGCTCAAAGTGGCGGCCTCGAAACGCACTCCCGCGTTGGCCAACGCAAACACAGGCATGACGAAGTAGGCCACAAAGGGCTCCAAATGCCGCGACAAATTATCCAGAGGGGAAAGCGTGCCCAAGCTCACTTGGCGCACGTCCTGGACGAGCTTGGCCCGCTGCTGGTGACCACCTTGCTCCATCTCGCGCTCTTCCATGTGAAACAACTCGCGCAGATTGTCCAATGCCTCCCGCGCGCGTTCCAACACAAAACCGGGACGCACCACGGCACGGGTCGGGGTCAAAAAGCCGAGCAGCACACCGGAAACCGTGGCGTGCACTCCAGATTTTAACATCGCGAGCCACGCCAAGGCCCCCAAGA
>Ga0247727_10007238_pt1 | contig 21283 bp, 19 predicted proteins | sample WisWelCaveWW1625_FD_202498 | JGI IMG/M metagenome (GOLD analysis project Ga0247727, IMG submission 202498) | Biofilm microbial communities from Wishing Well Cave, Virginia, United States - WW16-25 | ecosystem: Environmental > Aquatic > Deep subsurface > Groundwater > Cave microbial mat | place... | reverse complement strand
CGCCAAATTATGCGCGGCCAACGCTGCCGTGCCGCTTCCCAAAAACGGATCGAGCACAACATCATCAACAAAAGTGAACATCCGAATGAGGCGGCGCGGCAATTCTTCCGGAAACGCGGCGAGATGCTGGCTCTGCTTTTCGCCGGGAAAAATCCAGTGCCCGTGAAAATATTCATTCCATTCTTCCGTCGTCATCTTGGAGCGCTCTTTTTGCTCTTTGTCGGGCTTTGGCGATTTGCCGAGCTTCTTGAACAGCAGAATGAATTCATAATCCAACTTAACGATGCCGTTGCGCGGATAGGGAAATGACCCCATAATCGTCGCGCCGCCGGTGGTGTTGGTCGTCGTCACCTTCTGCCAGATAATCGCGCCCATGTAATCGAATCCGATTGTTTCGCAGAACTTGATAATCTCGGTTCGAATCGGAATAATTTTATAACGCCCGTAATAAACCGAGCGCGCAAACTGATCACCGATATTCACGCACAACCGGCAGCCGGGATGCAGCACACGATAACATTCATTCCACACGAGATTCAGATTGTTGATATAATCTTCGTAGGTGTCGTTAAACCCAATCTGATTTTCATGGCCATAATCTTTGAGCTGCCAGTACGGCGGCGAAGTGACGACGAGATGCACGGATTCATCCTGCACTTCCGACATTGCGCGCGAATCGCCGAGAATGATTTTGTGATGGGTGTTCAATCCATTTCCTCCTTCCAAAAGTACATTTCTATCCGACTACCACGCTTGGCTCTGTCTTTTCCATCGTAACAAGCAATCCCCGAAACTTCTCCATCGCCGCCTTCTCTTTCTCGCCGAGGCGATAATTGAAGCCGTCAAAATAAACCTGCACTTCCGCGGGCGTCATGCTGAGGCGCTTGCCATGCCACGCGCCGAAATTCGGATGGCGTTGATCGGCATCGAGCGCGGCTTTTTCAAGCTGATCGCACAGCGCCTGCTTTTTCTCGGCGCTCACATTGCGGTTAATCGCCCAAACCGCGAACACAAACGGCAGGCCGGTCCAATCATGCCATTCTTTGCCGAGATCGAAGGAATGCTGGAAATTCGCGAGACCGGCTTTGGCGCGAATCAGCGCTTCGTCGCCGATCACGAGCACGGCGTCGAAATTCGCCGCGTCGTGCGCTTGGAAAATTGGATGCATGCGCTCGAGTTTCGCGGTCACGCCGTATTTGTACGCGAGAAGAACTTTTAACAACTCAATCGAAGTCGAAGTCTCAGCCGTAATGCCAATGCGTTTATCGTCCAATTCCATCCATGAAAAATTTGAATAAAGAATCACACTGCGCGCTAAACTGCGGACGGCGATGCCATATTCGAGCCTCTCAAAATCTTTTTCAACATGCCAGTAATCCATCAGCGAAAACGGGCCGCCGTCGATCTGATGCGCTTCGGCCAGCTTGCCCATTTGCCGCGGCGTCATTGGCAAAACGCGGAACGGTTTATTCTCGAAGCGATCATAAAACGGCACGCAATTCAAATATGGAATTTTCCCGATGGTATCGCTGTCGTGAACGGCGATTGGGTTGTAAAGAATATCCCGCTCCACCGGCACTTTGCCGCTGCTCTTGATGAGCTTGATGATGTGCTCTTTCGCCAGCAAGGTCGGGCTGGTAGCTTTGGCGGCGTGCGCAATGCGTTCTTCGCCGACGGTGCCGTCCATGTCGTCCGCGCCGAAGCTCAAGGCGATGGGCGCGACCTGCTCGGTGAGCATGACCCAGTACGCTTTGATGTGCGGGAAATTGTCGAGCATCAAGCGCGAAATCGCAATCGTCTTCAGATCATCAACCGCCGAAGTGTAGCCGGTTTTGATGCCGGTATCGCCGGGTTGAAACGCGAGCGGAATGAAAGTGAGAAAGCCGCGCGAGATGTCCTGTTGCTCGCGGAGCTTGATCGTATGAATGACGCGCTCTTCAAGCGTTTCAACGTGACCGTAAAGCATCGTCGCGTTGGTGGGAATGCCAAGGCGATGCGCGGTGTCGTGAATTTCCAGCCAGCGCTTGCCGCCGATTTTTTGGTTGAAGAGCAAACGCCGCACGCGCTCCGAGAAAACTTCCGCGCCACCGCCGGGCATGGTCGAAAGTCCCGCGGCTTTAAGCTGCGCCAGCACTTCGGCGATCGGCATTTTGAATTTTTTGGAAAAGAAATCGATCTCCACCGCCGTCCAGGCTTTGATGTCGATTTTGGGAAAGTTGGCTTTGATTTGCCGCATCATGTCGAGGTAAAACTCCCACGGCCATTCCGGATGCAAGCCGCCGACGATATGCACCTCGTGCAGCTCGTGGTTGAGCTTGCCGAGAATTTCTTGCATCGTCATTTCGTACGCATCCGCATCTTTGGCTTTCACGGCAAAGTCGCAAAATTTGCACGCCAGCACGCAGATGTTGGTGGGATTCACCTGCCGGTTGACGACGAAATACACCGCGTCGCCGCTCCTGGCGCGCTGCACCGCGTGCGCCATTTTGCCGAGCGAAATGAGATCGTTGGTTTCGAACATGGCAACGCCATCTTCAAGCTCCAACCGTTCACCGGCCTGGACTTTCTCCCAAATCGGGGCAAGACGCTGGTCGCGGAAATTTATTTTAGGAAAACTTGACATGAGATATTCCTTTCATTTCTATTGGCATCACGAGAAAATCGAGGTCTGCAAGGCCAGGACAATTTCTTTGGCAATAGTAAAGTGATCACGCGCCGCCGCGAAATGCAGATCCGCCAATTGCCGCAAACCATTTTCTTTATGCTCGAGCGCGGCAGAGTTAAACAGCTCGCTTTGCATCATGAACATAAACTATCTCCAATACTCTTCCCAGCGCCGATTCACCTTCTCACGAATTTCCTCGCTCATCACCAACGGCGCAGGGTAGCCGGTTTTCCACGTGGCGTCGATGCCCATCACACCGCGATAGATCGGGCTGATGCCTAGGAGCGATTGCTCGGTGAAAATCACATCGCGCTCACAATCGAAGCGGGTGAACACTCCCCAAATATAACTCTCCTGATCGTTTAAATCAACATCTTCGCTTACCGCCGCGATGATTTTTAATTCGCTCAATTCCGGAATTCGCACCAAATGCTCGACGATCTTGCGGCCATCGCTTCCGACTTTCACCAACAGCAAAGCATCTTCATGAACACGAACCTCGCGAATCGCCTGATAGTCTCTGGGCAATTGCGAAAAAACACGTTCGAACCTCCCCCTCTCCCGGCTTTCCTTATTCCCTCTCCCTGGTTTCACCGTGGCATCGACGATCATCTTGCTGCCGAGATTCATCTTGAACGACGTAAAATCCAGCGTGTCCAGCGGCACTTTCGGGATCATTACAAAATCGAAGTGCGGATCAAAATTCATTTTGATCTCACGCAACACCGCGCGCCAGTCGCGAACGTTGACATGATCGGAAACCAGAACAATACACTTGGTGAGTGAAAGCTGGTCGGTGCCCATCAAACCGAGCGCGGATTTCATCGCTTCCTTTTGGTAGCGCTGCTCGACCGAAACAACGAGCAAATTGTGAAAGCCCGCTTCGTAATATGCCCAGACGCTTTTAATCTCTTTGTGAATCAAACGCGCGAGCGGCCCGAGAATCTGTTGCGTTGCGTCGCCGATGAATTTGTCTTCCATCGGCGGCTTACCAACGACGGTGGCGGGATAAATGGCGTCGCGCCGATGCGTGATTTTCTTGATATGAAAAATCGGAAAATCTGCGGCATGTGAATAATGGCCAAAATGATCGCCGAATGGGCCCTCCCACCGTGTCTCGTTGAGAGGAACGGTTCCTTCCAAAATAAATTCAGCATCCGCCGGCACCGCAATCTGAATCGATTTCCCTCGCGCCATGGGCACGGGAGCGCCGCGCAAGAATCCGGCGAACATCACCTCGTCAATGCCTTCCGGCAACGCTGCGACAGTGGCGAGCAACAGCGCCGGATCAGTGCCCAGTGCAACTGCCACTGCAAACTCGCGACTGAGTTTTTGCGCTTGATAATAATGAAACCCGCCGCCTTTTTGAATTTGCCAGTGCATGCCGGTCGAGCGTTCGTCATAAACTTGCATGCGGTAGATGCCGACGTTGCGCTTGCCATCGCGCGGATCATACGTGAAAACTTGTCCGAGCGTAATGAAACGTCCGCCATCATCCGGCCAGCATTTTTGAATCGGCAAGAGAGCTAAACTCGGCTCTTCGACTATTTCTTGCGAAATCGCGCGTCCGCTTCGCTTCGGTCGCGCCGCGAGAAAACGTTTCACCATCGGCCAATGCTCGAAAATCAATTTCGGCTTCGGCGGCATGGCGGATTCAACAAAATGAATCAACTCTTCACCAAGCTGATCGGGATGCTTGCCAAGCGCCAATTCGATGCGCCGCTCACTCGCCAACAAATTAATCGCCAGCGGAAACTTCGCGCCTTTGACATTTTCAAAAAGTAAAGCCGGCCGCTTCTCCAACAACGCGCGCACCGCGATCTCGGTCACTTCTAATTCCGGATCGACTTCGACTTTGACGCGATGCAGCTCGCCAATGGATTCGAGGTAACGGGCGAAATCGCCGAGAGTTCGAGATTTCATAAGAAAATATTCAAGTTCGACCGGCTCGATCATCACGGCGTTGAAAAGGCGTCTTCCAAATTAAGCGCCAGAACAACTTTTTCGCTGATGCGCTTCATTGTCGCGTCATCGAGTGTGCCGATATACTTTTCGAGCCGTTGTTTGGGGATGGTTTGAATATTGTCGAGCTGAGCAAAAGAGGGCAGAGACAAATTGGCCTTTTGATCTACGTCGACCTCTGTGGGATAGCCTTTGCTTTGAGAGGTAATTTCAGCGGCGGTAATTTTATTGAGGTGGGGAATGACATTGCTCCGCGTCAGAATAACAATAGGGCGTTTTCCCGCCTTGGCGCCTAAATCTGCTTGCCAAACTTCACCCCTTTTCATCGCTGCCCCTTTCAAGATTCTGACCAGGTTTGCGCTTCCGACCACACCTCAGCACGGCTCACCTCATCCGGATTTTTTTTGAGAGCTGCAATCCAATCCTGCTCGAAATGCAACCCCTGTCGGCGTCTGAGCCAGGCTTGAAGCGCTTCCCGAATGACCTGAGTCAAATCCAGGCCGTGATGCTCGCCAGCTTTGTTAACTTCATCCAGCAAGCTTTCGTCAATGGCAATTTGGATGTTAGTCATAATTTATTCTACGCAAACAAAGCTTTATTAGCAAGAAAAAAGTTATACGGACAGCTTAAACCGTTTTCAAATACTGATGAACGAACGACACCGCCACGGCGCCTTCACCAACCGCCGAGGCGACACGCTTGATCGAGCCGTGCCGCACGTCGCCGGCGGCGAAGATGCCCGGCACGCTGGTCTCGAGCAAAAAGGGATCGCGCGGCAGTTTCCAGCTTTTGGGACGGCGACCGTCTTGCATCAAGCTCGGCCCGGTTAAAACAAAACCAGCGACATCGCGCTCGACCACGCCCGCCACCAAATCCGTGTGCGCTGCCGCGCCGATGAAAATGAACAGCGCCGCCGCCGGCAGCGTTTGCGTTTCTCCGCTCCAGTTGTTGCGCAGCACGATTTCTTCAAGCCGATCTTTGCCCTTGACTTCGGCCACTTCGGCGTGTACCAACACTTCAATGTTTTTCGTCGCGGCAATTTGATCGATGAGATACTTTGACATCGTCGCTTCCAAGCCGCTGCCGCGCACGAGCATGGTGACTTTGCCGGCGTAGCGAGAAAAAAACATCGCGCCTTGACCGGCGGAGTTGGCGCCACCGACGACAAAAATCGGTTGGCCGGTATAATGCGCGGCTTCGGTCAACGCCGCGCCATAATACACCCCGGCGCCGGTGACCGCCTCGACTCCTGGTACTTTAAGCTCACGAACTGACACGCCGGTGGCGATGAGCAACGCGTGACAACTCAACTCCGTTCCATCCGTCAAGGTGACGAAGCGATACGGATCGTTGACCCGCACACCGCTCACGGCTTGCGTGGTCAAAATTTCCGCGCCGAGACGTCTCGCCTGCGCTGTGGCGCGCCGAGCCAGTTCAGCGCCACTCAAACCATTTGGAAATCCCAGATAGTTCTCAATGCGAGAGCTCGTGCCCGCTTGCCCACCAGTGGCTTGCTTCTCAATCATCACCGTGCGTAAACCTTCGGAGGCACCATAAACCGCAGCGGCCAAACCTGCCGGCCCGGCGCCGACGATGATTAAATCATAAAACGGTTGGGTGGCGCGCGTTTGCAACCCGACCTTCTCCGCCAAAGTTCGGATATCCGGCGCGATCAAAACGCTGCCGTCCGGAAAGAACACCATCGGCAACTGATGGTCATCTTTATTGACGGCGTCCACGAGCACTTTCGCTTGCGAGTCTTTTTCAATATCCAACCACTGATACGGAATTTGATTGCGCGCCAAAAAGTCCTTGACCACGTGACTGCTTGCCGACCACAGCGTGCCGGCGACGCGAATGCCATCGTAAGGCACTGGCACGGTCGCGGCCCATTCACTCAAGACATCGTCCAACACCGGATAGAGATTTTGCTCTGGCGGATCCCACGGCTTCATCAAATAATGATCCAAACCGATTTTGTTGATGCTGACGATGGCGGCCTCAGTGTCGGCATAAGCGGTGAGCAGCACTTTGCGTGTGTCGGGATAAAGCTGGCGCGCTGCGTCCAAAAATTCGGTGCCGCTCATCTGCGGCATGCGCTGGTCAACCAGAAACAACGCCACCGGCGCATTGCGCTGCTTGAGCTGGCGCACCATTTCCAACGCCTGCGCGCCGGAGCTTGCTTTGACAATGCGATAATCGTCGCGGTAATGTTGCCGCAGGTCACGTGGCTCGTCGTCGAGGATTAGAATACTAGGTTTGGCCATGATGTTGTTATCAAGTTAGAAAATCCATACACAATTAGCCAATTGAACTGAAAGCATTTTTCTCGCCCACTGAATTAAAAGTGATAAAAAAGTTGTCGCCACACTGATCAAAAAACCATTCGGAAAAGCTTTAAAAAATCCGTGTGGTTTTTTAATCCGTGTGAAATTCATTTCTGTGGGATTTCCATTTCAGTGGGCGAAACGTTCATCAGCAGCCGAATTTCAAAGCAAGTCTTTCCCGGCTGCGAGCGCACGGTGATCTTGCCTTTGTGCTTTTGGACGATGATATTGTGGCTGATGTTCAAACCCAGGCCGGTGCCTTTCCCAGGCGCTTTGGTCGTAAAGAACGGATCGAAGATTTTCGCTTGAACCGCCTGCGGAATTCCCGGCCCATTATCCTCGATCTCGACGACCACCCACTGCTCTTCCTGGCGCGTCCTTAAAGTAAGCTCGCCGCGGCCTTGCATCGCATCGACGGCATTGTCGATGATATTCGTCCACACTTGGTTCAGCTCGCTGCCATAAGCCTGGATGCGCGGGAGATTTTCGGCATATTGACGGTGAACATCGATTCCGGCTTTCAGTTTGTTGCGCAGCATGACCAGCGTGTTGTCCAAGCCCTCGTGCACATTAACAGATTGGATCGGCGCTTGATCGAGATAAGTATAGGCTTTGAGCGCTTTGACAATTTCGGCAACGCGCCCCGATCCTTGACCGATTTCTTCCAGCAAGCTGTAAATTGCGTACGTGCTGCTGAGCCAGGCAATCACTGCCGAAATTTGCGCGGCCGTGAAATTTTTAGCGAGTGCTTCTAACTCGTTTTTATCGTAACCGAGATTCACCAGTGCGGGCGCAAATTCCCAAGCGTTTTCAATTCTGCGATCTTCCAACCACGTTGTGACTCGTTCTTCACAATCGCAGCGGATAAGAGAATCCAGATCCGCAGGTTTGGCCGCTCGTTCTTGAGCAAGTTGATCATACGCCAGTAGCGTGTTCAGTTGCTCATTCGAGAGACTCAACTCGCCCAACTTCAGATGAGCTTGCTGCAATTGGGTAAATGCCGTTCGCAGATGTCCAGCCCCGCGCTGCACGGCGGCGATGGGATTGTTCAGCTCGTGCGCCATGCCGGCGCTGAGCTTGCCGAGCGTTGCCAGCTTCTCGCTTTGCCGCAGCATCACTTCTTGCTGCAAATACGCGCGCTCCAAATCGCGCAATTTTTTCTTCTGCAAGCTGGCGCGTAATCTGGCTCGCAGTAGCACTGGATCGAATGATTTGGGCAGATAATCCTCGGCGCCCATTTCAATGCATCTCACCACGCTGCCGATCTCATCCACCGCTGAAATCATAATGACCGGAATGTCCCGCAGCGCGCTGTCTTTTTTTATTTGTTCCAAAACTTGATAGCCGTCCATCTCCGGCATCATGATGTCGAGCAGCACGACGTCAAACGCCTGCACGCGCATCATCTCCAACGCCTGCTTACCATGTTCTGCTAAAGTTACGGAATGGCCCTGCTGCTCCAAACCGGCGGAGAGTTTGATGCGGTTCATTCGGTTGTCGTCGACAACGAGGATATGGCCGTGTTGGTTGGTCATGACGTGCTCCTGGCTTAACCGCTTAGCATTCGGAGTTCCGGCGAGTCGGAATCAAACAAGATAGATGTGTTGGGATAGGCATTCCGAACCAATTCAATCAACATAGATTTCTTCTATCTGAAAAACGCCTGTCTCATCATAATCTTGGTTTATTTGTTTTCGCCATTTTTTTTCTTGCCGCAAAGCCGCCTTTTCTGTGCGGAAAGCTTTTATTTCATCAGGAAGCCCACGCCAAACTTTGACGGCAACCCAGATGTCGTCTTTAACGGGTATTTTCTTCCGCTCCTTCATAGTTGAACTCCACCTTGCTTTGCTTAATGATCTCATCAAGAATCTGCCGCAAATAGCCATCTTTGACAGCTTCGTTAAACCTATCTTTGAGTATGGAGAGGTTAATGATTTCCTCGATACAACTCATATATTTTCGCACTATCGACTTTACCGAATACTGTTTTTCGGCTCCTTCTTTCAATCTTCGCCTGAGAGCATCTATCGAATCTTCGGATTTAATGACAAAGGATATTGGATAACGCTCGATTTTGTCGATGTCCAAAAAGTATTTTTTCATAAGACCGCGGCTCGCGCGTTAATTCTTCACCTTTATAATGCGTTTGAATTTGAAGCCTTCTTAATCCGATCTTGACGTATTCTTCTTCTATTTCAATTCCGATTGATTTGCGTCCCAGCTTCTTTGCGACGAATGAAGTGGTGAAAGTTCCGGAAAACGGATCTAAAACGACATCGCCTGCATTCGAGCTGGCCAGAATGATTCGTTCCAAAAGCTCCACTGGTTTTTGGGTTGGGTGATTTTCATACTCGTCCATTCTGTAACGCACTCTTGGAATTTCCCAGACATTTCCAGGCACTTTATTGCTGTTATAAATTGCCGGCACCGGTTTCCGATAATCGATCAAGCGACGCTTGGCGCCGGTCTTGGCTTCGACCAAAATATCGCCGGTGTTAAATGTATACTCATTTTTATCCTTTACACAAAAAAGTATTGGTTCATACAAAGAACCGAAGTAGTTTTTGGCTTGGACGCCGGAACTATCGTAGTACCAAACGATACGAGAGAGAATATATATTTTTTTGCGCAGATAGAGGTCAAAATACGGCATGTTTTGCGTCGCGGCCATGAGATAAAAGCTGCCGGTGCTCTTCAATTTCCGTATACATAAGTCAAACCAACTGTAGCACCATTGCAAATAAGCTTCTTCCGATTCCCATTTGTCTTTCCTGCCGTTGAAGCTTTTGCCGATATTATAGGGAGGATCTGCGAAAATCAAATCAACTGAATTGTCAGGAATGTTGCCCGACAAAACTTCAATTGCGTCTCCCCAAAATATAGCGTGATCGTCTTTTTTAAATACTTCCATGCTCAATTTGCGTTTTTACATTTTAATTCGGTTGAACTGAGATTAGAGGATTTGCCAGAATAATCGTCTCACCTTTGTAATGGTATAAACTTAATGAAAATCTTGTAATATTGCAAAAGAAAGTTTATGCAACACGCTGAACATAAGATTGCTTATCGTCCCCGCAAAGCCTCCAACGCCACCCTCACCTTTTCATATTCCACCTCAACCTGCTCCACCAAAGCGGTTGCACCATCCAAAGTACCAGCCTTGCCAAGCTGTTCCAATTCCTTACACAGATTAGAAAAGTGCATCGCGCCGAAGTCGGCGGCGTTGGATTTGAGACTGTGCGCGGCCAGACGCATGCCGGCTGCGTCGCCCTTCTCCGAAGCCTGCCGGAGCGTCGTCAATAATTTGGGGGCGTCTTCGAGGAAGCTGTCAATCAATTCGGCCAATACGGCAGCGTCGCCGCCCACGGTTTTACGCAGCCGCTCGAGCGCGGCGGGATCAAGAACTGCCGGCTGTTGTTGCATTTTATCGTTTTGCTTTTCAATTCTCTGCGGTATCGCCTCGTTTTTTTTGCTGCATCTCTCGTGGCGCGCATTTGCTCAACGCGCGCACCAGCTCTTCGACGCGGATCGGCTTGCTGATGTAGTCGTCCATTCCTGCTGCAAGGCACGTCTCGCGATCTTCTGAGCTGGCGTTGGCGGTCAGCGCGATGATACGCGGCCCCAACTCTCCCGGCCATTCCTTGCGAATGAATCGCGTCGCGGCCAAGCCATCCATTTCCGGCATTTGCATATCCATCAGCACGAGGTCATAAGTTTGGCGCTCGAGGGATTGCAGCACCTCCAAACCGTTTGCCGCCACGTCGGCGCGATAGCCCATGCGCGCGAGAATATGCAACGCCAATTTTTGATTGGTCGTATTGTCTTCCGCCAACAAGAGGCGCAGCGGTATGCGCTCAGCCATTTGCGCATCGAAAAGCGCTTCTTCTTTCGCCTCGCGGCGATGAACCAACGTGGGCTGGCCGGAAAACACACTCACCAACGCGTCAAAAAGTTGCGAAGGCTTGATGGGCTTCGTCAGAAACGCCGCGAAATCCACCGCTTTGGCTTCATCGCTGCGGTCGTCGCGATTTCCCAAGGAAGTGAGCATGATCAATGGCAATTGACTGGCATCACGCATTCGCCGAATCTCGGTCGCCAGCCTCAAGCCGTCCATTTCCGGCATTTGCATGTCAAGAATGCCGGCATCGAACACCTCGCCTTGCCGAACCCAGTCGAGCGCTTCACGTGGAGATTCCGTATCCCACGTCAGCATCCCCCAGCTTTGCGCTTGGAAAGTCAAGATGCGGCGATTTGTCGCATTGTCATCCACGATCAACAAGCGCTTGTCCCGCAACAACGTGCGGGATTGCGCTTCGTGCCAATGCGGACGCACCGCCGCATCGCTGGCTTCCACGATGATGGTGAAATGAAAAGTGCTGCCCATGCCTGGAATGCCTTCACTCTCGGCCCACATCGTGCCGCCCATCAACTCGCTCAATTTCTTGCTGATCGCCAAACCGAGTCCGGTGCCGCCGTAACGGCGCGTGGTCGAGGTATCCACCTGGCTAAAAGATTTGAACAAACGATTGGTGCTGTTTTGCGGAATGCCGATGCCGGTGTCTCGCACTGAGAAGTGCAAAACGTAAGAGGCATGATCGGTTGTATCCATCGGACTTTTTTGCAAACGCTGGCCGCTCACCGAGACGACGATTTCACCGCTCGCGGTAAACTTGATGGCGTTGCTGAGGAGATTGACGAGAATCTGGCGCAGCCGTGTCACATCGCCAACGATGATCTCGGGAGTTTTCTCGTGAATGAGATAGGCCAGATCAAGGCCTTTTGCCGCCGCTTGCGGAGCCAACAGATCGAGCGAGCCTTCCAAACAATCGCGCAGCGAGAAGCCTTGATGTTCCAGCTCCAGCTTGTCCACCTCGAGCTTGGAAAAATCGAGAATGTCGTTGATGATGGTCAACAAAATCTCGCTGCTGTTGCGAATGGTGATGGCAAAATCGCGCTGCTCCGGCGTCAGCTTTGTATCGAGCAGAAGGCTGGTCATGCCGATGACGGCGTTCATCGGCGTGCGAATTTCGTGGCTCATGTTGGCGAGAAAAACGCTTTTGGCCTCGGTCGCGGCTTCGGCGGCGGCGCGAGCTTCTTGTGCCTCTTTATAAAGTCGGGCAATCTCCAAAGCTGCAGCATTTTTCTGGCGCAAAAAATAATGCAACAACACAAAGGCTGCACCGGAGACGCCGCCGATGTTCATCACAAAGAAAGCGGTGACCAGAAATTGTGGCAAGTTGTTAGTTGGGCGTCCGAAGGGTTCCAGCACGGCGTTGATCGCGATCAGCGCGAGGTAGGCCAAGAACCAATTGATGGCTTGGCGAGGTCCGGCCACAAGCAAGGCGCCTAATGGGGCAAGCAACGACCACAAAATCACCGCGCTGGAATTCAGAAATCTCCCTCCCAATGCCACCATTACAAAAAATGGCAACAGCAGAATCAACAAAAGCTGAACAAAGCGGAACGATTCGTAGCGATGGATAAGCCGGAAGACAGTGATATTGAGAATGGATAAAACGGTGTAAGCAAAGGGGAAAATGGCCGCTACTGGCTCGGCAAATTTAAGATAGGTAAAGCCCCACAAAATTCCTGCGAAACTTATCATCAAGCTAAAGCGCGCCAAGATGATCTTCTGCAAGCGAACTTCGCCGGTGTCGTTTTGATCGACGCCAAGATTTTCGATGGCTCGCCAGAGGCGCGCGCCCAGATTTTGCCAACTCTTACGCGTCATGGGATTCGTTGTAATTCGATTTCCATCACTCCAACTCTTCCGCCCGCCAGCCTTTGCTCTGCCGCGCGCCAATGACGCCGAGAACTTTATCGGCAAACGCCCGCACGTACTCGTCAACCGTTTGCGGCAAAAAATACAGCGGCGGTGAGATGGGCATGATAATCACGCCGTCGCGGGAGAGGTTCAGGCATTGCTCCAGCGCAATTGAAGAGAGCGGCGTTTCACGAATGCACAAAACCATTTTGAACCGTTCTTTCATCGCCACTTGTGCGGTGCGAGTGATCAGCGTGTCGCCAATGCCGCTGGCAATTTTTCCCAATGTCGAAGTCGTACAGGGAATGATCACATAAGCGTCGATGGCGTTGGAGCCGCTGGCGAGCGGGGCGTGCAGATCGTCGTTGGCAAAAATCTTTTTTACGTACGGCTGCAAATCGCGCTCGGTCAAGTTCATTTCATCCTGCAGCACGACTTTGCCCCACTTGCTGGCGACGAGGTATTTGTCGCCCGGGCATTGCTTCAAAAACTCAACGGCATAAACTGCGCCGGAGGAGCCGGTGATTGCTATAGCGATTCGCATAATAAAATTTTTGTAGTAGCGCCTTCAGGCGCAAAATGTACGAAGCAAGTAAAATTTTTCTATCCGCAAGATCAGCGTCTAAAGGCGCTACTACGAAAGCTTAAGGGAAATGCACGCCCACCATCACCATGAACAAAATCACAAATCCCAGCGCCGCATTAATTTTAAAAAACGCTAATTCCACATCCGAAGCTTTGGCGTGCTCGAGATAAAGCAAAAACCCCGCCAACGCTAAAAACGGCACGGCAATCCAGGATTGGATATAAACCGCAAAAATAAAGACGAGTACGACGAATGCGAGCGCGTGCAGGTAACCGGAGATTTTCAACGCCCTCTCTTTTCCGAGACGCGACGGCAGCGAGTACAAATTCTCCCGCCGATCGAATTCTTCGTCCAGTGTTGCATAAATGATATCAAATCCGGTAACCCACAGCATCGTAAAAAAACCGAGGACAAATCCTGGAATTAAATTCTGGAGAGATTGCGTTACCGCCACCCAACCGGCCAGCGGCGCCATCGCCAGTCCAAGCCCGACGCCGAAGTGCGCCAGCGGGGTGAAGCGCTTCATATAAGGATAGAGAACAAAAACCGCGAGTGGCAGCGGCGACCAGATCAAACAGAAGCGGCCAATCAACTCGGCGCTGCCGAAATAAAGGACAAGTCCGACGAGCAGCACTGTCATGGCTTCCAGCAATTTCATGCGCCCGGCGGGCAGCTCGCGAATGGCGGTGCGGGGATTGCGTTTATCGATTTCACGGTCGATGATGCGATTCAACGACAGCGCGACAGTGCGCGCTCCCACCGCAGCGACGAGCATGAGCAAAGCCAGGCGCAGTGGAATCCACCCGCGTGCCGCGAGCAAGGCGCCGCTGTAAATGAGTGGCAGGGAAAACAGGGTGTGTTCGATTTTGACAAAGCGCGCGAGAGTCGAAAGTTTCAATACCGCCTCCTTTTCCAAAGCAGATAAGTCCAAATGCCAGGCGCCATTTTTCTGTCTTTCATTTTTCTGTCATGACTATGGTTTAATATAAGAAAAATATTGGCCAAAGCAAGCGCGATAGCAAGGCAACGGACTTTATATGACCAAGGACTTTGGACAACCGGCTTCGTAGTGCCTCATTTACGGGTGGAGAAGAATGTCATTCAGTCCCAAATGTTCCAAGCCCGTGCCTTTTAGAATGTAGTGTTTGAACCACGCCAAGAGATTGAATACTGTGTCATTTTAGCTGCACCCGGTTGACTTTCTCGCAAATTTTTGCTAATATACCAGCGCGATAAAATTTTTTCACCATATCAATCAATATGGAAAAAATCGACGTCTGCATCATCGGCGCCGGGCCGGCGGGAATTGCCACGGCGGCGGCGCTGATCAAACTGCGCCCGAGCTGGCGCGAGCATCTGGTGATTTTGGAGAAAGCCGCGCATCCGCGCCACAAACTGTGCGGCGGCGGGCTGACGCCGTGGGTGAAAACGTTGTTGCGCGAGCTTGAGCTCGAGGCCGAGGTGCCGTCACTGCCGGTTGACAAAGTTCAGCTCTTTTTGCGCGACCGGCCGCTGGAATTCAAGACCCCGGGCCTGTTTTGCACGATTCGCCGCAACGAATTTGACGCGGCGCTGGCGAGGAGCCTGCGCCAAAAAGGCGGCCGCTTGCTGGAAAAAACGCCGGCGCAGCAGTTGATCGAAACGCCCGAGGGCATTCGCGTCGAAACCGCGGGCGAAACTTTTCTCGCCAAGATCGTTGTCGGCGCCGATGGCGCGAAAAGCCTGGTGCGCCGCTCGTTTTTCCACGAGACCTCGTCGCGGGTGTCGCGCTTGATCGAAATTTTGGCGCCGGCCACCAACGGCTTGTCGGATGAATTTCAGCAGCGCCGCGCCGCCATTGACTTTCGCCCGGTTCAACGCGGGCTGCAAGGCTACGTGTGGGATTTCCCCTGCTGGTGCGACGGCGCGCCGCATTTGAACATCGGCGTGTTCGACAGCCGCATCGTTGCCGATAAGCCCCACGCCAATTTGCCGGAGATGTTGCAGCGCCATCTCGACGAACGCGGCTGGAATATCTCGGTCGATTTGATGGGACACCCGGAGCGGTGGTTTCACCCGCGCGATGTGTACAGCCGGCCGCGGGTGTTGCTGGTTGGCGACGCCGCCGGCGTGGAGCCGTGGCTGGGCGAGGGCATTTCGATGTCGCTGGCTTACGGCCCGGTGGCGGCGGCAGCGATGGCGGCGGCGTTGGAAAGCGGCGATTTTTCGTTCGCGGATTACCGGCAGCGCCTGCTGCGCGATCATCTCGGCAAAATTTTGCGGCGCAACCGGCTGGCGGCGCGGCTGTTTTATTCGCGCAAAATATTTCCCGTGTTGCCCGCCCTCGGCGGCATTTTGCACGCGTATTTGAATCATCGCGTCAAGATCGGCCTTAAAAACAGCCGCGCGGAGCTGGGCGGCTTTCCGAATTAAGCGATACGCAGAAAATATTAGAAAAAATCTAAAACTTTTTTCCTCAAGCCGGACAAAGCTGGAACCCCAAAAAGCAAAAGCGCACGCAAAGGCGCAGACTGCGTCCGCAGGAGACGCAAAGTTGCCGCAAAGTTTTTCTTTAGCTTTTCCCTGGCCTGCGGCACCGCGTGGCGCGTTGTCTGCGACAAAGATTTCACTTTAAAGAGACTTCAGGCAAGCTGAAAACTGAAGCCCCTGCGGCGTAGCCCACGGGCAGCCAAAAGTTCAAAAAGCTTTTTAAAACACGGAGAAACGGAGAGTCACGGAGAAAAATTTTTGGAAAATATTTATTGCTCTCCGTGCTTTCTCTGTTTGCTCCGTGGCTCGTGTTTAATTGACTTTTGAATTAAAAAAACTTTCAGAATTTTATTCTAACTTTTTGGCGCTAAACGCCTAAGGGCTCCAGTTTTCAGCTTGTCTGCAAACCTGGCGTCGTCTGTAGAAAAACGTCTTTTCCTTAAACGCTCAGTCCGCAAACAAAAAAAACGCGATTTCCCTTTAAGGAAAAATCGCGTTTGGGATAAAACTTCGCGTGAGCTCAAAACAGAAGCCGCATCACGCCGCTCCGTTTCAAGCCAGGCTGGCCGCCGCGCTACGTCGTGGCCGCGGCCGGCAGACTGTTGAAAAATTTCGACAGCCGTGACTTTTGGTTCGCCGCGTTATTTTGATGGATCACACCGCGGGTGACCAGCCTGTCGAGCAAGGAAACGGTTGTTTTCAAATCTGTCTCGATGGCTTGCCGGTCTGTAGCCGCCAAGACTTTTTTGGTCTGCGTCCGCATTTCGGAACGATATTCCTTATTCCGCAGCGCCCGCCGCTTGGCCTGCCGATTGCGCTTGATTGCTGATTGATGAGTCGCCATAATTTCTCGGGTTATTTTATTGACATTTTAACGGTTATCAATATAAGAAAATGAGCGGCCAATGTCAATAAAAAATTCGTTTCACCATCATCACGCGACGCACGATTTGCGACCATTGCCTCTTCCCTTCGAGGCGATAACGCAAACGCCCGAAATAAACGCCGGCGCTCAATTCCTCTCCGGCGCGATTGCGGCCGCTCCAAACCACTTCGTTATTTCCGCCGGATTGCAAGCCGGCCAGCAAGTCATGCACTTCCCGGCCCATCATATCGAAGACGGCGAGCCGAATCTCGGCATTTTGCGGCAAAGAAATTTTGAAGCGCGTGGCCGTATGAAAGGGATTGGGATAATTTTGCAGCGTGAACGTTGTTGGAAGCGGCTCGGCCGTGGCCGCCAGCGAGCCTGGCTTGGCCGCGGCCCCGCTCGCCGCGCTGCTGATGATGATGGCAAAGTCATCGACGGTAAAAACGCCGCTCGATTCGGTTTTAAAACCGGCCAGCTCATAATAAAACGGCGAATCCAAATTATAACCCGGCAAATTAAATGTTTCGCTGTAAGTATCTGTCCAGTTGGCGCCGTCCAACGAGGCTTCGAAGTGAATTGCGCTGGCATCAAAACGCAGCCGCAAATAAACCCCGCTTTGCGGGGCGATAACGAGATTGCCGGCTACGCCCGTCGGGGTGACATCGCGACCGTCCGCCACGCCATTTTTCCGCCACGCCGCATACAAACGATACGGCCCGTCGTTGCTGTTGCGATAGGTGTAAAATCGATACCAATTGCCACTTCGTGCCGTCTAAGCTGCCGCCGTTAAAGTCATCGCTAAAAATTATTTTTGCCGGCGCCAGCGTCGTGAAAGTCCGGTTGCCGCTCACTGCCAAATTGCCCGCCTCGTCTTTTGATTTGACGCGATAGTGATAGGCCGTGTTCGCTTGCAAATTCGCGAGCGCAATGTTGTGGGTCTTTGCCAATGCCGCTGCTTTCGGCGTTGTGCTGCCGTAACTCGCCGTCAATCCGTATTCCACCTCGCCGTCGCCCGGCTCGTCGGTTTGCCAGGTTATTTGCGCGCTGGTGCTCGAAATATTTTGCGCGGTGACCGCGCTGATTTGCGGCGGCTGTGTATCCGGCGCCGTCATCGTCCGGTTGATCGAAAAATCATCAACGGTGAAAACGCCATTCGTTCCGGTGTTGTAGCCCGACAGCTCGTAATAAAACGGCGCATCCAGCGTGTAGCCCGGCAAGCCGAAAGTTTCGTTGTAAGTATCCGTCCACTTTACGCCGTCCAGCGAGGCCTCAAAATAAATTTTGTTGTTATCGAAACGCAGGCGCAAATAAACCCCGCTTTGCGGGGTGATCGCCAAATTGCCGGTGACATCGAATCCGTTCCCGACGCCGTTTTTATGCCATTTTACGTAGAGACGATACGGGCCGCTGTGCCCGTTGCGATAGGTATAGAAACGATACCAGTTGGGTTGATCGTAAAGGCCATGCTTGGATGCCGGGTTGTAGGTCGGGCTGAGGCCGAGATTGCCGTCGTCATTCGGCTTGGCCGCTTTAACGGTGACGGTGGTGTTGCGGCCGGAATGGGCGTTGCGCGTGACGATCCAACCGCTTTCCGAGCCTTGCGACTTTAAATCAAGCGCATTGTTGGCCAAGGCCGTTTTGTTGCCGGCATTGCTGCCTTTTCGCCATTTGTTCCCGTCGAGGCTGCTCGCATTGAAAGCATCGGAAAAAATGACATCCGAAGGCGGCGCCGTGGTAAAAGTGAAATCGCCGCTCACCGCCAAATTGCCGGCGCCGTCTTTCGATCTGACGCGATAATGATACGCCGTATTGGCCTGTAAATTGGAAATTGTAACCGCATGAAAAGCGGCTAAATTAGCCTCGAGCGGCGACATCGCGCCATAATTAGCGGTCACACCGTATTCCACTTGCGAATCGGCCGGCTCGTCGGTCTGCCAAATGATTTGCGCGCCATCGGGCGTCAAGTTTTGCGCGGCAACGCCGGTGATCGACGGCGGCTTTGTATCTGATTCACCCGGCGCCGCTTCGATGTAAAAGCCGTCAATGGCAAAAACGCCGTTTGCAGTCGTGTTATAACCGGCAAGCTCGTAGTAAAAATTTGAATCCAGCGTGTAACCCGGCAAGGCAAACGCCTCGTTGTACGTTTCCTTCCAGGTTGCGCCGTCAAGCGAGGCTTCGAAGTGAATCATGCCGGCGTCGAAACGCAAACGCAAATAAACCCCGCTTTGCGGGGTGATGGCGAGATCGCCAGTAACGTCGCGGCCGCCATCAATCCCGTTTTTCTTCCATGCCGCATACAAGCGATACGGCCCACTGCTGGCGTTGCGATAAGTATAAAAGCGATACCAATTGGCTTGATCGTAAATGCCGTACGGCGAGGCGGGATTGTACGCCGGACTCATGCCGAGATTGCCGTCATCGCTGGCCTGGCTGACTCTGATGGTGACGGTCGTATTTCGCGCCGCGTAGGTGTTGCGCGTGATCACCCAGCCGCTTTGGTCGGCGCCGGATTTCAACGCCAGCGTCTGGCCGGCTGCGCCCGTCGAGGTCACGCCCGCAAAATTGCCGCTATTCTTTCCGCGCAACCACTTGTTTTCATCCAGCGCGCCGGCTTCAAATCCGTCGGCGAAAACGAGATCCTTGGCGGCGGCGAGGGCTTGACATACGCCTCGAACCACGCGTTCGCCATCAACGCATAGCCGGCGTCGTTGGGATGCAAGTCGTCATCCATTAAAACCGCCGGCCAATTCGAAACGGCTTTAAAGCGCGCCGCGACATCGACGAGATGAATTTTATGCCCGGCGGCGGATTTTGCGTTCACCAAATCCGGCAGCATGGCGTTGAGCGCATCGGTTTGCTGCTGTTGCGCGCTGGTTCGCCGGCGCGGAATAACCGTGGCGAGATAGATGGCGATGCTGGGTTTTGCCTGATGAATCGCCTCCACCAGGCGTTCGATGTCGTCGCGAATCCTGCCGGCGCGTTCGCCATACGAAAGGTCGTTCGTGCCGATTTCGAGAAAAATGACATCGGCCGGACGGTTGGCGAGATAGCTTTGGACGTTGAGTTGGGCGGCGAGAAATCCGGGATGGCCTTCGTGATCGCGGTCCGAAAAATCGGCGCCGGTTTGCCGCGAGCCGACGAAGTCGAAAGCGATGCCGGCGTTTTGCAGCAAATCGTACAAGTCGCGCCGATAGCCGCCGTCATGCGACGAGCCGCTGCCGTCGGTGATCGAATTGCCGAGCGGCATCATCCGCACCGGCGTTTGGCCTGCGGCGGCGGAAAAAAAGAAGGCTAATAAACAGGATATGAAAAAAGGCTTGCTGCTCCGCAACGTCCTCACGCCAAGATCTCCTAAAATTCAACGGGCTAAAACTTTTCCACGTGCCGCGGTTTCTTGCAAATTTCGTTCGATGACCTCCAGAAAATACCGGCAAATCCCTCTGCCCGCAGAACGAGGTGATCTTGTTATCCTGTAAAAACTCTACGCCAGATTTTCAAATAAGCAGAAAACTGGAGCCCTAATAACCGTGAAAATTTTAATAGGCAGAATAATGGCTCGGCAGAATGATTACGTCCGTCGGATTAAAAAATTATTCTGCCAAATAATCCTACGGACGTAGTCATTCTGCCTTTACTCGCGTTTCAAGAGTTTTAAAAACGAGTAAGAGTAGGAGTACGAGCATCGATCGAGCATCCAGCCTCACTTCACCAGCATCACCCGCTGCACCGTTTGCGCCCACGCTTGGTTTTTCGTTGTTCGATAACGCAGCCGGACGAGATAAACCCCCGCGCTTAATTCTTTGCCGTCGCCCCGGCGGCCATCCCAAATCACCTCGTGGCGGCGCCCGGCAGGGCGCGAACCGGCGGCCAATTCCCGAACCTCGCGTCCGGCTACATCAAACACCGTGAGCTGAAATTCGGCTGGCTGCGGGAGATCGAAACGGATGCGCGTCGTGGCGTTGAACGGCGAAAACCCAAAGGGATTCGGGTAATTCCGCAAGGCGAAAGTTGACGGCAGCGCGGCCGGCGGTTTGACCGCTACGTCACTGACGATGGTGAGGAGCTGAATCCGCAGCCGATCGACGTACAGATTGCGGTCTTCCGGCGGTTCCAAAAAATCGTTGATAAACGCGATGGCCACTTCGTGCGTTCCGGCGCTCACCGGGAAAAAAGCGGAAAACTCCGCGTATTGCGCGCTGTTGACCGTGATGGTATCCAGCGGAACTTGATCGAGGCGAAGCTCGGCCATCGGCCATTCGCCGGCGGCCACGGTGCCGTGGGCGCGCAAAGTGAATTGATAAGAGCCGGCAACCGGAAAATTCACATTGTCCGCGATGTAACCGTCCTGAAAAAGCGCCCACCCCTCGCCGCGTTCTTCGCCGCTGGTTTTAATCGCCATGGCTTCCGCTTCAAGCGTTGTATCGAATTGGGCGCTACGAGACAACGTGACGAAAATGTTGTCTGCTGAGGCCGCTTGATTGCCGGCGGCATCGAAACTGCGAACGCGGAAATGATAAGCGGTCTCCAGCGCGAGCTGGCTTAGCGTTACGGTGTGATTGGTTGCGAAGAACGCGCTTCGCGGCGTCAAATTTCCGTAATCGGCCGTGAGGCCGTACTCAACCTGGGAGGTGGCCGGCTCGTT
>Ga0247727_10007237_pt1 | contig 21283 bp, 18 predicted proteins | sample WisWelCaveWW1625_FD_202498 | JGI IMG/M metagenome (GOLD analysis project Ga0247727, IMG submission 202498) | Biofilm microbial communities from Wishing Well Cave, Virginia, United States - WW16-25 | ecosystem: Environmental > Aquatic > Deep subsurface > Groundwater > Cave microbial mat | place... | reverse complement strand
CCCAAAGAAAGCCAGAGAATCACATCTTTACCCGCGTTTTTTATAGGGCTACTCATATTAAGTAGTTTCCGACCAAGAGTAATTCAAGCCGCTAAAAAGTGCAACCCATTGGTTCACAGACAGGCCCTCTCATCTCAGTCGTCATTCCTGTTCATAACGGAGAACGATTTATCCGGGAGACCATTGAATCGGTTCTCCACCAGACGTTCCAAGATTTTGAAATCATCGTCATCAACGACGGCTCCACCGACTCGACGCTTGAGGCCGTGTCTCAAATTTCAGATCCGAGAATCAAGGTATTCACGTATCCAAATCGGGCAGCGGTTCTTAAATCGAATCATTGTATTTCCCCGGGTTGCGCAGAGTCAAAAACAAAATCATGTAAATCAACTACCCCGTGTTAATCTCGCATAAATATAGGTGTATCTTCATCCATATCCAGAAAACGGGAGGTTCGACTATCGAATCTCTTTTACGTTCTTTTGACAAACATGCAGTCCTTAAAGTCCCCCTGAATCCTATTGCACTTCTAAGATGCCACCTCTGCCGCGCAGGTTATGAACACGCGAGATTTGGTAAACAAATCTGGCTCAAGATGGCACCAGTTTGTAAAGGAAAACATCTATTCGCACGAGATATAAAAACAAGCATCAACAACAGAAAAATTTGGGAGACCTATTTCAAATTTGCGTTCGTGCGGAATCCGTGGGATAGGTTGGTTTCCTGGTACTCAATGATTCGCGAACGGGGACCCAAAAACGCTTTTTGGAAATATGCTTTAGAAAATTCCTCCGACTTTGAATCCTTTGTGAGAAACTGCAATAGGACCATTTACGAGTCACCTTTTGAAGTTAAGAATTTCTTTTTCAACCAATTTGACTACATCAGTGGCGATCGCAATGAAGTCATTGTTGATTACATAGGGAGGTTTGAGAATTTTACGGAAGATGTTCAAAGAATCTTCAGGAGCATAAGCTGTCCTTTGCCTAAACCATTGCCCAAAATCAATCAGTCTACCCACCCCAATTACCGACGTTATTATACTGACGAAACACGAAAGCTTGTGACCGAAAGGTACTATATGGATATTGGCTTCTTTGGTTACCGGTTTTGATAATGTGAATTGTCCTCAACAATGACGGGTCGTGTAGATGCGAACAAAGACACCAGACTCACAATATTGGGGGCAGACGATTTCTGGGGTGTCAGAGTTCGCTCAGATTGGGAGTAAGATAAAAAAGTGGTGATACTCATGACCTTAAACGAGCTGGTTGAAGAGAGCGGGACGATTAGGGAAGGGACCTGGGAACCTGATCGGAGTCACGAGCTTCTTTCTCACGCGCGATTTCTTCGGTAAAGACGCCGAGACCTTACGTCCGGCTTCGGACTCGGTATAAGAATGAGACGTGGAAGCCGGTTTCCGGCTCAGGAGTGAAAGAAAACACGATTGAAAAATCATGTTTTCTTAAACCGATCGGACAGATTGGGGGAGCCGAACGGATCCTACCGGAAGTCCTCCCAAGCCTCCGGGCGTAGAAATCTGATTGGAAATTGCATCTCATCGTATTTCACCACCCCATTTCCGGCAGTACCGGTTTCGCTCAGGAAAAAACATTCATCCCGCATAGTTTGCGCCGCTACGGCTCCAGTATGCTTAAAGAGGTTAAAGATCTCGCAAAACGTATCAGACAGAGAGGGCAACTCTCACAGGATCACCCATCAGCATCGGTCGTTCCCAAGAATAATTTCATCGACATAAAAGTGCACCCCGTTGATTTACAAAAGTCGCTACTGATTTCGGTCATCATTCCCGTCTATAACGGAGAACGTTTTATCCGCGAGACGATTGAATCGGTTCTCAATCAAACGTTCCAAGATTTCGAGATCATTATCATCAACGACGGTTCCACTGATTCGACATTGACAATAGTATCGAGCTTTTCGGACCCTCGGATTAAAGTGTTTACATATCCCAACCGAGGCTTGTCGACGAGTCGAAACAGAGGTATTCATCTAGCGTCAGGGAAGTACCTAGCCTTCTTGGACGCCGATGACCTTTGGACCAGCGGCAAATTGAAAGCTCAAGTAAATGCCCTTGAAGAAAATCCGCACGCTGCTTTGGTTTATAGTTGGACCGATCAAGCGGATGAGTCTGGCCAGTTTTTGGAGCATGGGGCGCACTGGGACTTAAGCGGCGATGTTTTTGAGAAGCTCTTACAGCGCAATTTCTTGGACTGCGGATCCAATCCGTTGGTTCGCGCATCTGTCTTCGAGGAATTGGGTGGATTCGATGAGTCACTCCCCAGTGCCGAGGATTGGGACATGTGGTTACGAATAGCACTCCAACACCCAATGATAGCAATCCCGAAGGTCCAGGTCCTTTATCGAAGGCATTCTTTAGGAAAGTCTTCCGACATCCTAAAACTGGTGACTTCTGTCGTTCGGGTTCTCGAAAAGGCCTTTGCGTCTGCTCCAAGTTCTTTGCAACATCTCAAAGGGGAGGTTTTGTTCCGACATTACTTAGGCGCCGTTATCGCAACCATTTTAAAGGAGGCTCCAGGGCGCACTCGTGGCGTTAAGGCGGCCAAACTGCTTATGAAATGTATTAAGTGCAGGCCAAGTATTATCCGGGAAAAGCCAGATTTGGTCGCGAGGTTGCTCGTGAAAATGATCATCATTATTATTTTCCCTCATCGAGCCGCTCTCGTTTTAATTTCTGCCCTTAGCGATTTAAAGAGAAAGCAAGAACAAAAGGCTGTTAGAGCTTCGAAGGAATGAGAGCTGTGAAAGATTCGTCCTTGTTTTCTCCTGTATTGCCAAGCTTCGCCCCCGTCTTTTATCTAAAGTAGCGGAAGTCTCAGTTGTGTAGTGGGCGCTCTTTTATGTCGCGGTTGGAAGTTCTTAAATTAAGAGCATACTCTAAGTTTTCTTCTGGGTGTTCCACATATGATTCTCGACGCTTATTTATGCCAAGGCGAAAGGCTTCTATGAAACTTGGGACACAATCGTATGAGCTTGCCTATAAGACGCGTACCGTGGATAAAGTCCTAAACGCTCACTTCATGCGTGCCAGCCAAAGACGAAACCTGTGAGATCATAGTGGGGCTTTATTTGAGCAAGGCGGCAACATGAAAAGAGACGTTATTGTCACACTGGCTAACAGAGAATGGATTAATCAGGCGAAAGCGTTTTTCGCTAGCGTTTACTTTAATTCAGGGTGGGACGGCGATTATCTTCTTTTGGCGCATACCACAGGGAAAGAAGAGCTTGATTGGTTTTGGAATAGGGGCATTCATGTCAAAAGTGTTTCGGCGATGGAGGGGCGGAATGAGAAAGATCCTAAAACTATCCATTGCAGTAAGTTTTATCTATTCGATAAGGAATTTAAGAAATGGGAGAGGGTGGTCTATCTTGATGCAGACATTATAGTCAGAGGTTGCCTGGATGGAATAAAAAAGGTCCGGAAGTTTGGAGCCGTGCAAGGGATGCACGGAGGTGGGACAATGGGATTCAAGATCGATCGGTGCAAAACCCAATGGGGATTCCCACAATTCTTGACCGACGATTTGAACAGGAAATTTGATCGAGAAACCCCTGCCTTTAACGCTGGGGTTCTCGTGTTTAATACCCAAATTATTGAAAATCAGCTGATCTTAAATTTTAGAAAATACCTGCGCCAGTATGAAGCGTATTACCCTGGGGATGAAGATGTTTTTAATTTTCTCTTTTACAAAAAGTGGGAAAAACTACCCCAGATTTACAATATTTCTGTGCATCGTATGCTGGAGGATGGCGTTCCTCCGGAAAAAATCCGAGGTCTGGTACTTCACTTCTTAATGAATTTCCGAGGGAAAAGGGTTTGGGACGAGGGGCACCCCTACTATGGAGAATGGAGAGAGAACCTTGAGAAAGCGAGGCTCATTGATTTGAATAAAAGGTTACCGCCTCGGGAAATTTGGAGTCAGTACAAGATTATACGGTACTCCATGGATGTGTCTTGGCAGCTTAAGCGTGCGACGTTAATCCGAAGGCTACGAGAGAAATTATCTCGACTCAGAGCAGCAACAGAACCGGCCGAAAATGCCGTCAGAACCCTCCTCGGTTTCTTGACCTTCCATCTTTTCCCTAAAAGAAAAGTGATACTTATCGTTTCTCCCATGAGGACTGGGTCAACTCTTCTCAAAGCTCTGCTGGCAGAAGCTCCGGATGTTTCAAGCCTTCCAGAAATGTCGATCAATTTTATTTTCAAGGATAACCAATACCTGAATTATTGGAAAATTTTCAGACGGAGCGACAAAGGGATAGTCGTCTTAAAAAAGCCGCTGTCACCAGAGTTTACCGAATACAAGCTTGGAAGCATGATTCCTGATAAAGACTCCATAAAGGTAATTGTCCTATGCCGGAATGTCATGGACACGGTGAAGTCTCTATTAAGAATGACGAAGGACCGTTCACTAGACCCAATCTCTCAAGGGTCATACAAGGAGTATAGCGTTACCGACTGGGTTCAGTATTGGTGCAAAGCCTATCAGTCTATTCTTACTAATAAAGAGCTCATGGAAAGGAGGGTTACTTTTGTGAAATATGAGGAGCTGATTTCTCGCCCCAAGGAGGTCACAAGCCGATTATTCCAGTTCATAGGTTCAAAGCAAAAGAGGGGAGTCGATACTTATAAACATCCTAGTACCTACGACTGGAGATGGGGTAATGACGACGGAGGAAGCCTCATTCGAACGCTGCGGGTCATCAGAGACAGGCCTTCTTCTTCCGAGGAAGAGCCAAATCAGAGAATCGGGGAGATCGTTGAAAGTTCAAATGAAGTAGCTCAGATACAAGAGAAGCTGGGCTACTTTTCAACCTCAAAGGAACTCAAGTGCTCCGTCATTGTAGTCTCTTATCGGCGCCCCACATTTTTATTGGAGACGGTCGCAGCGCTTTATCCCCAAGTCAGGGAACGCGCAGAGATTATTGTTGTTAATCAAGCTGCAAGTGAGGAAATAAAGAATCACTTCAAATTTTTTTCGGGCGTCAGGTACTTTAACCTTCCGACTGCCAATATGGTGGAGGCAAGAAATTTTGGCATCCTTGAAGCAAAACACGACATCATTTTATTTGTGGATGACGATGTTAAACCTTCTCCCAGTTTGATAGAGGGCCATTTAACTGCTTATCGAGACGAAACTGTCGGCGGGGTGGCTGGCCGGATAATTAACGAAGGCGAGAATGATCGAGTGCACGTAGATCCCCATGCTTTAACGCATGTGAACAGTTGGTATTACACCCAGTTTGACCACCTCGATCGTGTAGAAATTTCAACAGCAAGGGGTTGCAACATGTCTTTTAGGAAAGAATTGTTACTACGAATAGGTGGGTTTGATACCCGCTTTCGATCTTTTAGGGATGATAGCGACCTTTCATTTCGAATCCGGGCGCTTGGCTATCGGCTAATCTTTGAGCCAACGGCGGAGTTGGTTCATCTCGATGCCTCCACCGGGGGTACTCGCCCTACGGAACAAACGGCAAACCCTTGGAAACGAGAGTGGTTAATGTACCGCACTCACTTCTACCATTACCGCGATAATTTGCTCTTTCTTTGCAAACACTTTAAGGGGCGTGGATTTGTAAAAAATCTTCTACTGGCTTATCGAGATTACGTAGGCATCTCCCGTTACCCCTGGCGGCTGATTGCCAAGAATCTTTGTTTTTTGGGAGCACTTGTTTCTGCCTGGCACTTCTCAAAAGTCACCAGCTCATCTTATTTTAGACCCCGCTTGGAATCAACCTTGCGTCGATGAGAATTGTCCATATTACCCCGACCTACTTTGGAAATTCCTCGGTCATCGGAGGGGGGGAACGCTATGTGGCTGAACTGGCTTCTCATATGGCAAAGGAAGCGGAAACGACGTTGGTAAGCTTTTCGGCAAGGCGCGATTCTTATTCAGCGAATGGACTCAAAATCGAACTCTATCCTGCAAAGCACTTTATCTTAGGGATCCGGGCAAATCCGCTAAGTTTCCGATATCTAGCTTCAATCCCCTCTGCAGGCATCGTCCATATTCACCAGTTAAACACCCTAGTTTCGGATATGGGTTGCCTTCTTGGGCGCTTAATCGGCAAGCGGACTTATGTGACCGATTATGGAGGCGGGGCGGGCATAGTCCTCAACCGGATGCTTCCCGTAATGGAGTGCTACCAAGCAGCTTTTACTTATTCCGGTTTTGGGTTAAGCCGTCTTCCAGAAAAACTTCGAAAGAAGGCGGTGTTGATTCGTGGAGGAGTTGATACCGACAAGTTTTCGCCCGACCCAAAATTACCCCGGGAGAAGAAAATTATTTTCGTGGGACGGATCTTGCCTCATAAGGGAATCAATTATCTTGTTGAGGGATTTCGTCTTCTAAATCGTTCCGATTTCAAGCTCACCATATTGGGAAGGGTCTACGATGAACGGTTTTACCAAAGACTCAAAGAGCTAGCCCTGGGACTTAGAGTGGAATTTGTTCAGGGTGCGGATGATACGAGGTTGATTCAGGAATATCGGACCGCTTACGCGACGGTTCTTCCTTCTGTTCACACTGACTGCTACGGGAACTACACCCCGGTTCCGGAATTAATGGGGTTTTCCGTTTTGGAGTCTCAGGCTTGTGGAACGCCCGTTATCTGTAGCGATGCAGGCGCCATGAAAGAATTCGTGGAGGAAGGAAGAACGGGACTCATCGCCAAGCAGAATTCCCCGGAAGCGATCGCCGATGCCCTTCGTCGTCTTTTGGAACTCTCTGCCGGTGAATACAGAGAGTGGGAAGTACGCTGCCGGAAATTTGTTGAACCCTTAAGTTGGTCCAGCGTCGTTCGACAACATTTGGATCTCTACACAAGCTCTGAATAAGTTGAATCGGATTCTCATTGTCTCTCACGCGCCGCTCGCTGCAGAAGCGGGCGCGGGCCAAGTAGCGCTTCAGCTCTCAGATGCCCTTCGAGCTTTGGGCAACAAAGTGAGCCTTTGGTCGCCCCACCCCTTGTCCTCAGCTCTTCACTGGTGGGAAAACCTAACGCTTGTCCGGGAAAAATTGAATAGTTACCTTACAGCCCAACAAAACTTCGACATTATCGATGCCCCCGCGAACCTCATTACGAGGCAGGTACGCGCTAAAGGCAGGATGATCGTCGCCCGTAGCACTCAGCCTCAGTTGTTGTATCTTCTCGAGGAGATCAATTACCCGATTCATCGAAATATTTGGGGAATTCTTCAGATTCTCTCAAGGTCTTTGTTCTTTGGGGCGACTCTCCTCTTAAACCTGTGGGGTTGGAATCGCGCCGATTTTATTCTCTGCCTGGGGAGTTTAGAAAAGGAGTGGATGAAGAAACGGTTCCCTTGGTACAAGACGAAAATCGTTTCTTATTTCAACGCCCCCTCCAAGGGAGATCAGTTGCAGTTTGCTGAGATCCGGAAGCACCGGAAAGGGCTTTCTGAATTCGGAGGAGTTCGCTTTCTTTGGATGGGGCGTTGGCGTCCCCACAAGGGCTGCCGCGAACTTGTAAATTTTATAACATCCCGCAGCTCTTCGTGTCCCGAGGATGTCTTTACCATTGCAGGGAGCGGCCCGGAGGCTGAGAAAGATTGTCCCCTTGAACTAAGCCGTTCCGGAAGACTCAAAGTCATCCCATCTTTCAGCCGGGACGAACTTTACCACCTCTTGGCTACTCACGACGCAGGTTTGTTTACAAGTAGGGTGGAAGGGTGGGGCCTTTCACTCAACGAAATGCTCGAATCAGGTATGGTTGTCTTCGCAACCAATACCGGGGGCGTTCCCGACCTCAGGCCTTTTTTTAAAGAAACCCTCAGGTCATTTCCACCCCCTGAGGAGATCGAGCTTCCCAAAAGTTCGTCTCCGCCGGAAGCCTACTTTGATAAGTTTTCGTGGGAGAAAATAGCCCAAAGCTACATGAACTCGATATCGGCTTAACCTGATTGACATGGCAGGACCCCCGTGAAAAAAGTTTCTCCGAAAGACGATTGGCCTGAGAGCTGGAAGTCGAGTTATCAATATGACCTGCTTGAGATTTACGGCGGGACGACAAATCGGGGATATGCCCACGCTTACGCCAGTCGCCGCAAACATATTCTGGAGTTAGTTCAAAAAGTGGCCCTGCGCGGAGCAAAAATCTTAGATGTGGCCGCCGCCCAGGGAAATTTTACGTTGTCCCTCGCGGAATTGGGTTACGAGGTTACTTGGAATGATTTACGTGAGGAACTCGCTGATTATGTCAGACCTAAGTATGAGTGCGGGCTCATTCGATATGCCCCCGGAAACATTTTCACTCTCGGGTTTGACTCCTATTTTGACGTCGTTTTGATTGCAGAAATTATAGAACACGTGGCTCACCCGGACGATTTCCTCAAACAAACAGGTCGATTGGTCAAACCGGGAGGTTACCTGATCTTAACGACTCCTAACGGAGAATATTTTGCAAACCGCTTACCCAAGTTTTCAGAATGCAATGACCCTGCTGAATTCGAAAGCGTACAGTTTCAACCCAACGCCGAAGGACATATCTTTTTGCTGCACTCAAATGAGATTCAGCGGCTCGCAAACGCTGCAGGTTTACGCGTGGTTGAAACGAGGTTCTTCACCAATCCGCTCACGGCAGGTTGGCTCGGACTGGGACCTCTTTTGAGATTACTGCCAAGGACAGGGGTTGAACTGGGAGAAAAGCTGACAGGCTCTTTGCCTTTGGGGATTCAAAAGAAGTTACTTACGTGTGTGGCAATTTTGCTTGTTCGTCTGCAGGACTAAGAATGATGAGAGCCGTTTACTTAAATCCAATCGGTGGAATCGGCGGGGCGGAAGTTGTTTTGCTCCAAATTCTCGCGAGTCTGAAAATGAAAAGGCCGGAATGGGAACTCTATCTGGTCGCAGGCTCGGAGGGCCCCCTCATTTCGCAGGCGCGCAAGCTCGGCGTGAAGGCGGAGGTGCTTGCTTTTCCTCAGAGCGTGGCCCGGTTTGGGGAATTTTCAAAAGAGGGAAAGGGTCATGAAAAAGGAGGGTCGGTCGCTCGCCTGGGGCAGGTGATGTTGATTTCTCCCGCCGTATTGCTTTACGTGAGTAAACTCCGAAGCCTACTTCGGACGTACAAACCCGATTTGATCCACACAAACGGCCTCAAAATGAATCTTTTGGGTCTCTGGGCCCGGCCCAAGGGGGTGCGGGTCGTCTGGCACCTCCATGACTACGTGGGAAACCGGCCCATTACGGCGGCACTCATGAGGCGGTTCGCAAGCGGGTGTTCGACCGTTCTCATCAATTCCCAAAGTGTTCTTGAGGATGTTCGGAAAACCTGCCCCCAGGTTCAAAACCTTTCGCTTTTCTACGGCTCGGTTGATGTGGAACGTTTCTCTCCTTCCGGGCCGAAGCTTGATCTTGACACGTTGGCGGGCCTGCCTAGTGCTGATGCCAACGTGGTGCGGGTGGGACTCGTCGGCACCCTGGCAAGCTGGAAAGGGCACAAAGTTTTTTTGAAGGCGCTTTCTTTACTGCCGAGAGGGGCCCCGGTCCGTGGTTACGTCATCGGGGGCCCAATTTATGATACAGAAGACAGCCAGCACTCGCTTGAGGAACTGAGGTCAGTGGCCGGAGAACTCAAGTTGGGAGATCGTGTCGGATTTACGGGGTACATCGATGATGCCGCAAGCGCTTTTCGTTCATTAGATGTTGTCGTTCACGCAAGCACTTCTCCGGAGCCTTTCGGACTCGTCCTTATCGAAGCGATGGCTTGCGGGCGGCCCGTTATTGCTAGCAAAGCTGGAGGACCCACTGAAATCATCGTTGAAGGAGAAAACGGGTTCTTTCATACACCTGGCGATCCTGTATCCTTGGCTGATCGAATCGAGGAGCTTGTAAAGAACGCAGATCTACGAAGAAGGCTCGGACAATCAGGCCGGAAGACTGTAGTAGGACGATTTAACGTGACTAGGCTAGGAAGCGAGCTAGTTTCGATTTACGAAAAGATCCATTCTTCAACTGCCTGATGCGTGTCCTCCACATTACGAGTGGTAATCTCTGGGGGGGAGTAGAGACGCTACTGACTACATTAGCCGCCCAAAGAAATTTATGTCTTCAGATGGAACCTCACTTTGCCTTGTGCTTTGACGGCAAGCTTGCGACCCAGCTCCGAGCTTCGGGAATTAACCCCCACTTATTGGGAGGGGTTCGAATCCGCTACCCTTGGACGGTTTGGAGAGCCCAGCAGCGAATCAAAAGGCTCCTCAAAAAGGAACAGTTTGACTTCGCAATCTGTCACCTGATCTGGCCCCTCTTCATTTTCGGAGAAGCCATCAAGTCTAGCGGCCTTCCTCTTCTCTTTTGGTGCCACGATCCGCCAAAGGGTCAGCACTGGCTTGAGCGACGGGTTAAGAAAATCAGACCAGACTTTGTAATCACGAACAGCCGTTACACCGAGGCCTTCCTCCCTCGTTTCTATGACGGGATCAGAAGTGAAACGGTATACTGTCCAGTTCCTGCCATAGATCTTTCCTGTCGTGACAAAGTTCGTCAAGGCGTCCGCGAGGAATTGGCGGTTCCGGAGAATCGGATAGTCATCATTCAGGTCTCTAGACTTGAGAAGTTTAAAGGACAAGAAATACTTCTTTCAGCCCTGGGGAAACTTCAGGATCTTGACAATTGGACCTGCTGGTTCGTAGGGGGGGTCCAGCGTCCCCCGGAGAAGAAGTATTTTCAACAACTGAAGGATCAGGCAAATAAGCTAGGGATCGCTGGGCGAATTCAATTCTTGGGTCACCAAGAAGATGTTTTTCGCCTCTTCATAGCGGCGGATATTTATTGCCAGCCTAACACGGCTCCAGAACCATTTGGAATTTCCTTTGTCGAGGCCCTCTACGCAGGATTGCCCGTGGTAACGACGGAAATCGGGGGTGCAAAGGAAGTGGTGGATAGAACTTGCGGGGATTTAATTCCGCCCGGAGATCCCGAAGCTCTAAGCGTTGCCTTAAGTCGTCTCATCAAGGATTCGACAGAGAGAAGAAAGCTTTCAGTTTATGGACCCAAGCGGGCTCAAGCATTGTGCGACCCCGGGAGGCAGTTAAATAAACTTCATGCGGTGCTTTCCGAGCTGGTCTAGACTGAACCGACTTCTCCTTTTATGAATCAAAATCCTTCTTATAGAAAATCTTCTGCAGGGTACGCCGGGTTCTGGCTTATCGGATTCATGCTTTTGATCATAGCCTGTCAGGTTCTGCTGCTTTTCCAAGAGCTTCAGCCGGTTAGATTCATCATTCGAGCCTCCGGGTTTGGCCTCAGCCTTTTCTTTCTTGTCTTTTTCTCGATCATTCCCTACCAGACAAAACCTCATCCGGCTCAAAAGCTGGCGCTAGTCGCTTTGATTATTCTAATGCTGTCTTTTGCCTACCCAAAGCCAGATTCTTTGATCGGAGGGTTCTTCCACCTGCTTCTATATCTGGCGATTCTCGCTCCTCTTTTTTGGGTTCCAAAATTTGGAGTCGATCTGCCTCTCTTTCGAAAACTCATTTTCCTATTCTGGGGATTTCATATGGTGAGTAGCGTCTTGGGAATTCTTCAGGTTTACTACCCAGAGAAGTTTGAGCCGCCACTATCCGTTATCATCGATGCAATGGGAGAATCTTATGTTAATAGCCTTAAATTTGAGCTGGAGAGTGGGATGAGGGTATTTCGTCCGATGGGCCTTACGGATATGCCGGGTGGGGCGGCCGGATCAGGCTTTTATACCCTCGTATTTGGTTTCGGGTTTCTTCTGAATCAGAGGAACCTTCTTTTCAAGGTGATCTCGGTGGCAAGCATCGTTATTGGTCTAGTGGTAGTTGCTCTCTCCTTTGTGAGGATTTTCATGGTGCTGAACGCCATTTTTTTAGTCAGTTTTCTTGTTCTTTCATTTAGAACGGGAGGCTCCAAACGATTTCTTAAGCTTCTGATCATAATGGCGATTGTGCTGGCCGTCGGCCTTACCTGGGCCATCAGGGTAGGGGGGGAGGACGTTAAAAGCCGTCTCGCTACCTTGATCGAAGGAACCCCAATCACTTCGGCGTACAATGAGGCACGGGGTCATTTTTTGGATTACACGATCAAGGAAGTTATGCCTCAGTATCCCTTGGGTGCCGGCCTCGCCCGCTGGGGTATGATCTCTCACTACTTCAATGCAAGAGAACCTCTCTACGCGGAGATTCAATTGACCGGCTGGGTCTATGATGGGGGAATTCCCTTGACGGTGGTTTACCTAGCCATGCTCTTCTCCGCGTTATTTATCTCTCTGAAAATTACCGGAGTCCGGCGGATCATCGGTTCCCGAGAGCTCGCCATTTGGGCGGCACTGATTTTCGCTCACAACGTCGGGGCGATCGCAGCGATCTTAAACTCTCCCTTTTTTATGAGTCAGGGCGGACTCCTTTTCTGGCTTTTTAATGCCATCTTGTATTCGTTATATCAGGTCCATTTAAAGTCCGCTCGCCCTATACAAGCCGCCTGAGGTGAAGCCCTACCTGATAGTTGCGAGCGACGTTGTGAAAACGGGAGGGATGGACCGAGCGAATTATGCGGTGTCGGAGTACTTAGCCAGGCGGGAAATCGAAGTCCATATCGTAGCCCACCGGGTTTCAAATGATCTAGTCAGATATCCCAACGTTTTTTTTCATCAGATGCCTAAAATTGCCGGAAGTTACTTCTTAAGCAGCCCCCTATTGGATTACGCGGGTCGTTATTGGGCGAGAAAACTCCTAAAACGGGGAGGCCGTGTTGTCGTCAACGGAGGAAATTGCGCGGTAGGGGACGTCAATTGGGTTCACTATGTGCACGCAGCGGGCGGGTTTTATGCTTCGAATAGTCTTATTCACTCGCTGAAAGACCGCCTAGAACGTAAGTGGGCTTTGATGCAAGAACGTCGCATCGTCAGGCGAGCAAGGGTGGTGGTGGCTACTTGTGAAAAAATGAAACGGGAAGTCATAGAGTATTTAGCTGTTCCTGAAAACCGGGTCCATTTGGTCTACCTGGGAATCGATACGGATCTTTTCCGCCCCATCTCCTCCGAGACTCGGAGACGCGTTCGGCAGAAATTTGGACTGCCCCCTGATAGACCAATCGTCATTTTTATCGGCGCTTTGGGGAATCGAAGGAAGGGGTTTGATGTACTTCTTAATTCCTGGAAGATGCTCTGCCGGGAAAGCGGCTGGGACGCTCACCTCGTTGTCGTTGGGGCCGGCGCTGAAATTTCTTTTTGGCAGAGGCAAGCCACTATATCTGGGGTGGCCGACCGAGTTCGATTTTTCGGCTTCCTGTCCAATGTTCCAGAGCTTTTGGCCGCCTGCGACCTCTTAGTCCTCCCATCTCGTTATGAGCCTTATTCATTAGTGGTACAAGAAGCTCTCTGCTGTGGGCTCCCCGCCTTTGTGAGTGCTTCGGCTGGGATCGCCGAACGATACCCGAAGGAGCTAGCGGGTCTCCTCCTTCCCAATCCTGAGGACCCAATTGATTTAGCTCAGCGACTAAAGCGGTGGCGATCTGATCAGGAAGGCTACCAAAAGGCCGTATCTGAATTCTCAAAGCTTCTCCGAAGCTGGACCTGGGAAGATATGGCAAGAGAGATGGTCGGCGTCATTGAGTCGTCCTGAAATTCACCTCATCACCTGCGAATACCCACCCGCGGTGGGCGGGGTCGGCGACTATTCTTATCAAGTGGCGTCTCGAATTGCAGAAAACGGCAGGTCAGTTCACGTTTGGGGACCGAAGTTAGAGGGGAAGCCGCGCGAAGCTACCGGAGTCATCTATCACGATGGACTTGGAAAATTTACGCCGCTTGATTTGAACCGAGTCGATAAAGAGTTGGACGTCTTTAAAAATTCTCGTCTACTTCTTGTCCAATGGGTTCCGCACGGCTACGGCTTCAAGTCATTGAACCTTCTGTTTTGCCTCTGGATATGGAAGCGTGCGCGGATCAACGGGGATAGGATTGACATCATGGTCCACGAACCTTTTCTCGCCTTTGGCGAGGGCTCCTGGAGACAAGATCTCGCCGCACTCATTCACCGGCTGATGGCGGCCATCTTGTTAAACGCGGCAAAGCGAGTCTGGGTGGCGATTCCCGAGTGGGAAAGGAATTTGACCCCTTATGCCCTGGGCAGAAAAATCCCGTTTGTGTGGCTCCCGGTTCCGAGCAATATTTCTTTTGTGGAGGACCCAGTAGGAGTATTGGAAGTCAGAAAGAGATATGCGCCGCAAAGCGGCTATCTCATAGGAAGCTTTGGGACTTACGGTAAGTCGATATCAGAGTTACTAATGCGATTCATTCCTTCGCTCCTGTCCAAGCACGGGGACTGGAATTTCATTTTGCTCGGGAATCACGGTGAAGAGTTCCATTCCGAGCTCTTAAGAAAAGAGCCCAAGATGAGAGATCAGGTCTGTTCAACGGGCTTCCTACGCGAACAGGATCTTTCGAAACATATTCAGGCGTGTGATCTTTTTGTTCAGCCGTATCCCGATGGGGTGAGCAGTCGTCGCTGCAGTACTATGGCCCTTCTTTCTCACAGCCGCCCCGTCGTCACTACCCTAGGGCGTCTTACCGAGCCCTTGTGGTTGGAGGGCGAGTCGGTCGTATTGGTTCCACCGGGAGATATCGATTCTTTGATAAAAGCGACTGAACAATTGTTGAATGAAAGAAACAACAGAGATCGCTTAGGAGAACGGGCAAAGCAGTTCTACATAAAGCACTTTGACATCACCGAAACCGTTTCTGTTTTGGCAGGGAATGAATCCAAGAGAATCTATGAACGCCCACATTTTTAGAAATACGAGGCTTAACTCTACGCCGAGTATGAGGCTTTATGCTGCTCAACTGATTGAGTCTTTGAGGAAGTCATCTAATTTCGATATCCAAGAAATATCCATCCGGGGTAGACGGCTGCCTTGGCTGAAAGATGTTCTCTCAAAGGATGTTTTTTATCCTCTTTACGCAAGATACAGACAGGGGGATATTAACCATATTATCGATCATAGCTACGGGGCATTAGCTTACGGGCTTGATTCGAAGCGGACCGTCGTGACCTGTCACGATCTAATCCCTCTAGAATTACCTACTCAATCCTCCTGGCTCGGAAGGAAGCGGTTTCTTTTCAACATCCACGGCATGCTCAGGGCCGGGAACATCGTTGCGGTTTCGGAAAGCACGAAACAGAGCATTTTAAAGCATTTCCGTTACGAAGGAAGAATCTGGGTTATCCCCCAGGGCGTTGACGAGAAGTTTAAGAAGATTGACGATCCGAAAAGGATTCAAGCCTTAAAACGAGAGTTGGCGATGAACGAAAGATACCGATACCTCCTCCACGTCGGATTATCAACGCCTACAAAAAATGTGGAATTGATCCTTAAGACAATGCCTCGTCTGCCGGAATACAGGCTGATCAAAGTTGGCCTTTTTACGCAGGCTCAAAAACGGCTTATAGAAAACTCGAATCTGAGGGATCGAATCTTAACCTTTGAAGGAATCTCCGAAGAAGCCCTCATCGAAATCTATAACGTTGCCGACGCCCTGCTCTTTCCCTCTTTTTTTGAGGGTTTTGGTTGGCCAGTCTTGGAAGCGATGGCCTGCGGGTGCCCGGTGATTTGCTCTAAAACAAGCGCATTGCCCGAGGTGGCGGGGGATGCGGCAAAATATATCGATCCCTATTCGGAGACAGATTTCGGGGAGGCGATTGAGGAGGTGCTTGGTAACAGCGGCCTACGCAGCGATTTAATCGAGCGGGGGCTCAAACAGGCGGCGAAATTCAGATGGCAGGAGACAGCCCGGAAGGTCATCGAGGTTTATAAGAAGATGATGGAGGAAGCGTAAAATGGACAGGAGGATTAAAGTCCTCCAGATCGGGAAATATTACCCGCCGTATAAAGGGGGGATGGAAAATCTTCTGCGGGACCTCTGCAGGGAGCTCAAGAAACAGGTCGATGTCGAGGTGATCGTGGCGAACGAACGGCCCGAAACCACGGAGGAACGCGAACCGGGTCTCGTCATCAAAAGGGCAGCCACCTGGTTTAACTATGAAAGTACACCGGTTTGTCCGAGCCTTCTTTGGCTGGTCAGAAAATCCCAACCCGACCTTATCCACCTTCACCTGCCGAATCCGGTGGGGGTTGCGGCCTACCTGGTGAGCGGTTTTCAGGGCCCCCTGGTGGTTTCGTACCATTCCGATAACCTCCGAACCAACCCCTTTACCGAGGCCTTGGGGTATTTGGTTCATCGCGTGCTGAAGCGGGCCAAAGCGATCATCGTCTCTTCAGAGAGATATGTCGAGAGATCCCCGGTTCTATCAGCCCACGGGGAAAAGTGCCGCGTCGTCCCGTGGGGGATTTCGCTCGATTCCTTCGATCAAAACCACCGGCTTGAGGTCGAGGAAATCCGCCGGAAGTACGGACCAAACCTTCTCCTCGCTGTTGGCCGGCTCGTACCTTACAAAGGATTTGTTCACCTGATTCGGGCTCTTCCTCAAACCGCCGCAAGATTGGTAATTATCGGTACGGGACCGGAAAGAAGGAAGCTTGAGTCTGAAATCGAAGGCCTGAAACTTCAAGAGCGGGCTTTCCTTCTCGGAGAAGTCGAGGACGTTGTGCCTTATTTTCAGGCGTGCGATCTCTTTGTACTTCCCTCCGTGAACCGTGCGGAAGCCTTCGGGATCGTCCAGCTCGAAGCGATGGCCTGCAGGAAGGCAGTGATCAATACGCAGATCGATTCCGGCGCCCCCTCCGTTTCATTGGACGGAGTGACCGGCTTGACCGTCCCGCCGGAAAATCCCGAGGCCTTGGCGAAGGCGATCAACCGGCTCCTCCAGGATGAAGAGCTTCGAGCGGCATACGGCAAAGCGGCACGGAAGCGAGTGGAATCAGAATTTACGTTGGAGCGAATGGCGGGAAAGACGCTGGAAATTTATGAAGCGGCTCTTTGACTTCTTTTTGGCGTCGTTCGGAATTCTGCTTTTTATCCCTTTGGGTCTTCTTTTTTCCTTATGGATTAAATGCGAGGACGGGGGCCCCGTTTTCTACGTTCAAGAACGGTGGGGGAAAGGGGGAAAGGCCTTCAAGGCTTACAAGTTCAGGACCATGATTCCCGGAGCCGACAAGAAGTGGGGCTTAAGACCGGCGGTCCAGAATGATTTCCGAGTGACAGGCGTAGGGAGACTCCTTCGCGCTACGGCGATGGACGAGCTCCCTCAGCTCTTCAATATTTGGAGGGGAGATATGAGTTTTGTAGGTCCTCGGGCTCTTGCCGTCAAGGAGCTAACCGCTTCATTTCCTGGATTTTATGAACGCCACGAGGTGCATCCCGGCCTCACAGGCCCCGCCCAAATTTATGCCCCGCGCGACGCCTCATTGGAAGAAAAATTCCGTTACGATTTAGAGTATATCCAGAACCGAAATTTCTGGAGGGATGTCGGGCTGATCCTTCTTTCGGTCTGGATTACGTTTATGAGGAGGTGGGAAAGCCGAGAGAAAAAGATTTGATTGAAGAATTCGCCCGTGTTAATCTCCTTGCCTCGATAGTTTGAATATGCAAGACATTATCATTGTAGGAGGAGGCCACGTCGGCCTTTACCTCGCCTCAGAGCTTGCCCGTTCCGGGTTCCAAGTAGTCCTTCTGGATCAAAAGAAGACGATCGGAGAGCGAGTGGTTTGTACGGGAATCATCGGGGCCGAAGCTTTCGCGAAGCTCGACCTGCCGAAAGAGACCCTCCTTGGAGAGATTCAGAAGATTCGGTTTTTTTCTCCTTTTGGCACCTCCTTTGACTTTACCCCCCCTCAAGCTTTGGCTTATGTGGTCGACCGGGGAGGATTCAACCGTTACTTTGCCTTGCAAGCTTTGCGTTCGGGGGTGGACATTAAGACCGGGAGCCGGGTGGAAGGGGTTTCCGTTTGCGACGAAAAAGTCGACGTAAAAGTCGTAGAGCCGGACGGCCGGGAGAGTTCTCTCGAGGCACGGGTGTTAATTCTGGCGACCGGCATCCAGACGAGACTTTTCGAATTGGCGGGACTCCGCGGGCCTGAGGCCTTTCTCGGAGGTGCGCAGATTCACCTTCCTTTCCCAGGAGAAAATTGGACCTCGGTTTACGTGGGCCGCAAAATCGCCCCAGGGGCTTTTGCCTGGGTGGTTCCTCTTCAAAATGGGCAGGCGCGGGTAGGCCTTCTTTCGGAAGCGAACCCGATCGCTTACTTAAAGAAATTTCTGGACCAGATTAGGCCGGGGTGGCGTGAGGAGACTGAAGAAAGCAAGATCGACCTCCGGCCCGTCGTAGCCCGGCCGGTCCCCAGGAGTTACCGCAACCGGGTTCTTGTGGTCGGAGAGGCAGCCGGACAGATCAAGACCACGACGGCGGGCGGGATTTACTACGGGTTTCTGGGCGCCCAGGCGGCAGCGGAAGTGCTGAGAGAGGCATTCCAGAGGAATTGTTTCGACGACAAAATATTTTCCGGCTACGAAAAAGTCTGGAAGAGAAGAATGGGGGAAGAGCTGAGGTTTGGATATCATTGCAGAGCACTCTTTCGAAAATTTTCCGACCGACACATGGAAGAGCTTTTCACCAATAAAAATGTCCGTGAGGAGATCTTAAACCTTGTCTACCGCAATGCAAATTTTGACTGGCACCGGAACCTGGTCTATTCAATGCTTCAGCTCCCGAGTGTCTTCCTCCACGGGCTCAGGCACCCCCTCCTGGCTTCACAGCTGATGGCCAACCTCTTATTTGGCCGGGTCTAGAGAGATGACAAAAACGAATATCCCAAAGCATGTTGCGATCATCATGGACGGAAATGGCCGTTGGGCCGAACGGCAGGGCCTCCCGAGAATCGAGGGGCACAAGGCAGGCGTTAAGCGGGTAGAGGAAATCGCTCGTTGCGCCTGGGAGCTCGGCATCCGCTACCTGACCCTTTATGCCTTTTCCAAGGAAAATTGGAGACGCCCCAAAGAAGAGGTGGGATTCTTGATGACTCTTCTATTGGGGTATTTGGAGCATCTCTACGAAAATCTAGACTGGGACTCGGAGAAAGAAGCAAAGAATCGGCCCGTCTTTAACGTCATCGGTACGATCAGTGATCTCCCGGAGAATATTCGCGAGAGAATCATGCGGATCAGTCGTGAAACCAAGGACAATCCCGGCCCCGTGATAACGCTTGCTTTAAGTTATTCCGGCCGCGACGAAATTATCGAAGCCTGCCAAAGGATTGCCCGGAAGGCCATGACAGGAGAGATTGAACCGAAGAGCGTGACGGAAGAAACGGTGGCGCAGCATCTTTACACGGCCAACCTCCCCGATCCGGAACTCCTCATCCGAACAAGCGGCGAGGTCCGACTGAGCAATTTCCTCTTGTGGCAAATCTCCTACAGCGAGATCTACATTACAGAAAAATGCTGGCCCGAATTTACAAAGGAAGACCTGGCACGGGCCGTCCTAGCGTATCAGAAAAGAGAAAGAAGATTCGGCCGGGTATCCGTGTAGTCAGGAGCGGATGAAGGGAAGGGAAGAAAGCTTCGCGACGATCTGTTGGGGGGTCGCCCCGATAATCACCTCGTCGCCCACTGCGTATTCGCCTTTCTTCAAATAACCGAGAGCAATCCCCCGCCCGAGTACGGGTGAGTGGCAAGCGCTTGTGACAAAGCCGATTTCTTGGGCCCCGCTTAGTATCTTGTCCCCGTTTCGCGGTAAGGCCCCTTTGTCAAAGACCAGACCCGAGAGTTTGCGGTTGAGCCCGCCGTAAGCTTTGATTCTCGCCACGACTTCCTGCCCCGGGTAACACCCCTTCGTTTCGCTTGCCGCGGTTCCTTCCAACCCCGTCTCGGAAAGAATCGTCTCTTCCGTCATATCGACCCCGTAACGGGGGATTCCCGCCTCGATCCTTAGAATCTCGTAAGCCCCCAGCCCCACCGGCCTCAAGCCGTAAAGACGCCCCACCTCCATAATCCGCTTCACAATCGGCTCACCCTTTCCCGGTTCGTTGGCAATGAGGAGATGAAATCCTCTCTCGCCTGTCACGGAACGTCGAATCAGGGTAGCCGGGGTGTCGAGAATTTGGAAATTCGTGTGGTGGTATTCCTGGGTCACCATTACGGGCCCGTGAATGAGCGCCCCCACCAGGGCCTCAGATTTTTGGCCTTGAAGGGAAAGAAGAATCGAGCGCCCGGTCACATCGGTAAACTCAACTTCTTCGGTGACTCGGAGTTTTTCAAGGTTCAAAATGAGTTTCTTCTCCAAACCCCCTTCAACCTCAAGCAGAATGGAGTTGGCAAAGACGTACACACTCATATCCGCAAGGATTCGCCCCTGTGCGGTGAGGAGCGCGGCGTAACAGCCGCTTCCGAGCCCAAGACTTTTGATGTCGTTTGAGAGAATATGATGAAGAAATAAAACGCGGTCCTTTCCGGTCACTTCGATTTTTCCGCGAAAGGAAAGATCGAGAAGCCCCACCCCCTTTCTCACCGCCTCACATTCCGAGGCAAAGTCCTTGAAAAGAGCGGGGGTCTCCCACTCCTTTTCCTTCCTGAGCGTGGCGCCCAGATTCTCCCAAAATTCAGCGAGCGGTACCCGAGGCATCGGTTTGAACCAATTGCGCGATCCTTTGATGGGGACGGGGAAGGGGGAATCGAGATAACGATCCCGCCTCAATCCAGCGAAGCCGTCCGTTCTGAGAGTGCACCTCTCCTTCAAAAACTCGCAGGCGCACTTTATATCTGGTGAATCCATGTTTGAGATCGGTCCAAGGCCGAAGATTTACAACACCGACCCCAAACTCTCTTCGAATACGATTCTTTAGGAACTCTTTCTCAGAGCTTCCGTCGGTGCAAATCCAATGAGGAAAGGTCCAGAGGCCGCCCCAGCGTCCGTTGAGAGGTTCTCTTTTTAGAAGGACCCTCCCATTTTTCCAGATCACAGCGGCCACAGTCCTAAGCTCCGTCACTTTTTCTTTTCTCGATTTTACGGGAAAGTTTTCTTCCTCGCCCAACCGGTGGGCCTTACAGCGCTTCTCCAATGGACAGACCCCGCATCTCGGATTTTCAGGAAGACAAACGAGGGCGCCGAGTTCCATTAAAGACTGGTTAAAGTCCCCGTAATGCCCGTCATTGCGAGGAGCCCCGTAGGGGCGACGAAGCAATCTCGAAGATTGCTTCGGCTTCGCTGGGGTCGCCGCCTCGCAATCCCCTCCATAATGTTTCTTTGTAAGGATCGGGATAGCCCCCGTGGGGCAATGACGGAGTAAATTCTTCGCAATTT
>Ga0247727_10007236_pt1 | contig 21283 bp, 15 predicted proteins | sample WisWelCaveWW1625_FD_202498 | JGI IMG/M metagenome (GOLD analysis project Ga0247727, IMG submission 202498) | Biofilm microbial communities from Wishing Well Cave, Virginia, United States - WW16-25 | ecosystem: Environmental > Aquatic > Deep subsurface > Groundwater > Cave microbial mat | place... | reverse complement strand
CCACATCCCGATGCCGATAGCCCCGCCCAGAAAGAAGGCGGCTTTGGCGGTGATCCACGCCGCCGCGCCCAACGTCACCGCTCCGCTCACCACCAGCCCGCTCACCAGCGCGAGCACGATCAGCCCCAGCACGTCGTCAATCACCGCCGCGCCCAGGATGATCCTGGCCTCGGTGCGGTGCGTCTGCTGAAGATCGCGGAACACACGGGCGGTAATGCCCACACTGGTGGCTGTGAAGATGGCGCCGATAAAAATCTGGTTCTCGAGCGGCGTCCCCGGCCGCAACAGAGCGATGGCTCCCACCCCCAGCAAGAACGGGCAGATGACTCCGACAACGGCCACCCAGGTGGCCGTCAGCCCCACGCGGCGCATCTCGTGGTAGTTGGTTTCCAGTCCCACCAGGAACAGGAGCACGATCACGCCCAGCCGCGACAGCAGGTCGATGAACTGGTGAATGGAAACCGCCACCGGCCCCGCCGGGCTGCGCAGGATTTCCACCAGCCGGCGCGTGCTTTCCGTGTCCGGCAGCGCGCGCTGCGCCGCTTCGGCCACTCCGGTATCCTGCGCCAGCGCCGTGCGCACCACCCCGACCAGCGTTTCCCCTTCGCGCAGCACGGTCAGGATGGGCTCGCCCAGGGCGAAGGCCAGGTTCCCGGCCAGAACGCCCGCCAGCAGCTCGCCCAGCACCGCGGGCTGCCCGATGCGCCGCATCCACCGTCCGCCTAGCGCCGCGCCGATGGCTATGCACACCAGCGCCAGAAGCACCGGCGCCACAGGGTCCGTGTGCGCGGAGACGTCCGGATTCAGGATCATCGCTGGCATAGCCGGGCCCCAGCTTGTATCCGGAGTTCGCGCGGCAGGCAAGGGAATTTGTTCGGTACCGCCGGCATCTTGCCGGCCCCGGGCGTGTGAAGGGGAGCTTGTCGAAGGGAGCTTGCCGAGGGAAGCGAGTCCGCCCCAGCGGACGAGCCGAAGGAAGTGGTGTGGCGAAGGATGGATTCGGAACGCCCGGCCACCGGAGTTCCTCGGTTTACGTCCAGCTACAGCTAATTACACGTATGCCGCAGAACGTGAGGGCTTACTTTGCGGCTGACGTGAGCACGGTTTGCGATCCTTTTGATGATGCGCTGAATCGTGCGGACACTCAGGCAGATAGAGTCGTTTAGACTCAATTGGCCTCCAAGCAAAGGCTGTACGCGGCTGGAAAGGGGAATGACCCGGCGCTTCGAGCGAGTTCCGAATGGCCCGCCCTTGCCGTAGAGCATGATGCGGTGGCTCTGCCAATCGATCCGCTCGCTTGTTAGAGAGGCAAGTTCGGACACAGTATGCCCGGTATCGAGAAGCGTCCACACGACGAGTTTTTCTTCGTGCGTCTCGCAAGCATTCGCAAGGCGGTTTGCTTCGTCCTGGGTGAGTGGTTCTCGTTTGTACTGGTAGGGCATGGTGGGCGAGGGCTTTGTCGTGAATTATAGGGAATGCGACAAGCTGACGCCATCCCACTTATCCCCAAGTGAGCAAAGGTTAGGCCGGATGGGGGAGAAAAAAGAAATCTGGCGTGCTTTTAAGCGGAAGGCGACAGGGCTTGAGGATGCAGCATGCCAACTGTCATCCAATAAGGATGCAGTGGAAAAGCATGGCACCCGTCTAAAAAACACACACCTTCTTTCACCACACGCGAATCGACCGCTGACGGCGGCGAGTCACCAAAAAGGCAAAGCCTCAACAACTAGTCTACCTTTTCGCCCGGCTTAAGCTGATATGCGGCGGTAACGCGCTCCGTACCGTCATCGCGTCTTTGCACGATCTTTACAGTGCCTTGGTCGACCGTCCATGTTTCGGCGGGGCCGGTGTTTTCCCGCCAGACAACTTGCCCCTTTTCGTTCGTCACCTTCGGCATGGGCACCTCCTTTACTTTATTATACGCCCATGCCGGTTCAAGAAGATCAAGGAGCTTTGGCCAAAGTTTGTTTGGTCCCGCGCTTTCTCACTCGTCGAATCGGGAGAGCGCCCCGGCAGTCCGTCCAGACAAACGGGCTTAGAGAGAAAGCACCGGATCGTCTCCGGCCTAGCGAGCTCTCCACGCTAGACCGATACCATACCATCGCGCAAGCGGTGGAGAGATGTTGCTCGAATCTCATCCATGATTGCTCAGTGGGTCAGCACAGGAGGCGGCAGGAACGGAGAGCCAGGGAATAGAAGCTCTCCCAGAGCGTATTCAAGCGTTAGTCGCGGAAACTGTAAAGAGGGCCGCCGGAGTGGTCTTTGGGAGTCGAGAAAATCTGGGCGAGAATCCTTTCGGGCTTCTCAAGAGAGGTTTCGCTGAGGTCGGTGAACCAGATGCGCTTAGAGCTCATTTGAGCTTAGCTGGAGATCACCGGACGGTCCCCAATCCTCGGGAGCACTACGTTGCAGCCCCTTGGGGTGCTTCCTGCTGAGGACGGGCCAGGGGCTTAGGCCGAGCGGAGTCCTCCGCAGGACGCGGAGGCGTATTTTGCCGGACCGGGGCGGCAGGAGCGTCGCTGCTGTGCTCAGAAGCGGTACACCAGGTCGAGCTGCATCCGTTTCAGGAGCGAGTCCTGGCAGCCGGTGAATGGCGACGTGGCGCACGGAGTGCCGGGCAGGCGTTCGCCATTGGGCACAAGCGACTGGTTCTCCTGGGCGTTCACCAGCTTCCCGAGCCACAGCGTGTAGCTCAACTGCACGTTCCGCAGGGCCTGATAGCCGAGGCTCAGGCGGTGGTTGCGCACGTTGGTCGAGCTGCGCAGGTCGCTCTCGTTGAACGCGCCAATCACGGCGTCCTTCTCAATGCGGACGAAGGCATAGCCGAACTGGATGTCCTTCTGCTCGTTCTGGCGGCCGAAGAGCACTTCTGCCCAGTAGGCGCTGCGTTCCGGGTTGTCCACCTGAGCGGTGGGCGCGGCCGCGCCAGACTGGAGGATGCGCGTGGCCCGCAGGTTGTTCTCGAAGTTGAACAGCACGGTGATGGGCCAGCGCGCGGAGTTGGTGCGGATGTCCATCTGCGCGATGGTGTCGAGATACAGGAAGCGCGAGGCGTAGCCGAGCGTTGCGCCGCTGTCGTCGGTGCGCAGGGTGTTGCTGTTGGCCAGGCTGGGCGACAGGCCCGCCCCCAGGGCCGCGGCGACGCGGTCCGAATTGATGAAGTTCACTCCCGCGATGTGCAGCGCCAGGTTCACGCGTTCTGCGAGCTTCCAGCGCGTCTGCACCTGCCCGCCGAAGATCCAGCTATCGTACCCCGGGCTGGTCACCAGGCCGGTGGTGGAGCTTAGCGAGCCGCCGGTTTCAGAAAGCGGCAACTGGAAGCTCACTACCGTCAGGTTCTTGAACACATCGTTTTTGAAGTCCCAGGCCAGTGTTTGCGCGAAGCCTTCCGGGTTGATGTCGCTGTCGAATGTCAAGTTCGTGCGCACCCAGGGGTAAGCAAACTTCCCGGCGTGCAGGGTCACGTTAGTCCTCAGGTTCGCCGCGGCCCACCTGGGTTTGTATTGGACGAACATCCGGTCGAAACCGATATTCTTGCGGGTGAAGAAGCTGGTGAAGGTCTGGTTCGTGGAATTGACGTCATCGAGCGACCCGGTGGCCAGCGAAATGCCGCCATACAGCTCGTCGGTGATGTTGCCGGTCAGGTTGAACCGGGCGCGGACGCGATAGCGGTTGCGCGCCAGCGCGCCGTCGTGGAGAAACGATTCGTAGCGGATGCGCGCATCCCCGCTGAAACGGAAATTCCCGAGCTGGCGGAATTTGCCGTCATTGCTGCGCGTCGCCGCGGTCAGGTCCGCGGTGGTCTTGGCCAGGGTTCGATTGGCCTGGTTCTGGCTCTCGGCGACGGCTTCGAGCTGTTTTTCCACCGTCTCCAATTCGTCGCGGCGGATCGCCCCGGAGGCGGTGGTGGCCGCGGATGACGCCGCCGTCTGGGCCTGCTGGACTTTGGTTTCGAGCGCCTGCATCCGCTCCTGTTGCGCGCGCAAGGCTGCCCGCTGTTCCGCCAGCTCGCGCGATTGCTGCGCCACCATCCCCTTCAATTGCTCAATGGCCGCCAGTAATTCGCTGCTCTGGTCTTTGATCCCTTCGGCCTTCGCCGATGGCCGTGGGGTCTCGCCAGCAGACTTGCCCGGCGTCCTGGCCGGCTCGCTCTGCTTCTGCGCCGCCGTCGGCACAGCCGTGCCTGCCACGATCAGGCACGCTCCAAACATACGGGTGATAGGGGACATCATTCCTCCTCCCCACTCCTTGGTCTGGTCGTCAAAGTAATGAATCCGGCAAGGCGCACTGCACCAACCAGCGATGATTCTAGGAAGCCCAAATCAAAGCCATCTTACACCGGTGTGAATTGATGGTTACGGGGTCCGGGCCCGCGGCCGCCAAGCCTGCTAACCGAAGCAGATTGCGATTCCCGATATTCCCCTCTTCCCTTTTCCAGTTCCCCTGTTCCAAGCCCGCGCCAGTTTAATCTTGCCCTGCTCAGGCGCCGTAGGGCCAGCTGGCAGGTGGGGCCGGATTCATACGGGTTCGGTTATGTCGCACGTCCATTCCGCGCAGCCAGTAGAGGATGTCTTCCGCGATGTTGGTCGAGTGATCTGCAATCCGCTCCAGATAACGGGAGGCCAGAACGTAGTGCATCCCCGGCGCAGCCAGCCCCGGCTGTTTGCTTATCTCCGCCAGCAGGCGCTCAAAAATCTGGTCGCGGTAGCGGTCCACCAGGTCATCGCTCTGCAGCACGGCGTGGGCCAGACCGATGTTGCGGTAGATCAACGCGCCCAGGCTCTTGCGGACCATTAACTGCACAGCCTCGCTCATCGGCGCGAGTTCCGGGGGTCGTTCTGCGGCGGGCATTTGCGCGAGGCTGACTACGCGCTCGCAGATGTTCACGGCTAGGTCGCCAATCCGCTCCAGATCATTGTTGATCCGCAGCGTGGCCACAATGAGACGGATATGGTCGGCAGAAAGGTCCGCCTGCTGGAGCTGCCGGACGGCGTGGTCGTCAATCACCAGCTCCATTTCGTTCACCCGGGGCTCGAGCAAAAAGACGCCGCCGGCCAGACTGGCATCTGTGTCCAGCAGGGCCTCGATGCTTTTGCGTACGCTGCCTTCCACCGTCCGTGCCATCGAGATCAGGTAGTTCACCAGCGCCACCTGCTGCACAGAGTCCTGCAGTTGCACGTCCGTATCCATGGTTCACCTCCCCACCCACCGCGCCGGCCCGCAGGGCTCAGCTCTCGCGCCGCAGACGCAGCACCCACACGACGATCACACAGAGCACGGCAATCGGCAGCCAGACGCTGATATTCACACTGACAGTGTGCTCCAGGGGGATTACGCCTGGATGAACGGCGGGTAATTTTTTGAGCGGTCAGTCTGCGGCCGGAAAAGCACAGTGGAATCGCTGGCTCCGCTTCCTGGAAAAGGTGCCGCCGGGTCGAACAACCTATCGCTTGTCGAGCGCGTGGTGCCGCACGTCCCGCCCCACGACCATATAAATTACGTCCTCGGCGATGTTGGTGGCATGGTCCGCCACGCGTTCGAGGTTGCGCGCCACCAGAGTGAGCTGGAAGGCAGGAATGATGATTTCCGAGTGTTGCGCCATGTGGGTCAGCATCTGGCGATAAATCTGGTCACGCAGTGTATCCACCTCGTCGTCGCGCAGCAGCACGGCCCGGGCCTGTTCCACGTTTCGGTGGACAAAGGCGTCCAGCGCGGCGTGGACCATCTCCTGCGCGATGGCCCCCATCCGCGGGATGTCTGCATACGGCTTCACCTGGGGGTAATCCAGGATGTACCCGATGCCCTGGGCGATGTTCACGGCCTGATCGCCGATTCGTTCCAAGTCGGAGTTGATTTTCATCGCCGCTACAATCAGGCGCAGGTCCGTAGCCATGGGTTGCTGGAGCGCCAACAGGCGCAGGGCGCGGTCGTCAATTTCCACCTGCAGCGCGTTGATGGCGTTTTCTTCCTCGATCACCTCGCGCGCCAGCTTGCGGTCCGGCCCCACCAGGGCCTGGATGGCGTTCTGGAGCGCGCGTTCCACCAGCCCGCCCATCCACAGCAGTTGCCGGTTCAATTCTTCCAGCTCGACTTCAAAGTGGCGGTGCATACTTATCCGAACCTTCCTGTAATGTAGTCTTCGGTGCGCTGGTTCGCAGGGGTGGTGAAGATTCGCGGGGTCTCGTCGAATTCCACGACACTCCCCTCCAGGAAAAAAGCAGTGAAGTCGCTCACCCGCGCCGCCTGCTGCATATTGTGGGTCACGACGACGATGGTGTATTCCTGCTTGAGCTGATGGATCAGCTCCTCGATCTTGGCGGTGGAGATGGGGTCCAGCGCCGACGCCGGCTCGTCCATCAACAGCACCTCCGGCCGGACAGCCAGCGCGCGCGCGATACACAGCCGCTGCTGTTCCCCGCCCGAAAGCGTGAGGGCGCTCTTGTGCAGCCGGTCCTTTACTTCGTCCCACAGCGCCGCCTGCTGCAGCGCTCCCTCCACGCGTTGCTCCAGTTCCGCGGCGCTGCCCGTCAGGCCGTTCACGCGCAGGCCGTAGGCCACGTTCTCAAAGATGGTTTTGGGAAACGGGCTGGGCTGCTGGAAGACCATCCCCACCCGCCGGCGCAGGTCCACCACATCCACGCTCGGGTCGTGAAGCGGTGCCCCGTCCAGCAGGATCCGGCCCGTCACGCGCACGCCCGCGATCAGGTCGTTCATCCGGTTCATCGAGCGCAGAAAGGTGGACTTCCCGCACCCCGACGGGCCAATAATCGCTGTCACGCGGTTCTGGAGGATTTCCAACGAAATCGCGTGCAGCGCCTGCCGTGGCCCGTAGAACAGGGAGAACTCTTCCGCCCGCAGGCGGGCGGGAGTGCGCGGTTGCGCCGCGGAGTTGCGCACCTCCGTCCGCAAGAGCGGGAAAACCGGCTGGGTGGCTGTGACATTCGGCATGGTTCGCTCCGTAATTGTAGCAGTCATCATGTGCCCCGCAGCGCGGCCCGCATCCGCCCGCGGATGACGATTGCCACGGCATTGAGAAGAAACGTCAGCCCCAGCAACACCAGCACCGTGGTGTACAGGAGCGGCTTGGTGGCCTCCACGTCTGGCGATTGCGTGGAAAGAATAAAGATGTGATATCCCAGCTCCATGAACTGGTGGTTCAATTGCGTTGGCAGGTCCGGCAGATAATATGCGGCCCCTACGAACAGGATGGGCGCCACTTCCCCCGCACCCCGGCTCACCGCCAGGATGCCCCCCGTCAGCACACCGGGCAGGGCGTGCGGAAGCACAACGCGGAAAATGGTCTGCGACTTTGTTCCACCCAGCGAGTAGCTGGCTTCGCGGTAGGTCTGCGGGACAGCTTGGAGCGCCTCTTCTACGCTCACAATGACCACCGGCAGCGTCAGCACGCTCATCGTCAAGGCAGCCCACAGCAGCGCCGGCTGGCCGTAGGTGAGCGCGCCGCCAAAGACAGCGCGGTCCACGGCCTGGCCCATGAACTGCACAAAAAAGCCCAGGCCGAACAGCCCGAAGACGATGGCCGGCACTCCGGCCAGGTTATTCACCGCCTGCCGGGAAATACGATAGAGCCAACCTGCGCGGTCGGCGTACTCGGAAAAATAGATGGCCACCAGCACCCCAAAGGGCACCACGAAAATGCTCATGAGCACCACCAGCAATGCTGTGCCGTAAATAGCCGGAAAAATTCCGCCTTCAGTCATCCCTGCTCTCGGAGTTCCGCTCAAAAACTCCCACGTGAGCCGATCCCAGCCGTGATAAGTAATCTGGCCGATCAGCAGTCCCAGGATGCCGAGAATCGCAAAGGCAGCAACGCCGGTCAGCCAGCGCAGCGTGCGGTCCCACCCGAGTTTTCCCATCAGCGCCATCTCAGGCCATTCCCAGCCGCCGCTGCAGGTATCTCGTCAGCAGCGTCCCGGCGGTGTTGATCGCCAGAGTAAACAGAAACAGCAGCGATCCGATAAAAAACAGGACGCGCCAGTGCGGCGAGCCGAAGACTACTTCTGCCAGCTCCGCCGCCACGGTCGCCGGCATGGTGCGCACCGGCTCGGCCAGAGCCAACGAGGTGATGGCCGCGTTACCGCTGGCCATCAGCACGATCATCGTTTCTCCGATGGCCCGGCCGAACCCCAGGATGATGCCGGCAAAAATTCCCGGCAGAGCCGCGGGCAGCACCACGCCCCATGCGGTCTGAGAGGGTGAAGCTCCCAGTGCCAGCGACGCTTCGCGGAACCTCTGCGGCACCGCCGACAAGGCATCCTCCGACACCGTGTAAATGATCGGCAGCACGGCCAGGCCTAGGGCGATCCCCGCATTGATGGCGTTGAGCCGGAACTCCAGTCCAAACAAGTCTTGCAGCCATGTGGCCAGCACGATCAGGGCGAAAAACCCAAGTACCACGGATGGGAACCCTGCCAGCAGCTCAACCCCGGGTTTGATGAGCTCGCGAATCCCGCGCGGCGCATACTCCGAAGTGTACACGGCCGCAAAAATCGCCATGGGGACCGCGCACACCATCGCCACCAGCGTTACTTTTAGCGTGCCCAGCAGCAGAGGCATCAGGCTGTACTTCGGCACAATGGATACCGGCTGCCACACGTACGGCAGCGGCGCCTCCGGCGTGCCGTATTTCTGCGCCAGGAATAGCTTTTGCATCCCGCCCACTTCTTCGAGCGAGGCTTGTTCCCAGAACAACGGGGCGGCTTCCCGGGCGACGAAAACGAATATCAGAAAGACGATCGTAATCGCACCCCAGGCGGTCAGCTGGATTCCGCGCTCGATCAACGCCTCGCGCAGCTGCCGCACTGCGGCAGACCTTCCTCTCGTGAATGGGATTGCAGTTGCCATCGGTATTCAGAACAGGAAGCGCCCGGCCGTCTCCGGCCGGGCGCGCTTCATCTCCGGCTGCTGCCAGTGTGGGTGGCGGCCACCGGCTTACTTTGACGCCACTTTTTTCACCGCTTTGTCCTTCGGAGCTCCGCCGGCGTACTTCACCAGCACATCCGCCGGCAGCGGATAGTAGCCGACGTTTTGGACCACCGCCTGGCCGTCCTTGCTCATCACCCAGTCGGTGAGTTTCTTCAGCTCGCCGGCGGACTGTCCGGCCATGTACCAATAGAGGTAGCGGCTGATGGGATATAGTCCAGTCACCACGTTTTCCTGCGACGGTTCGATCCCCGGCGAATTCGCATCCTTCTTCACCCGAAGATGCTTGATGCCTTTTCCGTACGCGATGCCGCCGTAACCGATGCCCCGCGTATCCCGGGCCACGGCGTGGATCACTGCCGCGGTTCCCGGAAGCGTCTGCGCCGTGGGATAGAAATCGCCGTTTTCCAGGACGTGCTCCTTGAAGTAGGCGTAGGTGCCGGAGTTGTTTTCGCGGCTGTAGAGGATGATGCGCTCATCGCGGCCCCCGACTTCCTTCCAATTCTTGACCGCGCCGGTGTAGATGGCCTTCAACTGTGGAATGGAGAGTTCCTGGATAGTGTTTTTCTCGTGGACGTAGACTGCCAGGCCGTCCAGCGCCACGGGAATTTCGACCACGTCTTTGCCGCGGTTATTCTTGACCTGCGCTTTTTCGGTTTCGCGCATCGGCCGCGAGGACTCCGCGATATCCGTAGTGCCGTTGATGAGAGCGGCAATCCCGGTGCCGGAGCCTCCTCCGGTTACCTGGATGCTCACTCCCGGGTTCCTGGCCATATACGTCTCGGCCCAGCGCTGGCCGAGAATCACCATAGTGTCTGAACCCTTGATGGTAAGGTTTTTCGTCTGGGCCTGCGCCGACGTAACAAACGCCACGGCCAGTGCCGCTGAAAGCACAAAGTTCTTGCGATTCATTGGTTTGGTGTTCCTCCGAGGAGAGCGTAGGGCACACTGGTTACAGGCCTGTTAAAGGGCGGAGAAAGTTCGGTGAAGCAAACCAGTGTCCTGAGGAACTTAGAGGTCAGGCTGGCGCTGGGAATACGCAGTGGAATCGCGCGCCCTGGCCCGGAGAACTTTCCGCCCAGATGCGCCCACCGTGGGCTTCCACCAGATGGCGGGCGATGGCCAGGCCGAGGCCCGCGCCGCCCTCGGCGGATTCGGCATCGGCCTGAGGCCGCACGCGGGACTTCTCGGCGCGATAGAACCGCTCAAAGATGCGCGGAAGGTGTTCTGCGGCAATACCTGGACCCGAATCGGCAATGCTCACCCACGCCCATGGGCATGGTGGAGCGCCCGCCCGGAAGGCCCGCGCGGGTTCCGCCGCCGGAGGCAAATCCGCCTCTGCAACGAACCGCAGCGAGGCTGTCACGCGGCCGCCCGGTGGTGTGTAGCGAATAGCGTTGTCGAGAAGATTGGAGACAACCTGCAACAGCCGGCGGCGATCCGCCATCACCACACGCCCCGGAAGGGAGTTCCCAGCCACCGGTGCAGGCGGCTCCTGCGCAACGGCGACCTCAAGGCACAGATTCTTCGCATTCGCACGCGCTTCAAAGGACGCAGCGGCTTCCCGCAAGACTTCTTCCGGCCGGACTGCCGTCTTCTCCAGCGTCTCCTGCCCCGACTGGATGCGAGCGAGGTCCAGCAGGTCGCTGGCTAGCCGGCTCATCTGTTCCGCTTGGCTGCGGATAATCTCCAGAAATCTCCTGCGGTTTTCAGGGTCTTGGTCGGCCCCAGCCAGCAACGTCTCCGCGAATCCCAGAATGGAAGCCAGCGGGGTGCGCAATTCGTGTGAAACGTTGGCCACAAAATCCCGTCGCACGCTCTCCAGCCGGCGGATTTCCGTGATGTCGTGCAACACGACTACGGCTCCCCCCGGGGTTCCCCTGTCCGCGCCCGGCAGGAACGGGGCGCACGACACTCGATAGACGCGGCCCGCGGCACCGGGCGCAAACTCCGCCTGCCGCGTTTCACCCATCACGCTGTGGCCGGTTGCCAGCGCCTCTTCCGCGGCCTTCACCAGGTCCGGATTGCGGACCAGCTCCAGTAGCGTAACACCTTGATCCGCCGCGCCCCGCCGGCCCACGGCCTTGAGGAACGCTTCATTGCAGAACAACACGCGTTGCGCCGCATCCACGACCGCTACGCCTTCCACCATTGAACGCACAATGGTGTCCAGGCGGGTGCGCTCCTGCTGTAACTGCCGGAAACTGTCTTCCAGGGCTGCGGCTGTCTGGTTCATCGAGCGCGCCAAACCAGCCATCTCGTCCGCCGGGCCGGCATACTGGAGCGGCTCGAAGTTGCCCGCCGTAAGCCGCGAGGAAAAACCGGCGAGCTGCCCAACACGGCGGCTCAACCCCCGGGCTGCCCAGTAAGACAGCACGAGACCCAGAAGCAGTGCCGCGCCGGACCCCACCCACAAATTGCGGCGCATCTCGGAGGTTGTGGACTCCACCAGCGCCAGCGGCGCAGCCAGCCGGAGCACGCGGTGCTGGGCGTCGTCGGCAATCACGGTCGCGTAATAGACCATCTCGCGGCGCACTGTCTCCGAGTACCGCGTGCTGCGGCCTTCGCCATTGCGACGGGCCTCCGCGATCTCGGGGCGGCCTGCGTGGTTCTCCATCTGCGACGCGTCTTCGTGCGAATCGGCGATCACTTTGCCGTCCCTAGCAATCACGGTCACGCGCGCTCCCGCAGCCGGAGCCACGCGTCGCACCCACGCGGCCGTACCGGCAGAGTCCTCCGGGAGAGCCCCGAGCAGTGCCAGCCGCACCTGAGAGCGTAATTCATTGCCGGCGCGCTCCACCGCCGAGCGCAGAATCATCTGTGTGAAATAGATGTCCAGCAGGGCCAGGCACAGCGCCGCCAGCCCTGCGAACGCCAGGGTCAGCTTCCAGATGAGCCTAATCTTCACCGGCGGTAAACCTGTAGCCCACGCCACGCAGAGTCTCCAGGTAGCGCGGCCGGGCAGGATGCGGTTCGATCTTTTCCCGCAGCCGCCTTACATAGACATCCACGCTGCGCGGGGTGACGCTGCGGTCGTCGCCCCAGACGCGATCCAGCAACTGGTCGCGGGTAAAGACGCGCCCCGGATGGGAAGCCAGAAAATAGAGCAGGCGGAATTCGAGCGCGCTCAGCTCCACGCGTTTCCCCTCCAAAGTAAGCGAATGCTGCTGGGGGTCAATCCGGAATCCGCGATGCTCGATCGTTGCGGACGCCGCAGATTCCGGCGCTTCCCGCCGCCGAAGCAGAGCGCGCACACGGGCCACAATCTCGCGGACGCTGAAGGGTTTGGTGACGTAATCATCCGCCCCAATTTCCAGGCCTGCTACGCGGTCCGCTTCCTCGCCTCGCGCCGTCAGCATCAGCACCGGCAGCCCCGCAAACTCATCGCTGCGGCGCAGTTGTCGGCACACTTCCAGTCCGCTCAACCCGGGCAACATCAGGTCCAGGATCACCAGGTCCGGCTTGTCGCGACGCACCTGTGCCAGCGCCACGCTCCCGTCGGTCGCGTGACTCGTCTTATACCCTTCCTTTTCCAGGTTGTACTTCAGAAGCTCGACCAGGTGACGGTCGTCTTCCACCACCAGTATTCTCTTGGCCATACTCTCCCGGCCCGCTGCGCCCCTCTGCGCCGCGGCAACACTTCGCTTCCCATTATCTCTGCATGGCTGATGGTCACAAAGCCCGTCTCTCCAATTCCTCAGTTTCGGCTTCCATCGTGAACGGAACGTGAATTTGCGATGAATGCGGAGTGATCGCGATTCTCTTGCAGTCCTACAGTGCCGCAACTCGGCGCTCCAGCTCCCGCGCAATCTCCTCCGCGGGCGCGCCTATCACCGCTGGCATCGGCTCGCCGATGCGCACAGTTATCTTCCCTGGCCCGGCCATTCTTTTCCCGGCCGCCTTCAGCTCCCACAGCCCGTCTATCCGCATGGGGACCACCGGCAGGTTCAAGTTGGACGCTAGCAGCCCGGCCCCGGCGCGAAACGCGTGCAGGTTTCCATCCGGCGTCCGCGCCCCTTCCGGAAAGACCAGCACGCTGTACCCGAGGTCGGCGCATTCCCCCGCAAACGCAAAGCTCTCCCGGTACCCGCTTTTCTGCGGCAGCGGGAAAACCGCAAACAGCGCGGTGGCCAGCGCGTATCCTGTCCTCAGAAGTGCGCGCCACATCAGCGTCTCCTCCGCCGGCGGGTTCCGCATGGCCATCAGCCGTTCCCCGGCCATGGCAATCGCCAGCCGGTGGCGCAGCCGCCCCGGCAGCGCCGCCAGCAGGAACGCCGCATCCAGATAGGTGACGTGGTTGCAGACTACCAGCGCCGCCCCGCGCAGTCCCCTCAGGTTTTCTCGTCCTGTCACGCGCGGGGCCGCCAGCAGCATCGTCGCCGGCCAGATTGCCGCGTAATAAAAAACCAGCCGCGCCGCGCGCATGACCTGTCCCAGCGCCCACCGCGGATACACAAACCTCTTGGCGCTTCCTTTCTCATGACTCAATAGCTTTTCCAGCTCACCGCAGGTCGTCGCCGCGGTGAATTGCGATTCATCCAGCGAGACCTGGAATCGGTCTTCCAGGGCGCTGGCCAGTTCCACTCGCTCCACGGAGCTCAAATTCAGATCCGTTTCCAACCCGGCCTCGGGCCGCAGCTCTCCCACGGGCCTGCCCGTAATCCGCGCAAGTATCCCCGCCAGCGAATCCGCCGCCTCCGCCCGCGCGACGCATCCGGCGCCCGGCCCTCGGAACTGTGCCTGCGCCGTGTGCTGGATCAAATCCAGCCGCGGTTTGTGCGTCCCCGTCCGCGGAAAGTCTTGCTCCGGCCAGACCATCCATCTTCGCATCTGCTGGTGCGCCGCCAGGCGCTGGTTTGCTCGCGCCACCGCCGCGCCTGCACCTGCCGACGCATCCCGCAGCACAACCACCGCGCAGGGTTCATCGCTTTCCAGCGCCACGACCACGCAGTCCCGGATTTCCCCCTGACGCCGCAGCTCCGCCTCCAGGTCTTCCGGGTAGATGTTCATTCCCTCGCGGCTCACGATCACGTTTTTCTGCCGCCCCTTGAAGTAGAGGTTTCCCTCCGCGTCCACCGCTCCGCGGTCGCCCGTGTGCAGCCAGCCGTCTTCGCCGGTGACCGTGCGCTGGCCTCCGCCCTGCCAGTACGCCGCGGCGATGTTTTCCCCGCGCACCAGGATTTCCCCTCCCTCGCCCAGTTTCATTTCCCTTCCCGGCAGCACTTTCCCGATGGAGCCGCGCCCCATCCGGAATGGGTGGTTCACGCTCACCAGCGACGTCGTCTCCGTCATCCCGTATCCCTGGATGACCGCAAACCCCATCCGTCGCCAGAATTCTTCCGTCTCTCTGTCCAGCGTCGCTCCGCCGCAGATGATGGCCCAGAATTTCCACCCCAGTTGCCGGTGCACCCGCCGGAACTTCCACCACCTGCGCAGGAAATGGATAGCCTCGGCTTCCACCAGCTGGCGTTGAAATGTTTCCATCCCTGCGTTCGCTTCCGCATCGCGCTCGATTTTCCCGCGCAGCGCCTCCAGCAACCGCGGCACGGCCACCAGCACGGATACCCGCTCCCGGCGGATGGCGTCGATTACCTCCGCCGGGTTCAGCGAGTTTTGGAAAATGACCGTGCCACCCATCATCGTGGGGACAAACAGCCCCAGGAACTGCCCAAACACGTGACTCAGCGGCAGAGGGTTCAGGAACCGGATGGGGTGGAATAGCCGCTCATAGTTCAAGTACTTCGCAATTTCTGTCTCCAGCGGCTCCAGGTTGGCGAGCAGGTTGCCGTGCGTCAGCACCACGCCAGCAGGCTCGCCCGTGGTCCCTGATGTGAACAGGATTTGCGCAGTCTCGCTGCGCCCCGGCGGCGGTGCCATGGCCCCGCCCGGGCTCCCTCCAGGCAGCAACGCCAGCTCCTCCAGCAACACGGCGGGAACGCGGCCGCAATGCTCGGCCTGTTCGCGGGAGACCGTAGCCAGCTTGGCTCCCACCTGCGCGGCCACGCGACGCGCAAATTCCGGCTCGGCGGTACGGTCCATCGGCACTGCCACTACACCCCGCAGGATGCACCCCCAGAACGCGGCCACCCATTCCGCGCAGTTCTCGCCCCACAGCAGCACGCGGTCGCCGCGGGCGACGCCACGACGTTCCAGCTCCTGCGCGAAGCGGAGAGCCGTGTCCTCGATCTGCCGATAGGTCCAGCGGTTCGTCCGGTAGCCGCGCGTGTGCACGCAGGCGATGTCGCGCGCGTGACGCCGCGTCTGCTCGTCGAAGAATTCCACCAGCGATAGGCGGGTCATTACAGGGATGAGTTTCCCACGAATTGCGACGGCACGCCCGGCGAAGAGGGTGCTACTTTACGGCCGCAGCCCGTTTGGCGAGGTAATTTGAAACAAACGCCGCAAACGCCTTCTCCAGCCGCTGCATCACTTGTCCCGGCGCCTGCTTGATCTTGCGGCCTTCGATTTCGCCCACCGCCAGCAGGCTGCGGTTGGTCGAGCTGATGAAAATCTCATCCGCCGCGTACAGGTCTTCGGGCGTCATCAACTTTTCTTCCACCGGCACCCCTGCGCGCGGGGAGATTTCCATCAGGATGCCCCGCGTAATGCCCTCCAGGCACCCGGTCGTCAGCGGTGGCGTATAGACTGTCCACTCCTTCGCGCAGAAAATGTTTGCTGCTGTACACTCGGATACGATTCCGTGCTCGTCCAGCAGGATGACCTCGTCGAACCCGCGCTGCTGCGCCTCGTGCAGGTTCCAGACGTTGTTCAACCATGCCGTCGTCTTCACTCCGGCCAGCGGCGACGCTGCATGTCGTCCGTGCTCGCGCAGCGCCAGTCGCACCGGCTCGCGGTAGGCAGGCAATCCCGCCGAATACAAAATCAAATCCACCGCGGGGAATTTTTCCTCGCTGGTCCAGAACCCGGTCTGGTTGTGCACCACGTAGATCCGCGCCGTGCCTTCTTTTACCCCATTGGCCCGCAGCACCTGGTCGAGTTGCCCGCGCACCGTTTCCGCATCAAACGGGAACGGCAAGTGCGTCCGCGCCGCGTCTTTTTGCAGCCGCTTCCAATGACGCTCGAAGGCGAAGGGCACTCCGTCAAACACCCGCAGCGTGGTAAACAGCCCCCAGCCGTTCAGCAGCCCGGCCTGCCCCGGCGAAAGACGCACCTCTTCGACATCTGCCAGCCGGTCGTTGTGCCAGACTTTCCGATGGATCATCTACCCCTCCGCACCGGGCCGTTCCTTATTCTAGCCCGACTGCACCCTGTCCGGCCTTGAAGAAATTGCCTGTGCCAGGAAATATTGGCCCTCTCGGAGCTCGGTTCCCTTGTGCTTCAAATTCACTATTGCCTTTAATTTCTTCATCCTCTGGGTTGGCCAGTGAACTGCCACTGGTTTCGCAGCTATACTTGTCGCCGGAGGGTGGGATGTACGCTAGACCAAACAATTGCCGGAGCAATGGCTCCGGAAGATTCCTGCCTCTACTCGTAGCCCTCCCCCTGCTCCTCTCGCTTTGGAGCTGCGGCGGTTCCACCAGCTTGCAGTTCTCCTCCGCCCCGCCGCGCGGCACCGTCAGCGTCAGCATCAGCGACCCGCCGAGTTGCAAGGTGCCCGCAGGCAATTATCGCAATGTTTGGATCACTATTCGCTCCGTGCAGGCGCACATCAGCGCAACCGCTGACGACTCTTCCACCGGATGGCAGGAGCTGGCCCCAAACCTGGCCAACGCCCCGGTGCAGATCGACCTTCTTGCCGCCAGCGGAGGTTGCACCCTGGCACAGCTCGGCAGCAACGTTTCCCTTCCTGCCGGGGATTTTCAGCAGATCCGTCTGATTCTGCTCTCCAATAATCCCGCTGCGGGCTCCCCTGCTCCGGCGATGAATCATTGCGGCAACCAGGGCTGGAACTGCGCCGTGCTGGCCGATAACAGCGTCCACCAGTTGAATCTCTCCAGCCAGGCGAACACCGGACTCAAGATCCCTCCGGGGCAAATCGTCGGGGGACCCATCCGCGTGGCCGCCAATCAGCACGTGGACATCAATATTGACTTCAACGTCTGCGCCTCGATTGTGGTGCAGGGCAACGGTCAGTTCCGCCTGCGCCCGACGCTGACCGCGGGCCAGGTCAGCAGCCAGGGGTCGGGCATCAGCGGACAAGTCGTGGACAGCGCAACGATGCAGCCTCTCAATGGCGGCACCGTGCAGATCGCCCTGGAGCAGGCCGACAGCACCGGCACCGACCGCGTCATCATGCAGGCCGCGACCGATGCCACCGGGAACTTCAATTTCTGCCCCGTGCCCGCAGGCATGTACGACATCGTGGCCACAGGCACAGACGGCGCAGGCGTGTCCTACAGCGCCACCGTCGTTCTTAATGTTTCCAACGGCACCTCGCTGGGCAAGATACCCCTCCTCGCCCAGTCCGGCGCCAGCACCGGGCCGGGCACCATCACCGGCAGCGTCACCGCCCAGAGCGGTACCGCTCCGATGGTGATGGGCGCCAACATTGACGCGGGCTTCTCTGCACTACAAAGCGTTCCGCTTTCCGGCGGGGGGATGCGCAATGTCACTATCCCGCTTCAGGGGATGTCCACGCCGACCGCCGCCACCGCGTCCGGCGGGATGTGCCCGATGAACACCAACTGCGCCTCCTACACACTCATTGTCCCCGCAGCCAATGCGAGCATCGGCGCGTTTTCGATGTCCGGCACGACGTACTCGATGCCCGCCGCCGGCGATGTCCTCTACATCGTCGAGGCTCGCGCCACCGTCCCCATGAGCGGCGGCACCGCCACCTGTATGCCCTCCACGAAGGCACAGGACAAAGACTCCATGGACCAGCCGCTGAAAGTCACCGCCGGCGCCTCCACCACCGCCAAGTCCATCGATTTCACCGGCTGCTCTTAAGTAGCACAGGCTCCCGAGGCATCGGGACTTGCCTGCGCGGGCCCTCGCTGCGCGGCAACTCTGTGCCCTTTGCCCCTCCCTCTGCCATTCCCCTCCTGTCTTCTAACTTCTGGTTTTTTGATTTCTGACTTCTGATTTTCCATTTACTCTCCGCCGCCTCCCACCTATAATCACCAGCGTTCCCTGCTCCTCCACCGATGATCGGCCAGCACATCGCCCACTATCGCGTGACCGCAAAAATTGGCGCGGGCGGTATGGGCGTGGTGTACCAGGCCACCGACACCAAACTGGGCCGTGAAGTGGCGTTGAAAGTCCTGCCCGACGCTTTCGTCGCCGATGCGCAACGCATGGGCCGCTTTCAGCGCGAAGCGCACGTCCTGGCCTCGCTGAACCATCCCCATATCGCCGCCATCTACGGTCTCGAAGACGCCGGCGCCACCCGCGCGCTGGTGATGGAGTTGGCCGACGGCCCCACGCTTTCCACCCGCATCGCCCAGGGAAAAATCCCGCTGGACGAAGCCGTGCCCATCGCCCGACAAATTGCCGAAGCCCTGGAATACGCCCACGAAAAGGGCATCATCCACCGCGACCTCAAGCCCGCCAATATCAAGATCACGCCGGACGGCAAAGTCAAACTGCTGGACTTCGGCCTGGCCAAGGCGCTGACGGAAGAGGCCGCGCAGGCGGAGAACTCGGCTTCGCCCACGCTCTCGATAGCCGCCACCCGCGCCGGCATCATTCTCGGCACAGCCGCGTATATGAGTCCGGAACAGGCTCGCGGCAAGCCCGCAGACCGGCGCGCGGACATCTGGTCCTTCGGCGTGGTTTTGTTCGAACTGCTCTCCGGGAAACAGGCGTTCGGCGGCGAGACGATTTCCGATTCGATGGCCGCGGTCATCGCCCGCGAGCCCGGCTGGGAGGCGCTGCCTGCGGACACCCCGCCGCAACTCCGAGAACTGCTACGCCGCTGCCTGCACAAGGATTGCGGTCATCGCCTGCGCGACATCGGAGATGCGCGCATCGCGCTCGAAGAATTATCCATCGCCGGTGCTTTGGGCGCGTCTTCCGGCTTGGTGGAATCACTCCCTGCCTCCCGCGTCTCCTCGGAGCGCGTGCCATTCTGGTCGCGAAAGATATCTCTTGTCCGCGCCACAGCAAGCGCCCTGCTGCTGGCTCTGGCAGCGTCAATTCTGGCCTGGGTTGTCCTCCGCAGTCTGCCGCAGGCACCGAGCCCTCTGACGCGGGTGACGGTTTCTGCTCCCCGGGGCGAGATGCTGGAATCAATAACTCATCCGTTGCTGGCCATCTCGCCGGATGCCAGGCACATCGTGTTCCTTGCCGGCCATGGGGCGATTTCGCAGCTTTATCTTCGTGCCGTGGATCAATGGGAGGCCACGCCAATCCCCGGTTCGCAGGGCGCCGGCAATCCCATCTTTTCCCCGGACGGGGAGTGGATCGCTTTTTTCGGCGACGGTAAGTTGAAGAAGCTGTCCGTAAGAGGCGGTAACGCTTTCCCAATTTGTGACGCGTCGACCGCAGCCAGCCGGGGCGCTTCCTGGAGCACCGACGGTTGGATCTACTTCACCCCAACATTTACAGGCGGCATCTTCCGCGTGCCGGAGGCTGGCGGCAAGCTGGAAGAGGTCACCACGATGGACACCAACAAAGGGGAGCGCACGCATCGCTGGCCGGAAGTACTTCCCGGCGGCAAGGCACTGCTTTACACGATTGGCTCGATCCGATCTCCCGACTACTATTTCGATGCGCAGATCGTGGTCAAATCACTGGCGACCGGCCAGGTCAGGGTTTTGGTGGATGGGGGCACGAATCCGCGCTATGTCAGCACGGGCCACCTGGTTTACGCGACGGCTACGGGCTTGCTGGCAGCGCCCTTCGACATCCAGCGGCTGGAAATCACCGGCCCTCCGGTGACGATTGCAGAAAATGTTCACGTACAGGTGGACACCGGCGCTGTGCACTACGCGGTTTCCCGAGACGGAACATTTGCTTATGTCCGCGGCGAACCGCCAGACGCAGAACGATCCCTGGCCTGGGTGGATCGGACAGGCAAGGTGGAGCTTCTGAACCTTCCAAAGCGGACTTATTTCGAGCCGGCGCTTTCTCCCGACGGCAAGCGTCTGGCCGTCAGCATCAGGGGGCCCCGGAATTATGACATCTGGGTGGTCGATCTGGAGCGGGGAACACTGGCGCGCCTGACCTTCGGGCCGGGTCCGGCGTTATCCCCGATGTGGACTCCGGACGGCTCCCGCATCATTTACGCCTCGGAGACAGACAGGCAAACGGGACTTTTCTGGAAGCCTTCCGACGGCAGCGGCCAGGAAGAGCGAATCAGTACATCGCTGGTGTTCCCGGTTCCCGAATCCATCTCCAGGGACGGCAAGCTGCTGATCTACAGGGAAAATGACCCCTTCCAGCAGGGAAATATCATGGTTCTTCCGCTGGAGGGTGAGCGCAAACCCAGGCCGTTCCTCACCACGACGTTCGATGAGTTTGGCGGCACGCTCTCCCCTGACGGTCAGTGGATCGCCTACGTGTCCAACGAGTCCGGGAGCGAAGAGCTCTACGTCCAGCCGTTTCCCGGCCCTGGCGGCAAGAGGCAGATTTCCACGGGCAACTATGCTTGCTGGTCCCACGACGGCCGGGAACTCTTTTTCCGCATCGGCAGCCCAAACCGAATGATGAGTGTGCGGGTGACCACCAGGCCATCCTTTTCCGTCTCCACCCCGAAAGAACTATTCCCCATCACCTTTGGAGGATTTCGCGCCGGTATCCGTTCCATGTATGACCTGGCCCCGGACTCCAAGAAGTTCCTGGTGATTCAGGGAGACGCTCAGAGCACGGCCAACAACCAGGTGAATCTCGTCTTCGGCTGGGCCGATCAATTACGTCACCGCGCCGCCGGAAAGTGAGCCAATGTCATTGCCAAAGTCCTATAGCGCTCTTGTCGCTGTGTGTTCCGTGCTGCTTCTGCCCGTCGCCCTGGGTACTACCGCTGCCGCGCAGGCTCCTGTGCCTCCGCGGATTAATCTGCCCAATCTGAAGCGCCACATCGAGCGCCTGGCGTCGGACGAATTCGAAGGCCGCCTGCCGGGCACGCGCGGAGAGCAGCTCACGGTGTGGTATCTCGAAGACCAGTTCCGCGCCGCGGGCCTGCGGCCCGGCCATCCGGACGGCGCCTACATACAGAAGGCGCCGCTGGTGGGCATCAAGGCCGACCCGGCAACGCGACTGACCTTTACCGGCCACGGCCAAACGTTCGAAGGCAAATTCGGCCCCGACTTTGTGGTGTGGACCAAACGCGTGCAGCCGGAAGTCGCCGCCGACGCGGAAATGATTTTCGCCGGCTACGGCGTGCAGGCGCCGGAGTTCCAGTGGGACGATCTTAAGGGCGAGGACGTGCGCGGCAAGTTCA
>Ga0247727_10007235_pt1 | contig 21284 bp, 34 predicted proteins | sample WisWelCaveWW1625_FD_202498 | JGI IMG/M metagenome (GOLD analysis project Ga0247727, IMG submission 202498) | Biofilm microbial communities from Wishing Well Cave, Virginia, United States - WW16-25 | ecosystem: Environmental > Aquatic > Deep subsurface > Groundwater > Cave microbial mat | place... | reverse complement strand
TCTCGCGGACGGCGACGAGGTGCCGGTGGATCGCGGCAGGTTCGAGATCGTCGTCGTGCTGTTCACACGCGGTCGGTTTGGTGGGCGGGTCGAGCGGCACATGCACCCGGACCGTCAACGTGGAGGGGTAGCGGACGCTGGTACCGGCCCCGAAGTTGACGATCAGGTGGTCGCCGAAGTCGACGGTGCGGGTGACACGTTCGGGCGGGAGCAGGGGTTCGACGCGGAGGTGCATGCCGGGCCGGATCTGTTTGGCGAGGATCGGGTAGTCACGCCACGCGGTCATCGTCGTGCCCACTGTCGTGCCCATGCGAGGACGCCCGCACCGGCCACGAGCGCGACGAGGGCGAGGGTGCCGAGCAGATCCGACGCGCCGGTGATCGGGAGTTCGGGTGCGGTCGTGGGGACTTCGACGCTCGTCGTCGCGACGATCACGGTGTCGCCGGTGGTGGTCGACGCGGCTGCGGTCGTGGTCGTCTGTTCGGCGACGGTGGTCGTCGTCTCGGACACCGTCGTCGTCGGTTCCGGTTGCGTCGTCGTGGTCGTGGTGGGTGCGCAGTCGGGCCGGTCGGTCGAATGCGGCGGACACTGCACGGTCACAACACCACCTCGGGTTCCGACTGGCACAGGGACGACCAATCGCCCGCGATTTGTTCGAACGCGGTGATCGCCTCGAAGAAGAGGCTCCCGAGCCGCAACGCGTCCTCGCGAGTCCGGAGGTGCACGCTCGTCAAGACACCGTGACGTTCGGCGAGCTTCACAACCACAAGCTCAGGGTTCACCGCGACGACTGACGTCTCGTCGGTGAGGTCGATGGCATGGATCAGAACGTGCATGACAGGCGAGGCCTTTCAGGAGGAGGTTGGGCCGGCGTTCGTGCCCGCCGGTGACGGCCGACCGGGCGGAGTAGATGGCGACCGTTGCTGGGGCGGGTTGTGCACACGCCCACCGGTGCCTCCGGCAAAAGGGGCTGCGGTGGGGTTGGGTGCGCTGGACGCGTCCGCCGGCCCGCGCACCACACCGGCCGTGTCAACGCCCACGCCTCTAACGGCTATGGCGGCAGGTGTGGTGCGCGCGCGGGCGCCGCGCGATTCGGCAGAATCGGTGAGCTGGTCGGCGAGCTCCGCGAGGAACCGGTACGGGATGAGCAGCCGGCCCCACGCGTTCGTCGAGGGCCACTCCCCGGTGTTCACGAGCGCGTACGCGCGCGAGCGGGAGATGCCGACCAGTCGGGCTGCTTCGCGGACGGTGACGAACAGCGGCGTGTCGAGCGCGGCGGTCATCGGGTCCACCGTCGTGCCCACACGAGCAACGACGCGCCCACCATGACCGCGAGCAGGCCGAGCGTGCCGAACAGGTCGGTGCTGCCGGTCGCGGGCAGCACGGGTTCGGTCGTCGCTGTCTCGACGCGCGCGCTGGTGGTCGTCGGGTTGTCGAGGCTCGTGGTGCTGATCGTCGACGAGGACGGCATGGACGGCGTGGTCGTCTCGATGACCGTGGTGCTCGTCGGTTCCGGGTGCGTCGTTGTGGTCGGCGCGCAATCCGGCCGGTCAGTCGAATGCGGCGGACACTGCACCGTCACAGGGTTCACGACGCGACCTCGGTGGCTTCGATGTCGTCGAAGAACTCGTGAGGGAACACGTGCAGCGCGCCGGCCAGTACGGGACGCAGCCGCAGCGAGGGGACGGACTCGTCACGTTCCCACTGGCTCACGGCCGATTGGTGAACGACGCAGATCTTGGCAAGCTCGGCCTGCGTCAGGAAGAGGGCGCGTCGCCGGTCTCGGATCCGCATGCCCAGGGTCTTCGCCGCAGTCACGAGGGCCCACGATATAAGCATTACTTACGGTTGTCAAGCAATGCTTATGAGAAGTGACGAGTACTTACACCTGTGGAACTACTGTTCTCTTGAGGTCTCATATCGCCAGGTAGACACGGCAGTCGACGACGAGCACACTCCCCGGTGGTGCATGGGCAGGAGCGACGAGAGCGAGTACCGCCGCCGCGTCGGCGAGGCGTTGCGGCCATACGCGACAGCCGAGAATCGGAAGATCATCGCCGCAGCACTGGGCGTCGACATCGGTGCCGTCAGCCAGTGGGCCAGCGGACAGATCGCCCTCCGTCCGTCCCGCATCTTTGCCATCGAAGACGCTCTCGAGTTGCGCGGGAACGAGATCTCGGCACGGCTCGGCTTCATGCGCACAGGAACTGCGCTCAGCGTCGAGGCAGCGATCAACGTCGACGACGCACTCTCCGAACGCGACCGCGAGACCTTGCGGCGGCTCTATCGTGATATGCGGGACGCGGCACGCCAATAGCAACTACGCCCAGGTTCCGCACCGTCGCGGCGAGATCGGCGATCTGCCCCTCGAGCTCGGTGATCCGTCGTTCCAACTGCATCCGCCTCATCGCCAGCCCCTTCCCGCCACGTCGATCATACGTTCGGGGTGGGACAGTCAAACCGGGGCAAATGACACTCGTGTGATTCGGAGGTCCGGTGTCTGACACGAGCGAGCCCCCGCCGTCGCGTGGCGGGTGCCTCAAGCCGGTACTGATCTTCGTCGTGGTCGTCGCCGTGGTGTCGATCGCGTTCGGCGCAATGAGCAGCGATGACAGCGACGAGGGCGGCTCACTCGGCTACGACGAGGCCCTCGCGTTCTTCGACGCCGACGAAGAATGGCCGCTCACCACCACCGGCGGCGAGGGGCACTGCAGGAGCGGCGGCGCGGTCACGTGGGAGGTCGACGGGACCGAGTACGCGCTGAACGGTGTCGCCAAGCAAGACGGCTACACCGATATCACTCCGATCTGGAAAGACGCTGGCGGTGGATTGCGCGTCAGCATCGGACCGTTGATCGACGCCACACAAACGCTCTGCTAGGAGAAACCCATGACCGACGAGACCACCACGACGACGACGACACCTCGCACCAGCTCCAGCGCCGGAAGCTTCTTCATCATCCTCGGGTTCCTCGGCGCCATTGTCAGCGCGATCCTCGCCGTACAGACCTGGTCCGACCTCGGCGACTATGAACTCGCGGACGGCCAGAAGTTCGTCGCCGTCGCCCAAACCGGGCTGATCCCCTTGATGATCTCGCTGCTCGTCGCGGCCGTGGGCACGGTCGTCGGCCGGCTCGACCTGATGCTCGACCGTACGCACGATCGGAGTTAGCCGGCGAGGATTTTGCCGATCGCCACGGCCGCGGCACGATCACCATCACGCCGGCCATGCGCGTAGATCCCCGTCGTCGCGATATCACGATGGCCGAGCCGGTCCCGCACCACGGTGAGCGGCACGCCGGCTTCGGCGAGCTCGGTCGCGTGGAAGTGGCGCAGATCATGGAACCGGACCGTCGGGTGCTTCGCCCGTTTGCGCGCGCGTTCGAACGCGAGGGTGAGCCGGTCGGGCCGCCACGGCTCACCGGCCGCGGTCGCGAGCACGTGGAGATCGGCGGTCCAGGGGTGGCCGGCGAGCAGCCACGCTTCGCGCTGGGTCCGGCGGTACTGCTCGAGTGCGGCGATCGTCGTGGGGTCGAGCGCGACGGTCCGCGACTGGTGGGTCTTCGTCGACTTCTCGCTGATCGTCTTGCCGTCGTCGAGGTGGGTGATCGACCGGGCGATCGTGAGCTCGCCGGCCGTGAGGTCGACGTCGGTCCAGCGCAGCGCGCAGATCTCGCCGCGTCGGGCGCCGGTCGCGACGGCGAGCTGGATCGCGAGCCGGAGCCCGGGCGTGTTGGCGGCGGCGAGTAGCGCCCGGACGGCTGCCGCGTCGGGCGGCGCGAGCTCGGAGGGTGGGATCTTGGGCGGGTCGGCATGGTCGGCGGGTGAGCGGGTGAGGTAGCCCCACCGGACGGCTGCCGAGCAGATCGCGGAGATGATGGCGTGGATCTGGCGGATGGTGCGGGGCGCGAGGGGCTTGCGGGCGCGGGTGCCGGCGGCGAGCTGTTGGTAGAGCCGGTCGAGGTCGACGGTGCGCACCGCGTTGATCTTGGTCGTGCCGAGGGCGGGGATGATGTGCGTGTCGAGCTTGGTGCGGTAGCCGCGGCGGGTGTTGGGTGCGAGGCGTGGTGCGTGGAGCTCCCACCAGTCGGCTTCGACTTGGGCGAAGGTGGGGCGGCCGCGGGTCGCGCCGTGCGTGTCGAGGTCGGCGATCATGCGCGCGAGCTCGCGGCCGGCTTGGCGTTCGGTGCCGTGGATCGTCCGGTAGGCGTAGCGGTTGTGGCCGAGGTGGACGGCGAGCTGCCAGCGGTCCTTGCCGCGCTCGCGAAGATGGCCGCGCATTCGTGGTTCCTCACGTTTCCATTGGCAGAAACGTGGGCGTCGACCCTCGCATCATGCGCTCGACAGCGACGAATGTCCAGGTGGGCCCGGCAGGGATCGAACCTGCGACCAAAGGATTATGAGAGCGGTCGCTACCACTTCTGTCTGTCGCTGGGCGTCCTGTTTTCGCTGGTCGGGAGGCATTTCGGAGCGTCGCGGGCGTCGGGCCTGGGGGTGTGTCCGGGCGGGTTCCATGGGCGCGCCCATGGGCAGCTGGGGCGCGAAAGAGCCCCCCGGCTGGTAAGGCCAGAGGGCTCGATCGTCGTCTCGTGGTAGGGCAGGTCCCAGCCTACGCGTGCCAGCTGCCGCTCGTGTGGATCGGGTCGAGCACGACACCGAGCCCTTCCTCGCGCGCACGTTCGGCCGCGGTCATCCACTGCGCCCCGTAGGCACCCGGGCGGCCCCAGTCGTCGCTCGAGCATGTCGGTCCGGGCTTGCGGCCGGTGTACATGTCGGCGTAACGCTGCCACTCGCGGCGCATCTTGCGGTGCTTCCACCACCCTGGTGCGAGCCGAGTCGCGATCTGCCAGAACAGCGACGGTCGCCGCTGTTCGACCCACCAGATGTCGCTCGTGTGGGTCGGATGTACGTCACGGCGGTGCCGCCAGCGAGCGCGTCTCATGGTCGTCGACAGTAGTACGGCGGTGACCAAGGACCGATTGAACATCCGTTCCAGAGTTGCTTCGCAGCCTTCACCCCGCAGCCGAGTTCGTCCCATTGTGTGTCGGGGTTGCAGCCGACCGCCCAGAACAGATCGTCGTGCAGTGGGAGCGAGAGTTGGAAGAGGCCGGAGTCGACGCCGTTGGGGTTCCTGGCCCACGGTGTGCACGCTGATTCGCGCCAGGCGATCGCGACCATCGTGTTCTCGTCGCCGGTGCCAGCCCATGTTCTGCGGATCGCGCGTTCGACGTCGTCGCGGCATGGGTGCGGGAGGTTGCGGTGCTCCCATTGCCATGTCACCCACCGGTGGAAGGCGGCGCGATCCAGTTGGTATTGGATCCACCGGTGGAACAGGGCGCGGTCGCGGGCGCTGCTCAACGGCGAGATCGACACCTCGGTGGCGGTGCCCGCGCGTTCGGTGGCGGTGATCTGGAATGACGAAGGCCGCCCTTCCGGGCGGCTACCACACGAGACAACGAGCAGGATTGCGATGAGGGTGATGCTGACGCGACGAGTCAAGGGTCTGTCCGATGTTCGGGGATGGGTCGGCGCGCGTAGAACGCCCGGCGCGCGGCGGGATAGAACTCAGACGAGGCTGGGGAGCCCGACGGTGACGGTCTCGAACTGGTTGCCGTCCGGGACGAGCACCTCGACGTGCCCGGAGAGGGCGCCAGGGTCGGCGTGGGTCGACCATTCGACACCCGGGACCGCCAGCTCGACCACCTCGCTCCCGTCGAGTGCGACGAGCACGAGCCGGCGTGGCGCGGGGACCTGGGTCACGAGCAGCCAGAGCTTGCCGTCGACGTTGTGGATGGTGGCGAAGCCGGCGAGGTTCACACCGCCGAGCGGATCCGCGATCTGCTCGGCGCCCCACTGCTGGCCGTCCCACCATGCGTGGTGGTAGGGGTTCTGGCCGATCACGACGTGCGGAAGGCCAGCGTCGTCGAGGGTGATCCCGCCGCCGTTGACGAGCTGGTCGAGCACGAGGCCGGTATGACATGCCGTGTCGGCCACCGGGTCGATCGGCAGCGCGAGGGGTGTCCCGTCGATCGCATGCCAGTTGACGCCGTCGTCGGTCCAGGCGTAGGAGAGCAGCTCGTTCGTCCGTGACGCGTCACCGCCGGCGGGTTCGTCGGTGCCGTACCGGCGCCAGCACCACGCGAGATGCACCCGGCCCGACTGCTCAACATGCGGCCGGACCGGGTACGCCGACCAGTTCGTCGCGTCGTCGACGGCAGGGCCGCTGCCGCCGGCGACGTTGACACCCTTGAAGAGCTTGCCGGAGTACCACCATTGGCCGTCGCGGCGCATCCAGACGTGACTGTCGCCGCGGCCTGGGCCGCCGAGCGCACCGGCACGGAGGTGGAGCCAGAGCGTCCCGTCGGCGAGCTTCGCGACGACCGGGTAGGTGTTCCGGGTGAACTTGCCGGGGAGCGACACCTGCTTCCAGCCGCCGATGTCGCGGGGCCGGAGCGATCGGACGCACCGGTATGGGTCGACGTGCATGTTCGCCCAGACGAAGATGAACCCGTCGTCATCCAAGGCGAGCGTCGGGTAGCAGTGTTCGTCGCCGGTAACAGGCTGGCCGAGCATCGTCGCGGGGATCGTGGTCGTGGTCCACTCACCGCGCGCAGCGCGGCGGCCGACACGGACCCGGCCGGTGCTCGTGATCAACACGGCGTACTGGTCGGGCCCGTCGGTGAGGAGGTTCTGGGCGAGGACGTTCGCGGTGATCGACGAACCCGGCACGCTCATCGTGGCTCGAGTCGGCCGTGGGTGAGGCGTTCGTAGAGCTGCCCGGTCAGGTAGCCGGTGACCGCGCAGACCGCCCCGGCGACCGTGACGGCACAGATCACGAGGTGTCGCGCCCGGCGGGTCACGTAGCACTCCCGAGCAGCCGTTCGCAACCGAGGATCACATCTTCGACATCGCCCGGCCCGACCTCTACCGGCGGCGCATCCGGGTCGGTGTACCGGTACCGGCCCGCGCAGAGCAGCCAGCCGCGCAGTGGATCGAGCCGGAAGAGCCGTCCACGCTCGTCGAGGTAGAGGTGCATGTCAGGTCCCGTTGCGGCTCTTCACCCGCAGTGCGAGCCAGATCGTGAGGGGTGCGCCGACGACGGCCTCGACGGCGATCACGAACGCGGCGACGGTCTCGCCCGACCAGTCGAGCAGCCCGACGAGGACGAGGAATGCGATGACCGCGCTGACAGCACGGGAGATCGCGCCGATGACGATGTCCTTCGTGGTGTCACTCATCGGTGGGCGGCGGCACGAGGATCTGACGCAGGCTCACGTGCACCGAGCAGGAGTGCTCCAAACCCGGCGTCGTGTGGCCGGAGAGGCTGACGCTCACGCGGTCGCCAGCCCGCGTCGTCGCACCGATCAGCGAGCGGGCGGCCTCCGCGGCGGCGAGACACTGCGCACGGCTCTCGTCGGTGGGGAAATTCTGCGGAACCTCGGCCATCCAGTCGTCGATCGCGTCGAACTCGTTCGCGTCGGCGTCGATCTCTCGGGACAGACTCCAACTCATGATTGCTCCTTCAATGCGCGGATCTGCTCGCGTAACTCCGCGAGTTCGGCCTGGCAGGCGACACGATCAGCCGCGCGTTCCTCACGTTCGCTGCGAAGGCCATCGCGAAGGTCCTTGATCTCGTCGTCCTGTCGTGCGACACGCTCGATGAGGCCATGCGCGATGTACTTGTCGCCGTAGATGACGTACCGGCCGATCGCCAAGAGTGCGGTGACGACCATGCCCGCACCGACGAGCCGCGTCTCCCAGGTCATCGGGCCGTCAACTTCCGCATCGCTTCGATCGTGCCGGTCGCGTGCGCGATCGCGAGCGAGACCGCCGTGTAGAGCGCGATGCCGGAGACCCGCTGCCCGCCGGTGAGGTTCGCCCCCTCGACGGTCAACGCCGCCGCACGGGAGAGCGGGCCGGTGAGACCGAGGATCACGAGCCAGCTCGCCCACCGCACGGCGTCGGTCAGCCGGAACGCGATGGCGGCGAGCCCGACGGCGAGGAGACCGAACGTCGCCCGTTGGACGATGCCCGATCCTGTCCAGAGGTAGGGCGGGGCGAGCACGAACGCGATCGTGGCCATGCAGGCCGCGTAGACCGCGAAGACGAGTCGATGCGCCCTCACCAACCACCTCATGTGCTCTTCGGTGGGGTGTCGCGGATCGCTTCGCGGGCGGCTTCGTAGACGGTCTTCGCTGTCGACGGTGACGCGACCTGCCCGATGTGCGTCTCGATCGCCTTGTCGATCGTCGCCGCGATCCACTTTTTGTCGTCGTCGCTCAGCATCTCGTCTCCTTCGTCGTAGGCGTCGCTGACGAGCGCCATGAAGTAGGCCCACGGGAAGTTGGGTCCTGGGTCCCAGTGGCCGTGCTGGGCGCGGCCGAGGATCTTGGCGGCTTCGGTGATGTCGATGTGGCCGAGCAGCCCGCCGACGAACGGCTGGCCGTTCTGCGCGGCGACGTAGTCGGCGACGGTCGCACGCCGTACAGGGATCCCGAACCGCTTGCAGAGCGCGGCTTGGAGTGCGGCGGAACGGCGCAACATCGCGATCCCGTACGTGTCGAGCCATTCGTCGCGGGTCTGGCGTGCGACACCGGGATGTTCGGTCCCGATCGTGTCCCGGTTCCCGCCCGCCGCGTGGAACGCCTCGTCAGTCGGGAACACCGCGCAACAGATCGAGTCGTTGTCGACGCCGTAATGCACCGAGCTGACCTTGTCTTGCGTGTGGGTGCGTTGCTGCCACTCTTCCGCGCTCGTGGCCTTCTCCGACGACTCCATGTCGTGGATGACGAGGAATCGGATCGGTGCACGCCGGCCGACGCGATAGTGGCGTGCTTCGAGGAACGGGATCGCGTCGAGGTCGAGCATCAGAAGATCTCCAGCCCGCCGGCGAGGATCACGGGGATCTCAGGGCTGTCGGTGATCTTCACGTAGAGGTCGTAAAACCCGACCGCGAGGTCGAGGCCGCCGGTGCCGAACAGGGCACGCGCGTAGTAGGTCGTGACACCGTTGATCGTGGCGGTTTCCCAGCTCCCCGCGACGTAGGTGACGGGTGGCTGGCCGGCCGCGGGTGCGGCGAGCGCGACCGCATCGCCGGTCGGGTTCACCGTCGTGCCGGCTTCGGTCGCGGCGATCGGGACACGCACGTATTCGAGCGAATCGCGTTGCAGTCGCAACATCAGCGTCCTCGCTCTCAGACGGTTGGCGGCCCGCCGGCCCACTTCCCGGTCGGGCCGGCACGCGACCATTTCGCGGCTGGCCCGTACGGCGACCACTTCGTGACGGGTGCGCCGACGGTGAGACCGAGGTTGCGGACGGTGCCGCCGATCGTGAGCGTCCCGAACGCCTCGCCGGAGGGGATGCCGGTGAGGGTGACGAGCGCGACGTGCAGCAGCCCGAACGCCTCCCCCGAAGGGATGCCGGTGAGGGCGACGAGCGCGATGAGCGTCGGGCTCCCGAACGCTTCGCCGGTCGCGATGCCGGCGAGCGCGACCTGCGGCTGCAGCGACCCGGTACCGAACGCCTCGGCCGTGGGGATCCCCGCGGGCTGGATCTGCAGTTGCGCGCTCGCGGTACCGAATGCTTCGCCGGTTGGGATCCCCGCAGGTTGCACCTGGATCTGTGCGCTGCCGGTACCGAATGCCTCTTGGCTTGCGATCCCGGCGGGCTCGACCTGGATCTGCAACGAGCCGGTCCCGTGCGCTTCCGCGCTGGGAATCCCCGCAGGTTGCACCTGGATCTGGAGCGAGCCGGTGCCGTGCGCTTCTGCGCTGGGAATCCCCGTGGGCTGGATCTGGAGTTGCAGCGACGCAGTACCGAACTGCTCGCCGGACGCGATCCCTGCGGGCTGGATCTGCAGTTGCAGCGACCCGGTACCGAACGCCTCACTCGACGCGATCCCCGTCGGGCTGATCGGGTCGAGGTAGGTGATCCGCAGTTGCGCTTCCGGGTCGGTCGCATGCGGAAACGCGGCGATCTCGAGGATCTTGCTCGCCGCGTTCTTCCCGTCGAAGAACACGACGAGCGCGAAGCCGCCGACCCAACCGGCCCGGTCGATCACCTCTTGGATCACGGACTTGATGTCGGGCGAGTCGACGGTCGCGCCCGTCCCGATATCGGTCGCGGACCATGAGACCGATTGGGTGCCGCGGGTCCGGCCGGTCACGTCCGCGTTGTCGACGAAGTTCGCGGGGTTGTCGGCGGCCTCGGCGAGGATGTCGAGCTCGGGGTCGTCGGTCGTCTTGCTCGCGGGGACCTTGATGCGGACGACGGCGGTGTGGATGACGGCCTTCGGCTGGATGGTCACGCCGGCGAAGCGCATCGCCGCGTTCTTGCGGACGCTCGCGGTCGTCGACGCTTCGGCGATGATCGTGTTGACGCCCGACGCGGTGGAGTAACCGGTGTTGTCGTCGGCCTCGTAGGCGTCGTTGGAGTTGTTCAGGACCGAGATGTTCAGGTCGGTCACGGGAACCGCACCTCATCCGGGTACGCGCCACTATCGCGATAGCCGGTGCTCTCCTCGAGCAGCAGCGCGCGCAGCTCCGGATTGTGGACCTGCCCCCAACACTCGCCGTAGCGGGCGACGACCCACGGCACGATCGCCTGCACCACTTCGACATAGCGGTCGCGGTCGGCGAGCAGCCAGCGGATCCGTGACTCGCGCACGAGCGCGAGCCCGACACGCGTCCCGGCGTCGGTGACGACGAGGACGTGGTGCGCCGGCTCAGCGAGATGTAGCTCGAGCAGCTCCGGCGGCGGGAGGTCGGGTGCGAGAGCCGAGCAGCGGGCCCGTGGGTCGTACGTGTCGAGCGCGCGGGCCGCCTCGTCGACACGGCCCGTGATCTCGCTGACCGTGAGCGCACCCACGGCACGCTCAGAGCTTGAAGACGCCGTTAGCGCCGGGATCCACGACGAAGTTCACCGTCCCGCCACCAGGCGGCGGTGTGAACGGGAGGCCCGTCGCGGTGTCGATATAGGCGATGAGCTTCGATGTCGATTCGGTGCCGGTGTCGACATAGAAGACGATCGCTTCGACGGTCGCGACCGACGCGCCGAACGTGAGCCCGAAGTCGGAGCAGCGCGCGACGCCGGCGGTCTTGGTCTTGCCGGTGAGGTTCGCTGAGGTCGCGAGCCGTGCCGCGGCGGGGATGTCATCGAGGTTGTCGTGAGCCGCGAGGTCGACCGTGTAGAGCGTCCCGGCGCCGGAGACGTTGACGGCGACGGCCTTGATGTTGTTGGTGTCCCAGTCGATCGCGGCGTCGAGGAAGGCCTCGCGCGCTTTGTCGTACACGCCGTTCGGCATCGGGCTCCTTCAGGTCAGGTGCTGTTGTCGGGCGGCCGCACACCACTGTCGGTCTCGGTCCCCGCGGCCGGGAACGCTGTCGCGCACCACGCACGGATCTGGTCGGGGGAGAGCGCGGCGTCGGCGAGGTTCAGGCCACCCGCCGACGAGAATTCCCATGCGACGATCGAGATCCCGCCCGGCGTCCGGTTGCAGGTGACGCGCCGGTCGGCCCAGATCTGGTCGCGTTGCTGCACGCCGGTCTTGCCGTTCTGTGTCGGCGACGTGCTCTCGAACTGGTTGTTGAACCCGACCTCGCCGATATGGATCGGGACGCCCGTCTCGCCCGCCAAGGTCGCGATGTTCGCGGCCTGCGTCATGAGCGTGTCGTGCAGGTTGTCGATCTGCTTCTTCGTCCGGTCCGCGTTGTTGCCGTAATCCGGGTAGCCCGAGCCGGCGCTATAGGTGTAGTTCCCGACGGTCGTGAAGCCGCTGCCCGACCAGGGTGTCGTCGTATCCGACCCGGATGCGGGCGCGCCGGCCCAGTAGTCGTGGTAGGTGAGGACGATGTTCTTCCACGAGCCGCCGTTCGCTGCCTTGATCACGTCGACGTCGGCCTGGGTGATCAGCGCGGTGTCGAACGTGTTCCAGCCGCCCGCGGCGTAGGGGATCATAATGATCTTGTACGGGTCGACCGCACGGATCCCCGCGATGAGCTTCGCCATGACGGTGAAGAACCGTGCCCGGTACGCGTACGACGAACCGGTGTAGTTGATCCCGTCGGTGAACTTCGGTTCGTTGATCAGGTCGTAGGCGATGACCCGTTTCTGGTCCTTGTAGAGCGCGGCGAGTTGCTGCCACCACTGCACCCCGTCACGGTCGAGCCAGTCGAGCGTGTCGCCACCGTTCGCGACATGACCGTTCGCGACGGCACGCGGGACCGGTACCCGCATCGTCCCCGTGTAGGTGACCGCCGTCGTCGCCGCGATCGAAACCCCGGCGATCGCGTTCGCGAGGCTCGACGCGAGCTCGAACGTGTTCGTCCCCACGTTCGTCAGCCAGTACCGCGCGCCGTTCGTGAACCCGCCCGGCGAGCCGGAGGCTGGCATCGTGAGCGTGTCGCACTTCGACCGGCCGTGCCCGTTCTTCGTCATCGCTAGCCAGCCGGCCACCGATACGATCCCCGTCAACGATGTCGCGTTCAGGTTCGTGCCCGACACCCAGAGAGGGAACGTCTGGTGTGTCCCATCGCCGGGGAAATGCCCGTCCGCGAGGCCGCCGGGATAGTCCGCCGGGTCGTTGCTGTAGTAGCCGCAGTGGAGCGGGTCGAGGATGATGTACAGGTCGGCGATCTCGCACCGTTGGATCATCGTGGTCATCGCGTCGATCATCGACTGTGCGAGCGGCTCGACCTGCCCTGGCGAGTGCGACGCGGTCGCGGTCGGCTGCCAGTCGTTCCAGTACTGGACCTTGCGGACCGCGTCGTAGCCCTTGTTCTTGATGTCGTCGAGCGCGCCCTGCTGCGGCGCGGAGGTCTGCGAGCGGGCGTCGTTCACGCCGTTGAGCCGGTAGACCGTGCCTTGCACGATCCCCGGGACCGCGTCGGTGCTCACGCCGACGAACGCGTCGACACCTTCTGTTTCGAACACGTTCGGGTTCGGTGGGCCCGGCACCGTCCCCGACACGTTCGGGACCACCCACGTCCCGTCGAAACGGCGGACGTAGAGCGAGCCGGTGCTCGACGACCATGCCATCGGTGCGAGCGCCGGGTTCGCGAGATTCATCCGCACCCGCGGTTGCGCGGCGAGGACCTTCGCGTCGTCGGGGATCCCGTCGACAACGATGGTGTTGCCGGCGTGGAGCGCGATCTCGCGGCGGATCTGACGCAGCAGCTCCGAAGGGATCGGCATCAGAAGTCACCTACCTCGCAGAAGATATTGAACGTCTCGGTGACATGCGTCGACGCGCGGAGCAGATGGCCGGTCTGGAGGACCAGCTCATTGTCGGAGAACACGATCTCCGCCTCGAAGCTCTCGACCGTCCCCGACGGTGTGATCGCGGTGACGGGGATCTCGTGCAGCAGACGGATGTTCGTGCCGTCCGAGATGTAGAGCCGGATCATGCCGACGGTGGTCGTGCCGACCGCCTTCACCCGCACCCGCTCGATCCGCGTCCCGTTCGTGCCCGCGGTGACAACGGTCGCGATCGTGCCGGTCCCGTCACGGTTCGTGTTCGCGGTGACGGCCTGCACGAACGGCGTGCGGCGCGCGGCGATGAAGATCGGATCAGCAGCCATCGCTCACACCCCTACCGGTAGAGATTGGCGACGACGTGCGCACGGTGGCGCCGTTCGATCGCGTCGAAATCCTCTTTGGTCGCGCCCTGCGCCCACGCGACACCGATCGCATGCGCACGCCCGGTCGTGCCCTCCCAGCCACGCGCGACGGTCAACGATGTCGCCGACGCGGTGTGGGAGGTGATGAGCACGATCTCGAGCTCGCCCGCCGTCTCGAGCGGGTCGAGGGTGAGGACCATCACCTCGTCGAGGAAGATGTTGAGCGCGGGGAGCGACGCGAACCCCGCACTGTTCAGGGTTGTACCCGTCGCGCCCGGGTCGGCGGTGAGCGTCCCGGAGGCGCCGTTGGTGCGTCGCCGGTAGCTCACGAGGACGGCCCCATGTCCTGGATCACGAAGCACCCTGGACGGGTCGAGCTGTGCGCCGTCAACAATGTCGCGACCCCGTGCACCTCGAGCGAGACGTAGTAGGTGTGCGCGCCCGACACGTTGAGGTCGGTGCCGATCGCGACGATCGTCTGCATCCGGTCGGTGTCATCCTCACGGATCACCGACGTGCCGTACCCGACGACCGAGCCGCCGAGCCCGCCGTCGCGGATCCGGACCTCCGCGAAGATGTCCGACGCCGCGACGGACGCGTACACGTTCACCGACGCGGTGAAGAACAACGCCCGGTCGGCACCAGGGATGTTGAGCGCCTCGGTGTACTCGGTGATCGCCGTCTCGGTCGAGATCCCCGACTGGTTGTTCGTGGTGATCCGACGGCGCAACGGCCAGCCCATCGGCATCTTGTTGAGCTTCGCGGAGGTGAGCTTCTCGCGGAACGCGAAGACGTTGACGGTGCGCGTCGACATTCAGCACCCTCCCCGCGCGTAACGCCGGGCTAGTAGGCGAGGACGTTCTCGTCGTCGAGTTCGGAGAGCACGGCATCATCGAGCGTGAAGTAGTCGGTCGGGTCGACCGCGGCGAGCGACCAGGCAACCTCGGTGTTCAGACCGTCGGTGACGATCTCGATCCCGTCGATCCAGAAGTCGCCGACGAGCTCGGTCCCGACACCGCCAGGCTGGTGCTTCACCGTGATCCGGGTGCCGAGCTCGTAGGTGATCGCGTTCCAGAGCCGGTCAGGATCTGACTCCGGATGGAAGATCAGCCGCCGGAACCTGGTCGCGGCAGAATCCGCATACCGGTCGATGAGCGCGTCGCACTGGTCCTGCGCATCCAACATCGAGTCGAACAGCAGATCGGTCTTGCTATCGCCGAGCTCACCGAACTTCGCGATCGACGTACGGTCGATCGCCCGGACCTCATCGCCGCCCGTCACACCACGAGTCACATCGTTCAAGATGAGGCGGATGTCGACGTCGTCACGTTCGACGTCGACATAGCGGGCGTTCGCATCCGCGAGGTTGTCGGAGAACGTGAGCTGCGAGACGCTCTCGAGCGGCCGTTGCGACCAGCCGAGCCGCTCATGGAACTGCAGGATCCCGGCCATGTTGACGAAGAGGAGGCCGAGCTCGGTCGCTTCGATCCGCCGGAGGTAGTCGAGGAGGTCGTCGGTGTCGAGGACGTGGGCGAGGAGGACGCTCATCCCCGGGTCGACCTGATAGTGCGTCGTGGGGATCCCGACCTCATCCAAGAGTCCGGCGATCCGGGCGCCGGACCGTTCACGGTCACGGTAGGGGCGTGGGTCGGCGAGGACCATGTTCACATCGAGCTCGGACAGCACGGCGTCATCGAGCGTGAACGGATCCGCGGCCCGGACGGACATGCCGGCGAGGACCGACAGCAGATCCAACGAACGGATCGGGATCCGGTTGACGCGTGCCTGACGGTCGAACCGTTGCGGCCAGCGCGACACATACCCGTGGCAGTGGACGTGCGTCATCGCACCATGCACCCGAGACACCCGCAACGGCCGGCGTGGGATCAGCTGGTTCGCGTACGGGCCCGCGAGGTTCGTCGGGTCGAACCGGCGGTCATGGTCGACGATCGTGAACTCACACTCGGAAGGCTCGACGACCGCACGTTCATCGGTCCGGCCCGCCCGGAGCCGCAGCTTGGCGTCGAAGTCGACGTAGGCGGTGATGTCAGTCCAAGTCCCGGGGGTGAAGATGTCGATCGCGTCGAAGGAGATCTCGACCTTCCACCCCGGCGTCGCAGGTGCGGCACTCGGGTCGACGAGCGACGGCGTCCCGAACGCCTGCCCGGACGGGATACCGATCAGGAAGACTGTCAGCGGCGGGACGAGCGGTGTGCCTGCTGCGCCTGCGTACGGTTGGGTGCCGTACCCGCCGGCACCGATCGCCCCCGCGTTCGGCATCAGCCGACGATCGAGTAGCCGAACTCGCGCTCGATCTCACGCAGTTCGTCGACGAGCTGACGGGCGTTCCGCACGTTCGGGAGGACGAGCTTGTCGAAGTGGAAGTGCTGGGTCGTAGCGCCGCCGACCGCCGCCGCGGCACCGTTCGGGAGCACGTAGCCGTCGCCGCCGCCGGCGGGCATCACGAGCAGCTCCGGGCCACGTTCACCGATGAGATAGGTCTCGCCCGCGCTGACCGGCCCGCCCGACGCACGGCCCGGCCGTTTCCCTTCCTCGCGGCCTTGGAGCACAACGATGTCGCCGGCGATCGCGACCGCCTTGGCACCGATGGCAGCGAGCGACGCGATCGCCGCGGAGGTGTCCGCGGTGACGTTGATCACGGTCGAGATCGACGGAGGAACGAGCCCGAGCTGATTGACGTAGGCCTCTGCTGCCTCGCGGGTGAGACCGAACTGGGTCAGCGTGTCGAGCAGCTCCTCACGGTGCGCCGCGAGGACCGCGTTGCCGACCTCGATGCTGCCGGACTGCTCCGCGGCGGCTTTCGCGTGGTCCTTCGCTGCTTCGACCATTTCGATGATCGCATCACGGTTCTCGCGGCCGGCTGTCGTGTGGATGTCGAGGGTCGTGCCGGCGGTGAAGAGCTGCTCGTTCAGATCCGCGAGGCTCTCTCCCCAGCCGATCGTCGCCTTCTCAAGGTCGACCGGGACGCCGATCAGCGCGTCGAGCGCGTCTTGGTATTCGTCGATCGCCTTCTCGGCCTCGGCCACCTTCTCGGCGAACGCCTCGAAGCTGTCGGCGCTCTCCGAGGTGACTCCGGCGCCGGCGGCCTGCACGTCCTGCTGCTCGCGCAGCGCGGCGGCGAGCCGCCGTTGGACCGCTTCGAAGCGCGGGCCCGACCGGATCCCCGCAGCCTGCAGATCTTCAGCCTCGCGTCGAACGGACATGAGGTCGCGTTCGACATCAGCGGCGGTGCGTTGCGCGTCCGAGGTCGCTTCGAACGCGGCCCGGGCGTCGGCCTGCGCGGCGGTCTGCTTGTCGAGTGAGCTGAGCAGCCCGATGTTGCCTCGGATCATCGCGTGCTGGCCGCCGGCGACCTGGAACTGCGTCTCGCCGGTGCGGATGAACTCTTCCTGCAGCACACGCAACTGCTCGGCGGTGAGCCTGAGCCGGCCCAGGGGTTCGACGGTCACCTCGCCGGAGGCGATCATCGCCGCACGGAACTCGGCCTGGCTCTTCGTGTTGCCGCCCACCGCGTCCGTGAACACGTCGAACGCCGCCCGGCCGGAATCGAGGTGGCCCTTGAGCCGGCCGAGGTCGTCGAGCCGGCCCTGCTCCTGCAGGCTGTTCTTGACCAGCGCCCGGGTGTTCTCGCCGAGCGCGCCCGAGTCGAGCCGCAACGCATCGGTGAACTCGTTCGCGCGTTGGCGGGCCTGTTCCTTCTCGCGCGCCCAGCGCGCGATCGCGATCGCGCCGACCGTCAACGCGGCGACGACGCCGGCGAGCGCGATGGTCTGGCCGGCGCTCATCGCGGCGAGCGCGAGGCGTGCCTGCCGGGCCTTCGGGATGATCGTGCCGAGCACGCCGACCAGGAGGAGGGCGGAGCCGCCGACACCGGCGAGACCGACCCCGGTCTGCTGTAGCCAGCCGGGAGCTTCCGCGAACGCGTTCACCAGCCCGGTCGCGGTCTGGGTGAGCGCTCGGAGCGCGTCGTTCGCTTGGGTACCGCCGGCGATGAGCGCACCTTCGATCGAACCTTGCAGCTGCTCGAAGTCGCCGGCGAGATTGTCGGTCATGTCGGCGGCCATCCGCTGCGCCGCACCGACATCGTTCACAGCGTCGCGGTAATCCCGCACGCCCTTCGAGCCGGCGTCGTAGACGAGCGCCGCGGCACGGCCCGCGTCGGTCCCGAAGATCGTCGCGATCGCTGAGTTGCGCTGCTCCTCGCTGAGCCCTTGGAGTCCGGCCTGGAGCTTGCCGGCCCAGTCCTCGAGGCCGATGAACTGGCCGCGGGCGTCGTACGCCTCGAGACCAAGCTCGGTCATCAGCGCCGCGGCTTCGGCCGACTGCGGCGTGAGGCGCTGCAGCATCGACTTCAGTGACGTGCCGGCGTCCTCGGAGATCAGCGCGTTGTCGGCGAAGAGGGCGAGCGCACCGATCGTGTCTTCGAGCGACAGGCCGGTCAGCTTCGCTTGCAGGCCACCTTGGCGGAGCGCGTTGCCGAGCCCCTCGACATCCGCCGCGGACTTGTTCGCGGCGGCGGCGAGGACGTCTGCGACGTGGCCGGTCTGGTCGCCTTCGAGGTTGAAGATGTTGAGGGCCTGCGCCGCGATTGTCGCGGCGGTCGCGACGTCGAGCTGGCCGGCGCTGGCGAGAGAGAGCGAGCCGGTGAGCGCCCCGCCGAGGATGTCGGCGACCGAGATCCCGGCACGGGCAAGCTCGCCTTCGGCCTGCGCAGCATCACGGGCGGTGATCCCGACGAACTGGCTGCTCTTCCCGGCTTCGAGCGCCGCGTCGGAGAGTTGCGCGAGCTCGGCGTTCGTCGCGTCTGATACTGCGCCGACGGTCGAGATCTCCTTGCCGAACTCCATCGATGCGTGCGCCGCGAACCCGAACCCCGCCAGCATCGCCCCACCAACAACCAGCGAGCTGCGCGCGAGCGATTGGAGGTTGCGGTCGTAGTCGGCGGAGCGCTTCGAGGCTTGCTGCTGCTTCTGGCCGGTCTGGTCGATCCGTCGGCCGAACTCGTCGAGCTCACGGGACGCTTGGCCGGCGCCCTCGACACTGATCTCGGCGGCGAGCTCGGTCACTTCCGGCATGAACTCACCTCCGGACTAGCGGCCTTCGAACTTCGCGACCTGTGCGCCGTGCCTCTTCCGGTCGCGGGCCGCGAGCTGCTCCGCGTTCCAGATCTGCGTGTAGTGCCAGCGGGCGAGCGCCGGGACCGCCGACCAGTCGTGCATCGCGAAGCCGAACCGGTGCGCCATCCGCTCGACGATGTAGTAGGGCGGTTGAGAGCCGATGGAGCCCGACGAGAACAGGTTGCGTCGGAGCTCCGTCACACTTCCGGGTCTGTGGCACCCCGCAGCTCTCGCAACAGCGCGTCGGTAACCGCACGTTGGACAGGGACCGGCACGATCCGTTCGACCGTCTCACGGTCGGTGCCGATCGGCTCACCGTCTTCGGTGAGGTCCCAGCTCTCGACGAGCTGCTCGATGATCTCGCCGTGGCTCTTGCCGGAGATCACACCGTTCACCATCTCGGTCGTGAACCCCGACGGCCGGTAGGTCACCTCGAGTGTGTGCGCGAGGTAGCGGACGTGGATCGTCACACGATCCTCGAGGAGCGCTTCGATCGACAGCATCAGAGCGCGGTGCGCGTGTTGATGACGGTCGCGGCGATGGCCTTGGCGAACGTGGCGTCGTGTACGAGCATCAGATCGATCGGCAGCCCGTAGACCTCTTGGTCGTCGCCGAAGTCGCCGAGCTTGTCGACCGTCAACGCCGCGTCGAAGCTGGCGCTGTACGGGATCGCGGTACCGGCGTTCTGCGCCGACGTGGCCTTCACCCTGATGAACTTCTTCGCGCCGGCGGTCTGGGAGAGCGTGTAGAAGCCCATGCCGCCGACGTCGGCCTGCGCCCAAAGCATCAGCTTCGCGTCGATGTCCTTCTCGACCTGCGCGACGAACGAGGTCTGCAGCCGATCGACAACCCACAAGGGAGCGAACCGGGAGGCGATCTTCAGGCTGCCCTTGTGGGTGCGGCCGAGCTTGGTCGTGCCGAGCCCGGCGCTCGTGTCGTCGGCGAAGATCTCGATGTCGTTTCCGAGGATCGGGACTTGCGGCACAGCGGTCGGCGACGCCGTCAGCGTGATCCCGTCCGTCAACGCACGGCCGACCATCAGCCCAGACACCTCGGCCTTGTCGCGGTCCCAGTCGAGCTGGAAATCAACGACCCGGTAGCCCGCGGCCTTGTGGGCGCGGACGGCGGAGCCCTGTTCGACCGTGTAGAACTTCACGACGTCTTCGGCGCTCGAGAGGATCGTGTGCGGCCAGCTATAGGCGGTCGTCGCGCCCTGCTGCGTCGGAGCGGTGAACGACATGACCGACGCGAGCAGGTAGACGAGCTCGTCGTAGGTCGCGACGCCGGAGAACTTCGCGGCCGACCAGTTCTTGCCGAGCGCGGTGACGGTCGGGAACTTGAAGCCGAGCGCCCGGTAGTGGTTGATCACCTGCTGGATCGCCGGTTCGATCTTCAGTGACGGCAGCAGCCGGTTCGCGGCGACCGCCGTCCCCTCGGTCGTTTCGACGCCGAGCTGGACGATCTGTGAGACAGAGGTGCGTTCGGCCATGACAGCTCCTTGCGAGGGCGCGCGCGAGCGCGTAGAGCGGGGGCTGACAGGCCGAAGCGGTATCCGGGCGGATCAGGAGGCGGGGACCTGCACGAGCAGTCGGTAGCTACCGCCGCTATGGCGGAGTTCGACACCGCCGGTCTCGTGCTCGATCTCGCGGTAAGGGCTCTCGCGTGTCGCCGTGTAGACGATCCCGTCGGCGCCCGCCGCGCTGCCGGTCGCACGGTGCAAGATGATGTCGATCCGGTCGGCGAGCGTGCCGAGCGGCGCGGCCGCCCAGTCCTCGACCGCGGCGATCGCCCGGACGACCCAGAGGCCGGAGTGCAGGATCCGCATCGCGCCGGTCCCGACGCTGTCGAAGCCGCCGAGATACGCGTACAGGACGCACGGGTAGGTGCTGCCGGGCGGCACGACCGTGCTATGGATCCTGCCGGCGACGATGCTGGTGATCGTCGCGTCGGCAGCAAACTTCGTGTTCAGCCAGGCGTCGGCACGGTCGAGCTCCTGGCTCATTCGAAGACCTTCGCGACGCGTTGCGCGAACCGGTGCCGTGCCGCCTCGACAGCCGGCGTGAGGTACGGGCGGGGCGCCATCCGTGTCGTGCCGTACTCGACATGGGGGCCGTACTCGGCGCCGACACCGACCCGCGACGCGGTCTCGGAGCGGTGCCTCGTGTAGATCGAACGGCGCAGGTTGCCGGTCAGGACCGGCGCCCGTTGTTTCGCTTCGGCGGAGATCTCGAGCGCGGTCGCCCGCACCGCCTTGGTGACCTTGGGGCGGAGCTCACCGGCGATCTTCGCGAAGTCGTTGCGGACGACCCGCACTTGGATCGGCATCAGTGCACCTCGGCGCAGAGCACCCGCAGCTCGGGGCTGTAGGAGTGCCTGCCGAGCAGATCCACCACGCTGAACGTGCGGGCGCCGATCACGAGCCGGCCGTGCGCGCTCACCGCGGTGGCAGCGGGGACGGCGATGATCCAGAGCTTCTCGACCGTGTAACGGCCGCCGACATCGACCTCGTCGGGCTGCTGCCCGCCAGGACG
>Ga0247727_10007234_pt1 | contig 21287 bp, 17 predicted proteins | sample WisWelCaveWW1625_FD_202498 | JGI IMG/M metagenome (GOLD analysis project Ga0247727, IMG submission 202498) | Biofilm microbial communities from Wishing Well Cave, Virginia, United States - WW16-25 | ecosystem: Environmental > Aquatic > Deep subsurface > Groundwater > Cave microbial mat | place... | reverse complement strand
CGCGTCCTTGATCTGATAAGCTCTCTTCACGGCGGTTCTCCTTTCAAAGGTTTTGCCAACCCCAGTCTAACGGAATGGAATTGGGGAACCGCCGCTTTCAAGTTTCAACGGTCATCGGGACAGGGCCGGTTTTTGAGAGCAAGCTGAACCTTGGAGGTGTCTGGTTACCCGACCATATTCCGAATCTGGTGCAAACAATCAAGATCTACGAGGACTTCTATGCGGATGACCAGCCCGCCGAACTGCAGCGACACAAATAGGTCGAGCTGTGACACTGTGACCATGACCGAAAAATACTGGGACGGTCAACAGCGTTTCCACGACGTACGGCTACAACTTCGAGAACGAGCGGACCAGCCTGACCGGCTCGGTAAGTCTGACGTATTCGTACAACGCCTTCGGCGAGCGCGTGAGTCAGAGCGACGGGATGACGACCACGCAGTTTGTCTACGATGCCGAGGAAGGCGATCTGCTGGGCGAGTTCAACGGCAGCGGCAGCCTGACCGCGCGCTACCTGCGGAGTGATCTCGACGCCGTGGTGCGCGGCGGTGTGACCACGTGGTACCACCTTGATGCCGCCGGTTCCACGCGACTGCTGACCAACAGCGCCGGCGCGGTCACCGACACCAGCGGGTTCGATTCCTTCGGCAATTTGCTGTTCGAGACCGGCAGCACCACCAACCCGCTGCGGTTCGGCGCGCAGGATTCGTTCTTCACCGACGGCCAGAGCGGCCTCACCCACACCGACGCCGGGGCCTGGGATGCGGGAGTCGGCCGGTTCATGAACGGCCCGAGCGGGCGCGATGCCGGTCGCGGCGGCGCAGGCGATGCGTTCGGCGCAGCGCGAGGCGGGATGGATGCGGGGGCGGCGGGGGCGGTCACGGGCGCGGCGGCATAGATCGCGCAATTCATCACACAGAGAAAGCCCTCTCAGGATTCAGCCGCGACGACCGAGAATGGGAATGGTGCCCTACTTCGTTAGTCCCTTACGAGTGAAATCGTTTGCAAGGGGTGCAGGATTTTGTGGCCATATGCTGTTTGACCAGTGTTTGTCTGCCTTCCGTCGCTTCTGATAATAATTGGTGTTTCTCTTTCTTGGTTGCGGCTCTGCCGCGTTAGGGATTCTGTCTTTACCGCCTTTTGCTCGTCGCCGGTCAAGCGCGCGAGGGAATCGGTGAAGGTGTCGGCAATGCGGAAGGTCATTGGGCTGGATTCGTCATCAAGCTGTCGACTGAGAGAGTGCCGCACCAAGATCGACGACTGAGACCGAGTGGTCAGTGGTTCCTGCCTCTACTGACAGGTAGTCAGCAGGTCTGCACGTGAATACGATGACCTGATGTCCCTCCTCGCAAGCAGACGCGCGCAGTTGTTCGCGAAACCAACTCAGCCTTTCGGGATCGCTGTGTACCAACTGATCGTCGAGGATCAGCGCTGTATGCAGATGCCTCGCGATGGCCAACCGGATCAGCGTGGCGAGCTGCTCTCGTGTGCCCACCGAGAGTTCGGACACGTGGTGCGGCGCCCCATCAGCGGCGATATCTTGAGTCTTCAGCTCCGGGTCGAGTCCGAGTTGGCCATATCGTCCACTTGTAAGAACCCGAAACGTGTCCGTGATCGGCCCTGCAAGTGTCCGTCCGAGGTGAGATGTTCGCGCCGCTTCCACAGATCGCATTTCGTTGAGCAGCCGCAAAGCTGCCATCTCGGTGCGTTCTCGATCGACGACTTCGTCGCGCGCGTACCGGACAGCCTCCTCTTGTTGTGCAAGTCGTTCGGCACCAACGTGCCCCGCGACAAGGTGCAGTTGGCCTTTGGCGCCATTCAGACGGCGATCGCACTCCTCGAGCTTCCGCTTCACGCTTTCAAGTGCTTCGGCAGCAGACGCGAGCGGGATTCCTTCATTCTCCGGAGCCTGAAACACAGGATCGTCAAGTGCCAATTGACGTTTCGCTTCAAGCGCGACACGGTCGATGGCCTTCAGCTCACCTTGCTTCGACGCTATCTCGGTCTTCACGCCGTTGACAACCCGTTCTGCTTGGGCCAAGGCCGCCGTCGCGGACTCTATCGCTCGCCCGTCAATTGCAATTTGAGCCTCCAACTCCGCGCGCTTCTGCTGTGCGTCCGCGAGCGCCTTGACGTCGGAAGACATGGCTTCCCTTGGTGTCGACTCAAGGGCCTTCAGTTGTTTGTCGATCTCGCAGAGATCGGTCTCCACCTGCCGTCGCGCGGCCGCTGGGTCCTCGCGCAACTCGGACACGAGTTGCGCGACCTGCGGTTGCTTTGCTTCCAATTGGTCCTGGAGCACGGTCACCCTGGATGACGCTGCGGACGCTTCGCTCTTGGCTTGTTCGAGCTTGGCTTTGGCTTCTGCTACGGAGGTGGCTGGGACTTCGACGCTTGTCAAGGCATCGATCTGCTGTCGCATTTGGTGGAGACTGTCCGGATCGCATTGCTGCCGAGCCACTTCATATTGTGCCTTGGTAGACGCCGCTTCCTTGACGAGCCCGTCGTGCGCTGACTGCTGCCCCTTGAGTGTCGCCATCGCTTCCCGAACAGCATTGTCAGCAGCCTGACGGACGCCAAGTCTCAGCGCTTCAAGCCGCCTCTCACCATCATCGATACATTGGCCAACGGCGTGAACGTTGTTTCCGAATTCCTCGACGCGAGCCGCCAGTACAGCGGTATTGCCGAAGGACTCCTGGCTCTCGAGACCAGCAAGTTCGGCTCGACGGCCTTCCAGCAATGCCGCAGCCTGTGATGCCGCTGCAGCCTGGAGGTCGTCCTGCTCGGCTGCAAGCCGCAGCCGATGTGCCTCCGTCCTGCGGCCTTCCATATCAGTCAGCGCGCTTTCATACGCTGCGAGATCGGGTAGGCGCGATTCCCGCAGAGAGGGTAGAACCTCCAGCGACCATCGCTCAGAGAAGCGTCGGTACCTCTCGTGCTCCTCCGCGTTAGAACGAACTCTGCTTCGGATAACGTTCCACATCGAACCGCACACGACAATGGCGATGGTCGCGCCAACGGCTATGGCAGCGGTTGTGGAGATAGCCAACGCAAATCGAGCTGCGAGCATCACGATTAGCCCGGCGCCAATCCCCACGGCAATAGGAATTATTGGCGAGCGCTGATCGGGAGCAGCTGGAGCTGAGGTGCGTCCCATGTCAACCTCCAGCGCTCGCCAGGAGGCAATCTGTTCTTTCGTTGGGAGTACTCGACTCGAAACTTCCTGTTCGATCTGTGACGCCTTCGAGCGGTTTGCGAATGCGCGATCACGACACTCCCTCGCTCGCTCGTCGTGCGTCTCGAGGTCGCGCACTTGGTCGCCGGCGGACTGAATCCTCAGCCGCAGCTCGACAGCTCGCAAGAGATTCAATTCCGTCTCTGCCTCTTGCACGTCTGAAGCATTCGACACGAGTTCGCGGTCGTCACGCCGAGCGATGGCGTCACCCAGCGCTTTCTCGGCGGTTCCTACTCTCCCCAGTGCTTCCTCTTCTCCCCGTTGAACATCTTGATAAGTCGTTGCAAGACGGTCGGCGGCCGCCTGCTTCTCGGTCAAGTCGCGAAGCCTTTCGGTAAGTGTTGCGTGGTCGAGAACCCGCTGTGCGACTGTCACCTCCTCGGACCTTGTCTGAGCCGCTGCAATCGCATCGCGGAGATCGCGTTCGAGGGCAGACCTCTCTGATACTGCCTTCTCTGCGGACTCGATGTCTTTAAGGCGAGCCTCAACCGTTACCTTCTGGCCCCCGAGTTCTGCACGTCGCTGCTGAAGCGCTGCAGCGGCTACTCGAGCGGACTGAGCCTCAGCCTCACTCGCCCGCGCGACTTCCTCGGAGGCGACTTGCATCAACTCCTGTGTCGCTCTCAGGGTTGCCGCTGCGACGTCCTTCTCGGACATGAGGCTCTTGAGTTCCACTTCACTGTTCGTGAGAGTCGTCTGCAATGAGTTCAGCTCGGAAACCAGCCGATCGTTCAAGGTCAGCTCTGTCGTGCAGTCGTCGATCACCTTTTGTAGACTGGCTTTCTTGGCCGCCCGCTCTTCGCGCTCTCCCGCGGCGACCCAATCAGACTCTGCAATCTGCTTCTGCGCGAGAAGCTGGACGCGCTCTGTCTGAAGCACCACAACGCTCTGTTCGATGGTTTTGCCTTTACCGTCGGCGTCTCTGAGATCACGCAAGCGCTCCTCCTGAACCTTGAGTTGTTCCTGGAGCCCCACTAGCGGCGAGTCGGCATTCCTCCGGAAGTTGCCGCCGGAGGTGAAGATTGCGTCGACACGCTCAGACAATCGGTCGACAATGCGAGCGACGAGAGGGTCTCTCGCGAGGACACCAAGCGCCTTCGTCACCAGAGCCTTCCCTGTGTCGTCCTTGTCACTTGCCAGGCTGGCTTCGAAGATGCTCTGAACTTCACCTTGACGACCGAGTAACGCGGTGACGAGATAACTGGTCGGCTTTGTCGTCTGACCTTTACCGCCCGGCGGGGCAATACCCCAGGAGAGCATTTCCCGGAGCTTACCTTCGACTCCATTGCCATGCGCTATCTCGCGAAATCGCGGCGAATCCGGACTTTCGCTTTGTTCCAACACTGACTGGAATCCCGCCCCGAATGTCTTACGCACCCGCCACAGATTGCCGCCGCTTTCGAATGTCAAGGTGACGAGCGACCGAGTAGCGGTGCCCCACTCGACGTAACTCTTGCCCTCCTTAGACTTAGTCGGCACGAGCAGCGCCGCACGAATCGCCTCCACCAGAGTTGACTTGCCAAGATCGTTCGGTCCGTGCAGGACATTGAGACCCGATTCGAACGTGATCGAAGTCTTTGCACGGATCCCGCGGAAGTTCTCTACTTCCAGCTCTCGGAGCTTCACATCGCCACCTCGCCGACGAGTCGATAGAGCATCTGGAGCGCCCGATTCGCTTCGTCCGAGTGAAGTCCATCTTGGGCCAGTTTCGCTGCGACGGTCACCAACGTCTCAGGCGCATCTTTCATGACATCCTCGACGGAGCCGATGCTCACTTCCAAGCGGCTACGATCAAGGATGAACGCACCTGCGCGGCCGGATGCTGCGAGGTTGCCCTTCAAGAGGCTGGTTAACGCATCCACTTCCTTCTCTTCTGCAACAGAAACTGCTAAATCCAGGTGCAGACGGAGCACCGTCGACGAAAGGTCTTCGTTTGCCAGACGTCGAAGTGAGTCGATGCTCGTCACGGTCTCGTCGCGCCAGGTCCAGCGAGCGACGCGCTCTCGCATGAGGACCGGCCGCGTTCCGGACCGCTTGAGCGTGACCAATACAACACTGCCGGCGCCCGCGTCTCCGAAGCAGGTGGGCTCAGGAGCGCCGGGGTAGACGATGGGCGCGATCGCGTTCTCCGGAATTTCTCGATAACCGTGAGTGTCGCCCACAGCGAGGTAGTCCAAGCCGCGCTGCTCCGGCGCATCTCGTGCGATCGGAAAATTCGTCTGGTAGCCCGGCAAATCGAACGTGGAGCCGTGAACAAGCCCGATACGAATCCGTCGATCGCCGTCCGTTCTGGCAGGTAGCGACAAAGACAGATCTTCCGCACCAGCAGTTGATCGGCACGGAGCGGCATAGAGAACCGCGTTCGGGCCAAGCTCGAGCTCGAAGGCGTCGGTGTCCACGACGTGCACCCACGTTGGCAGCAACTGCCGGAATGGATGGTTTCTGTGGTACACGGAACCTTCATGGAGCGGATCGTGATTCCCAGGCAGGAGAACAACCGGGCGAGTCCATCCCTGTCGCACAGTCAATGCCCTGGCAAAGCCTTCCCACCAGTCATCGGAAGGATTCGATATATCGAAGATATCTCCTGCCCACAGGACGGCGTCGACACCATACTGCTCAGCGAGCGCCAGGATCTGTTCGACGACTGCGAGTCGGGCGCGCGCGAGCTTACGCCGATCATCCGCGTCGAGCTGCCCGAATTCACAGCCCAAGTGCAGATCGGCGGTATGGAGCAACTTCAACACCCGCTATCACCGCTCGCGACCTCAAAGTCCACGTCCAGGATGCGAATGATGACGGGTTTTTGGAATCGGCGAGCGAACAACCGCTCACGCCATCCTCTGTACTCCTCGTCGCCGCCCTCTTCGAGGCGCTCGATCTGACGATCGATCTCTCTCGCGTCCTTGTTGAGCTCTTCAATGCGCTGCGCCGTATCCAGGCCAATCTGGGGGCTGAGCGCTTTCTCGCGTTTCTTCTCAAGCTCCTCAATCCGAGTGTCGAGCGCGGCTCGCTTACGTCGCATGATCAGGATCTGATCGTCGAGGTAGTGATCGAGTTGGCGTAGCATCTGCTGGAATCGCGTCTGTTCCAGAGATGACACAGCCGCTTGATCGGCAAATATCGTCTCATCGACGGCTTCCTCCAGGTGTGGCCAGACTTCAGCTTCCACAGTGGGATGACTGTGGCGAACCGGCAGCTGCAAGAGCGCGTCGACGAGTGGCAATGAGAGTGAATCTTCGTTGTCCTCCATGATCGCGGTGATGAGCAGGTTGTCGACCGGTTCAATCCCTCGATAGGAGGTCTTCGTGACCACGAGTCGGCCGTGACGCCCGACAAGCTGTCGAAGATCGTCCGGCGCAGACCCATCGATCGGCCCGAATACGACGTGAACCGGAGTGGCCGTCGCACGACGAGCATGTTCGATTGCGGCCTGCACTACTGGATGGGCGAGGTGCAGAACCTCGCCCTCCCGAAGGTCGCGCGAGTCGCCTATGATGGCCATGAGGCCATCGCGGTAACCCTCTGGCAGCGAGTCTGAGGGCTTGATTCGATACTCCACTCTTCCCGAGAGCTGCACTCGCTCGTGCTGTGTCTTGGAGCTGTCGAGGAACGCTCTCGTGATCGTGTCCACGTCCTTGTCCAGTCCCGCGAGCTCCGAAGGCAGTTCACTTCGGTACTTCGCGAACACTTGCCTGACCGCATCGTCGAGCCGCGATTCGACGAGTCCTGATGCCCGATCCTGCTCCTCGTCGAATGCCATTCGGCGTTCTTCCATCGTCGAGCGGAGATGACGCAGGTTGGCGGTGACGTCGTCAATTGACCGCGCACGGCTGTAGATGCTCCGCAACTCCTTCTCGAAGTCAACGCTCACGCTCGCCACCAGCGACTCCGGTGCGGAGTGCGATGGTTCGTAGAGGATGCCGTCCGACGCGTCGAGAACCCTTCCAAAGAGATCGAGCTTTTGCGTAAGGATGTCGAGCGTAAGCCGTTGCGCTTCGTTCTCTGCTGCCAGGAAACTGATGACCGTCACGCCACGTTTCTGGCCATAGCGATGGACGCGTCCGATGCGCTGCTCGATGCGCTGCGGGTTCCACGGCAGGTCGTAGTTAATGACCGTGTCGCAAAACTGGAGGTTTAGTCCCTTGGCTCCGGCCTCAGTGGAGATGAACACCTTAGAGCGTTGAGCAAACTCATGGACGAGCGCGAGCCGGATCGCAACATCGCGGCTCGGGCGGTGGGCAGTGGGAATCGCCTGGCCGATGTCGGCCTCCCATCGGGCAAGGGCACGTTCGGCATCAGTGGTGTCGTTATCCCCACAAAACAGCGTAACGTCAACAGCATCGTGCCCGTTTTCGAGGAGAAGCTTGCGAAGGTAGTTCTGTGTGGTGAGTGACTCTGTGAAGATAACGGCTTTGCCGGTGCCAGAACCCTGCTCTCCGCGCTCGCGAATTATTCGCAGGGCGTCGAGCAGCCGCCGCGCCTTGCTATCGTGACTTAGCGCCGCGGCTCTGGCCGCGAAGCCTTCTACGACGTTGAGCTCGGCCTGTAAGCGTTCGTCCGCCTCGGGCACAGGCTTGTGGTCACTCTCGGATTCTGCTTCCGGACCGTCGTCGTTGATGTCGTCATTGCTTTCAGATTCGAGGTTTCCCTCGAGATCATCCGACAGTTCACGGAGCAACTGCGTGCCGTCGTCACGGATCGTGTAACCACGACTCGTCAATCGGTCGCGTAGCCTCTGCGCCACTCTCCGAAGGCTTACAGAGAGCGCCTCGAGCGACGACGCCATGCGCCGGTGGAAAGCGATCAGCAGCAGATGTCGCTGGCTCCCCCGGAACGCGTATAAGTCCTTGCGCATCAGCCACGCGGTCACGTCGTCGTAAAGTCCCTTCTCTTCGGGTCTCATGGCGTACTCGAAGATGCGCGAGCAGCGTTCGACGAACGGAACTTCGAGGAACTCCTGTGCCTGCCGTCGTAGCGTTCGCTGCAACACAGTCTGGAGGCGACGCTTCAACTCCGGTGCCAGGTCGGGTAGAACCGACCGATCGCCTGCATCGCAGAAGACCTCACGGAACGTTGGAAGGCGGCCGAGCAGCGTCCCGGTCGGTTCGACGTACTGGACCAAGCCCCACAACTCGGCCAGCGAGTTCTGGATCGGCGTCGCCGTCAGGAGGAGAACGGGCGAGCCTCCACGTTTGACGACCTCCCGAACGCGGCCGGCAGTCTGTGCATGCTTCGAGTCCTCGTCGTAGACTCCGTCCTTGTTGTAGCGCTTGTAGATAGCCGAGAACACCTCGTGTGCCTCGTCGACGACGACAAGGTCGAAAGGGTCGGTAGCCTTCAGGACCGAAGCCCCTTTGGGTCCTCCAGCCAGTTCGCGATGGGTGAGAAAGACGCCGCTCCCCGCAAACGCCTCCGGATCAAGTCGGCCCTCACGCGCTTCGATTCCAAAAAGGGTATACAGCTCGGTCTGCCACTGGCCGAGCAGCGACTTCGGCACGATTAGCAGCACGCGGCGCATGCCCTCAGCCATCAACTGCGAGATGATCAGGCCGGCTTCGATGGTCTTGCCGAGGCCTACCTCGTCGGCGAGAATGCAACCACCCTCAGGAATCCGGCGCAGAGCGAACACGACGGCGTCGATCTGGTGGGGATTCGGATCGATGCGCCCTTGACGCTGGCAGGCTGCGTATCGGCGCTGTTCGTCAGGCCGTCGTAGGCGAACCAGATCTTCGGCAAGTAGCCGGCGCTGAACTGGTCCGAGCTGGCTTGGAGTCATTCGACCCTGAACACCTTCCTCGTCTATCTCGGATTTGAGCGTGGTCTCGAGTGCGTCGTTGGGATCTTTGTCACAGCGGAATTAAAATAGCATAGACCGGAAGTTTGTGGTCGAGCTTGTGGAACTTCAGCCCAGGTTGAGCCGGATGCAATTTGCAAATCGAATGCGGTCGCTTTGACGGCCTTCTGCTCGTCGCCGGTCAGGCGCGAGAGGCTGTCGATGAACGTGTCGGCGATGCGGAATTGCATACAGTCAGAATGTGTCATCGCCGGTGATAAATGTCACGTAATCACCGGCGAGAAATGTCACTTGATCGTCGGAGATGTCCCCCCAACCGGAGCGACGGCTGCCTTTCAGGGTTGACCACACACCTGGAGGGAAGCCGTACTCAGCAAGGAGGACTATCTCATGATACAAGATCAAGTTCGTCGTGGGGGTGTATCAAAAGGATGGCCGGCGAACTGGGGGTGCATCCTCGCACGGTGGCGCGCGCGCTCCAACGGGGTGGCGCCCCCAAACCCATGCGGCCGCACGGGCAGCAAGCTGGCTCCCTACCAGCCCTACTTGGACCCATAATCAGAGGGGGTAAAAAGTGCCATGATCGCTATCTGCCCGGAGATCCGATTCCGGGTTACTAAGAATGGTTGATCACGCGATGGCACCGACTCTTCACGACAGGAGGAACCATGAACCCAGTTGACACGATGGTCTTTGAGGACGCAGAGACGAAGGACGAGACAGTGATTATTGTCAAGGCTGAAGCGCGAGTCAGCGGCTCGGTGAGCCTTACGTATTCCTACAATGCCTTCGGCGAGCGCGTGAGCCAGAGCGATGGGATGACCACCACGCAGTTTGTGTACGACGCCGAGGAAGGCGATCTGCTGGGCGAGTTCAACGGCAGCGGCAGCCTGACCGCGCGTTATCTGTGCAGTGATCTCGACGCCGTGGTGCGCGGCGGTGTGACCACGTGGTACCACCTCGATGCCACTGGTTCCACGCGGCTGCTGACCAACAGCGCCGGCGCGGTGACCGACTGTTCTCGATCATGGCATTGGGAGCAGCGACGCTGGTTGCATTTAATGTTCTCATCGGGTTGCCTGAGGTAATTCTCATTGGCTCTTTGCCATATTTGGTTTTCATGACTGCATGCTATGCCCTGTTACGCACCACGTTTGCCTTGGCCACCCTCCACTGGTATTGGCAGCGCATGGCGCGTTCGCCCAACGTCGTCCTCGAGGAATTCCCGTGACCTTTCCCACCGACATCCGCATCGTCGAGACCGAGCCGATCTTTCGACGCGAGCGTGCGCGCGTGCCGCTCAAGTTCGGTGGCGTGGTAATGGAGGAGGCCATCTACTTCACCTGCCGCGTCCGCGTCGAGAATCGGCGCGGAAAAGTCGCCGACGGCTACGGCGGCATCTTCCTGTCGGACGTGTGGGCGTGGCCGTCGCCGCACGTCATGCATTCGCTGCGCGAACGCGTGATGCAGTGCGTGGCCGTGCGCTTCGCGCAACGCGTGGGCGAGTACGGCGAGTTCACTCATCCGCTCGACCTGTTCTACGAGGTCGAGGCCGAACTGCACCGACTCGCGCGCGACGCCAGCGCGGAACTCGGCGCGGCCGAGACCCTGCCGATGCTGGGCGCGCTTGTCTGCGCCAGCGCCGTGGACGCCGCCTTGCACGACGCGTTCGGCGTGGTGAACGAACTCGACAGCTACTTGTGTTACGGTCGTGAACATGCCCGCGACGCACGACATTTCCTGCGCCGAGCGCGGGCGACCGGCCCGGTGCTTGAATCTGCCCGCGGAAAGTATCTCGATGAGTTCCTTCGTCCCGCGTATGAGCCACGCGTGCCGGTGTTCCACCTGGTCGGCGGCCTCGACAAGCTCACCCGCGACGAGCTGACCGACGACGACCCGCAGGACGACCTGCCGGTCAGCCTCGATGACTGGATCGCGCGCGATGGCCTCTTCTGCCTGAAGGTCAAGCTGCGCGGCACCGATCTTGACTGGGATTTGCAGCGACTCATCGCCGTGCATCGCGTCGCCGTCGAGCAGTGCGCGCCGGACCGTGCGCCGGTCTACACCGCCGACACCAACGAAATGTGCGACTCGCCCGACTACATGGTCGCGCTGCTGACAAAGCTGCGCGAGCAATCGCCCGCCGCCTTCGACGCGCTGCTCTATGTCGAGCAGCCGACGCACCGCGACCTCGCGCTCCATCCGCACCGCATGGACGACGTCGCCGCGCTCAAGCCCGTGTTCGTGGATGAAAGCCTCACCGACATGGCAAGCTACGAACTGGCACGGTCGCTTGGCGCCAGCGGCGTCGCGCTGAAGACGTGCAAATGCCAGTCGAGTTGCCTCGTCACCGTCGCGCGGTGCCACCTCGAAGGCGTGCCGTACGCCGTGCAAGACCTGACGAACCCGAGCCTGGCGCTGCTGCAATCCGCGGGTCTCGCCGCGCGCATTCATCCGGTGATGGGCGTCGAGGCCAACTCCCGCCAGTTCTTTCCCGACGCCTCGCGCGACGTCGCAAGTGTGCATCCCGGTCTCGTCATCCGCAAAGGCGGCATGCTGGACACCTCGAGTCTGTGCGGCCCGGGATTGGGGTGGCAAAAAGCAGGGTCGTGCGTTGCTGAGGCGGGCGAATGAGGTGGTGGGATGAATGGACGCGCGGACTCGCGAGGTAAACGCGATGCCGGAACTCAACGATTACAAGGTCGTGATCCATCGCCAGCACCGACAAGCACTTTCGGATTGATTATGTGTGAGTCGGATGCATCGCCGACGGTCTTTACCTCGAATCCGTTCCACCTCGCGAGCGCTTCGCGGAACAGGCGATTGTGTGTTGCCAACGCCGGGGCAAACGCCGCGCGATGCTGCTCCCACAGGTTCGAGGAACCTACGATGTCGGTGAAGACAAGGGCAATGATACCTCGTGGAATTCAGTGGCCATGGACGATTCGTGCGTGAATGCAATGCGGCTCTGCGTCAACAGTTCAACGTCCGAATGCCTGTTCCTTTGACGACCGGTGTTCAATGGAGCGGGAGGAGGAGGAAGCCGTCCGCCTACGGCCAACAAAAGAATATCGTAACCAAACAAACCAAGGAGACACACATGCTCAAACAACTCACAGTCATCACCACCCTCGGCGCGCTGGTCGCGTTTGCGCTGCCCGCGTTCGCCGGCGAAGCCAAGGGCAAAGGCAAAGGCCTCGAGCACGCGCCCGGCCAGCACAAAGAGGATGCGCACAAAGGCCATGCCCATACCGGCGGACCGTCGCCTGAGGAGCGCTTCAACAAGCTCGCCCACGACCTGAATCTGACGAAGGATCAATTGCCCAAGGCCCGGGCCGTTTGGGAAGACACCAACAAGAAGATGAAGGCGGCGCACGACGACAAGTCGCTAAGCGATGAGCAGAAGAAAGCGAAGGCGAAGTCGTTGCACGAGGACGCGATGAAGAAGTTCCGTGGCGTGCTCACCGCCGATCAAGTCAAGAAGCTCGACGCGATGAACGCCGAAGCGAAGGCGAAAGCGAAAGCCGCCAACGAGCATGGCAAGGGCGCCGTGAAGAAATAAGGCGCGCCGACCGGCGCGTTAGCGGCAGTTGCCCTTGCCGCCGCCGCCTCAACCTCAGTTGCCTCAGCCGCCGCCGCCGAGTCTCACGCTCGGGCCGCCCGTGCCCGCCGAACGGGCGTAAAACGCTGACAGCGTTCGCTTCACTTGCGGTCGGCCGCACTGCGGGCAGTCGCGCGCTGCGTCGCGCAGGGCACTGCTGACGACCGCCTCAAAGGTAGCGTCGCAAAGCTCACACTGGAATTCGTAGGTGGGCATTAGACTGCGATCACTTCCCTCACTTCCGGCACCCGTTCTTTCAGAGTTTGCTCGACCCCGAGCTTTAGCGTCATCGCGCTGCTGGGTCAGCCGTGGCAAGCGCCGACAAAGTGCATCTCGACCACGCCGTCCGGACGCAGGTTGACGATTTCGATGTCGCCGCCGTCACCTTGCAGATAGGGCCGCACTTCGTCGAGCGCCGCTTCGATGCGGTCGCGCAGCGTGGCCTCCGGAGCCAGCTTGGTTCGGGAAGCGTTCGGTGGAACGAACGGGACGACGATGGCTTCACCCCGTTCGAAAGGCGATTGCGCGGGGTACGAGCGGCGGAAAAGCTTGTTGAAGAGACCCATCTCAGGCGATCGTCTCCAGCGCGATTACGGCGGAACTCTCCTTCGCCAATCCCTCGTTTGCGCTGCCGTGGCGGTAGCCCAGCAGGTCGAGGGTGACGTGCCGATAGCCCAGCCCACGCAATTCCTCGCCCAGGCTACGCAGGGTGGCGGCGTCGAGTAACTGCCCCACTTCGGCGGGATCGATTTCCAGGCGGGCCAGGTCGGCCCCGGTCACGTCGCGGTGATGTCGAACGCGCAGCTGTCGCACGCCGCGCGCACGAACGGCTTCCTCCGCGCGGTCCACCATGCGCAACCGTTCGGGTGTGATGTCGGTTCCATACGGAAAGCGCGACGACAAGCAGGCCAGCGCCGGCTTGTCCCAGGTGGGCAGGCCCAAACGCTGCGACAACGCGCGTAGCTCGGCCTTGGTCAACTCGGCCTCACGCAACGGACTGCGGACGCCGTGCTCGCGCGCCGCCTGGAGACCGGGCCGCCAGTCGCCCTCATCGTCGAGGTTGGTCCCATCACAAATCCATTCGACTCCTTCGGCCCGCCGCCATTCGACTAAGCGGTCGTACAGTTCCGTCTTGCAATGGTAGCAGCGGTTGGTCGGGTTACTGGCGTAGTTGGGGTTGTCGAGCTCGTGGGTCTGGACCACCTTGAGTCGCGCGCCGATTTGCGCGGCCAGCGCCACGGCGTCGCGGTACTCGGTTTCGGCAAGACTCGGCGAAACGCCCAGCAGTCCCCAGCAGCGTTCGCCCAGCGTATCGGTGCCGACTTTCAGCAGCAGCGAGCTGTCCACACCGCCGGAGTAAGCGACGACCGTCGCCCCCAATTCTCGGAGCAGTGATTGTAGGTATTCATATTTGGCGTCGAGCGACATGTCGGTGAGTATGGCACGTTGGAAACGGCTGCTGGTTAAACTCTCGTCGGTGAATTCCCCATGACTATTACCTTGAAGCTTTTTGCCAGCCTGCGGAAGTTCTTGCCGGAAGGCGCGAAGGCTGGCGTGGCCGAGATTGAAGTGCCCGACGGCTCGAACCTGGCTCAGTTGATCGAACAATTCCAATTGCCGCACGCCATGTGCCACCTGACGATGTTGAACGGCGCTCATCAGAAGGACTGGGAAACGCAACTGGAACCCGGCGTCGAAGTCAGCATCTTCCCGCCGGTGGCCGGCGGCGCGCTGGCGGAAGAAGATATCCTGAACGCGCTGCGCAACATCATCGACCCCGATCTGCACCGCGACATCGTCGCCCTCGGCTTTATCAAGCGGGTGGACATCGCGCCGCACAACGGCGGCGTCAAAGTGGCGACGACCATCGAGCTGACGACTCCGGCTTGCCCCGTGAAGAAGCAGATGGAGGATCAGGCGCGGTCGCTAATTGGCGCCTTGCCCGGCGTCAGCGCGGTGGAAGTTGAAATGACCGCACAGGTTCGGCAATCGATGACCACAGTTAAGACGGCCATCGCCGGCGTAAAGAACACGATTGCGGTGGCCTCGGGCAAGGGCGGCGTCGGCAAATCCACGGTTTCGACGAATCTGGCGCTGGCATTGGCCGATACCGGCGCCGTGGTGGGGCTGATGGACGCCGATGTGTACGGCCCCAGCATCCCGATCATGCTCAATGCCTACGAGCGTCCGAACGCCTCGCCGGAGGGCAAAATCCTGCCGATTGAGCGCCAGGGCCTGAAGCTGATGAGCATCGGCTTTATCGCCGGCGAAAGTACGCCGGTCATCTGGCGCGGGCCGATGGTGGGCAAGCTGGTGCAGGAATTCCTCCGCAATGTGCAGTGGGGCGAGCTCGATTATCTCATCATCGACCTGCCGCCGGGCACGGGCGATGCGCAGTTGACACTCATCCAGTCCGCGCCGCTGAGCGGCGCCGTCATTGTCACCACTCCCCAGCAGGTGGCGCTGGAGGACGTGAGCCGGGGCATCAAAATGTTCCAGACCGACACGCTCAACGTGCCGATTCTCGGGCTGATCGAGAACATGTCTTACTTTGTCTGCCCGCAGTGCGATCACAAAGAACACATCTTCCTGAGTGGTGGCGGGCGGCGGGCGGCCGAAAAATATGGGGTCAAATACCTGGGCGAGATTCCACTCGACGCAGCCATCTGCGAGGCCGGCGACGCCGGGGTGCCGATTGTGCGCCGCGCACCGGAATCTTCGGTGGCCCATGCGTTCCGTGCGGCCGCCGGGCAAATCGCCGCCGAACTGAGCCGCCTGGCGTTTCTGCAGCCTCCGCCGCGCAACCTGGACGCGGACGACGACTTCAAATTGCTCTGAACCGCTGATGGCCCTGCTGCGTATCAGGCTGCTTGGTGATCCGGTTCTCCGCCGCAAATGCAAGGCGGTGCCGCGCGTCACGGCGGAGGAGCGGCACCTGATCGACGACATGCTGGAGACAATGGAGGCCGCCAACGGCGCCGGCTTGGCCGCGCCGCAGGTGGGGGTCGAGAAGCGCGTGGTGCTGGTGAGACTGAGCGAATCGCGCAAATCGCCCGGCGAGGTGGTGCCGATCATCAATCCAGTGATCGTTCACCGCGGCAAGGAGTTGGCAACCGACGTGGAAGGATGTTTGAGTTTACCGACGGTGCAAGGCGACGTGGAGCGCCACGTCGAGATCACCGTCCGGGGCTTGACCCCGAAGGGCAAACGTATTGAGTTGACCCAGAACGGCTTCGGCGCCCGCGTCATCCAGCATGAGGTGGATCACCTCGACGGGGTGCTGTTTATCGATCGTCATGTGCCCGATTCGCTCGACTTCGTGCGGTCCAGGGTAGACGAGGACGGCGAGGAAGAACTGGTGCTGGTGCCCACGACGCTGGAAGCCGTGCAAGCCTACTTCCGCGCCCGGGCCCGGCGCGCGAATCGCGCGCCGCTGGAAGCCGGAGTGGTTGCTTGAAGCCGAACCAGGAGGCGCGGGTTGATTTGCACACCCACACGACTGCGTCGGACGGGCTGCTGTCGCCCCACGCTCTGGTGCAATTAGCTGCCGAGCGTGGGTTGGTTGCCATTGCCATCACCGACCACGACAGCGTGGCCGGGGTGGCCGAGGCCCACGCGGCGGGGAAAGCCTGCGGCGTCGAAGTTGTGCCCGGTGTAGAACTCAGCGCCAGTGGTCGTAATTCCGAGATCCATGTGCTGGGGTTCTTTGTCGATCCCGAATCGTGCAGCTTTCAAGAGGCGTTAGCGCAACTTCGTCGAATGCGGTTTCAGCGCGCCGAGGCGATGGTGGCCCGGCTGAACAAATTGGGGGTTGCATTGCGGATGGAGCAGGTCGTAGCCTTGGCCGGCGACACGGCGATCGGCCGGCCGCATGTCGCGCAGGCGTTGGTGGCTGGCGGTCTGGCTCCGTCCTTTCCGGAGGCGTTTGCGCGCTATCTCAAACGCAATGGGCCGGCGTGGGTGGCGAAGCAAAACTTCGCCGCGGCCGAGGCGTTGGCGGTCATTCACCGGGCCGGCGGCGTGGCCGTGGTAGCGCATCCAACCCACGGGCCGTCGCCGAGCGAACTGCGCGCGATGGTCGCGGCCGGCCTGGACGGCATCGAGGTCCGGCATCCGCTGCTTTCCGCCAGCGACACCGACCGCTTCACCCGACTGGCGGAAACCTATAAACTGGTGCGGTCTGGCGGGTCGGACTATCACGGCGTGGGTCGGTCGCATTGCGACCTGGGTAGCCTGAATGTGACCGCCAACTTGCTGGAAGCTTTGCGCGCACGCCGTCCAGCGACGGCAGGTTGCTTATGAGACGACGCCAATTGTCGCCGCCCGTGCGCCCTGCGCGCCCCGCGCGCGGCCAGCTTCGTTTTGTGAGGGGAAAGCGACGCGTGCGAATCCTAACCAGGATTATTAATATCGAAACCACCGCTCGGCTGGAGCTCAGAGATCTCACGGAGCAGATTCGCGACGCGCTGAACCCAGGCCAGGTGAAGGAAGGCTTCGTTCACTTGATGACGCTGCACACGACCATCGGGCTCTTCGTCAACGAGTGGCAATCCGCGCTCACCGACGACATGCGTAACTTCCTGCAGCGCCTCGTGGATGACGCCGACGAGTTTGCCCACAACCTACCCGAGAACGGCGAGTGCGACCGCCAGAACGCCGCCGCGCATCTGCGCGCGATGGTGCTGGGCAATAGCCTTTCGCTTCCGATCAAGGGCGGCAAGCTGGCGCTGGGCAAGTGGCAACGCATCATCATGGCCGAACTCGACGGCCCGCAAGAGCGCAGCCTGCAGTTGCAGGTTATCGGGCAGTAGCGGGCGCAGTAGCGGGCGCAGTAGCGGGCGCAGTAGCGGGCGCAGTAGCGGGCGCAGTAGCGGGCGCTGGATAGGGCGACCTGCGCAAGGCCTTCCGGTCACACCCGTCTTGCGTACTTCTGCTGGACCACCATGAGCGCGGCCTGACACTCCGCGTTGGCCGCGGTCAGCGAGGCGCGCGTTGCGGTGCCGCTCTGGGCCTCGTTGATGAGAATCCGCTCGGCGGCGTCCAGTTCGTGCGCGGCGGCGGCTACCTCGCGTGCAATGTCGCGTGGAATGACGATGGCGCCGTGCCGATCGGCGTGAATCAAGTGACCCGGAAACACGACCACGCCGCCGACGGAAATTGGGATGCCAAAATTCTCCATGTGGACGTAAGCGTGGGAAACAATCGGCGCGAGCGCGAAGGTGTGAAAGCCGAGGCTGTGCATCTCGGCCAGATCCCGGACACCGCCTTCCGTGATCGTGCCGATACAACCGAGGGCCCGATGGACCGACGAATTGACCTCGCCCCAGAAGGAACCGATCGCCTGCGGCTGGTCGAGGTCTTTGACGACTGCCACGCGCGGCGTGGGCACCGACTCGATATGCTCCCAGTACTCCTCACGCGACACTGCTCGTGTGGCCGGCAATTCGGCGGCGATGGTCACCGTGGTGGCGTAGCCGATCATCACGCCAAGGTCCGGAAACAAGCACTTGATGCGCGAGTCCATGAATCCAACGTTGCGCGGCTGCACGTCGAACATCTCGATGGCGTTCGAGATGGTCGGCGAGTTGAGCTGGCGCAGCGCGGCAAGTTCTTCGTTCGACAGTGGAGTGAATGCCATGTGAGCTCCCTATTGGCTGGTAGGTTCTTCGCGTTGGCGCCGTCTCCAGAAACCGCGCGCCGCGACCTTAAGTTTGGCCGGAAACGCCTCGAGGTATTTCGTCCCCGCGCCGGTATTGAACAATACGACGCGCTCATCGCGGCCCACAGTGCCGTTGTCGAGCAGTTTCTTAAGCGCGGCCACGGTCGCGCCACCTTCGGGACAGGCGAACAGTCCCTCGCATTGCGCCAGCCACCGCACGCCACGCAGCAATTCATCATCACTCACGGTCACCGCTCCACCGCCGGTCCGGCGCAGCAGGTCGAGCATGATGAAATCGCCGAGGGCGACCGGAACGCGAATGCCAGCGGCCACCGTGCGCGGATCGTTCCACGGGCGGGCAAATTCGGTTTTCTCTTTGAAGGCGCGCACGATCGGCGCGCAGCCCTCGGCCTGCACGGCGAACATGCGCGGTCGCTTCGGCCCAATCCAGCCCATTCGCTCCAGCTCATCGAACGCCTTGCCCATGCCCACGAGGCCGGTGCCGCCGCCGGTCGGATACAACACGACCTCGGGCAGTTCCCAGCCGAACTGTTCGGCCAGTTCGAGGCCCATCGTCTTTTTGCCTTCGGCCCGGTACGGCTCCTTCAGCGTCGAAACGTCAAACCAGTTCATGATCGGCGTGCCCTCACGCACCAGCGCGCCACAATCGTTGATGAAGCCACGCACCAGGAACACGTCGGCGCCCACGATTTCGCACTCGACCTGGTTGCTCCGGGGCACATCGGCCGGCATGAAGATGTAGCACTGCATGCCCGCCGCCGCTGCGTAGGCGGCCAGCGCGCCGCCGGCGTTGCCGGCCGAGGGCACCGCCAGGATTTTGGCGCCCAACTCTCTGGCGCGGGAAACCGCCATGCACATGCCGCGTGCCTTGAACGAGCCGGTCGGCAAACGTGACTCGTCTTTCACCCACAGCCGATTCATCCCCAGAAAGGCGCCGAGCCGCTGCGTGTGCAGCAGCGGGGTGAAGCCCTCTTGCAAGGTGACGAGGTTGGCCTCGTCGCGGACGGGTAGCAGCTCGCGATAACGCCAGAGCGTCGGCGCGCGTCCAGCCAGGTCGCTCTTGCGCAACACGCCGGCCACGAGGTCGAGGTCGTAGCGAGCCAACAGCGGTTTGCCGTCGTGCGGGCAAACGGTGTGTAGCTCGTCGGCCGAAAAGTGCTCGCCGCAGCGCGAGCATTCAAGATGAGTGAGAAAGTTCACGATTGCGTCCCACGGAAAGAAGTTCAGCTTGCCGCGACCACGGGCGACATGCTACCACCCAACTTTCTCCAGTTGTAATCCACTGGACATTGTGGTAAATTAGCCGCAGCTTTATGAAGGAGCGTTGTCATGCATTCCATTCATCGTCGTCGCGGCTTCACTCTCATAGAACTGCTGGTCGTCATCGCCATCATCGCCATTCTGGCTTCGATTCTGTTTCCGGTATTTTCCAAAGCGCGGGAAAAGGCCCGGAGTATCTCGTGCACCAGCAACCTCAAGCAGATCGGTAGCGCGCTGCAGATGTATCGGCAGGACTACGACGAGCGGTCGCCGTTCAGCAGCAATTGCGGAGCGGGACTCCAATGGCAAATGCCTCAGTTTACGTTAGCTCCCTACACCAAGAACTATCAGATGTTCAAGTGTCCGAGCGATTCGGCGGTCAACCGCAACTTTCCCAGCTTTCCGAATCCCTGCCCTTCGGCGATCCCGCGCTGGCAGAGCTACAGCTACAACGGCATCGCTCCGCCGGGCGGCGGGCGCGATTTTGGCGATGGCCTGCACGACGCGGCGATTACCAAACCCGGCGAAGTCATCTACTTGATGGATCACACCGAGGGCAACGGCGATATCCCTGAAGTACGACGTTTACGGCACGCAGCCCCGCTGCCCAAGCGGCACTACCCCTGTCGGTGCCAGGAGCCGACCGCGAGCAACACTTATCAGTGTCGAACTTTCGAACGCCACAACGGCGGTTTCAATTCACTCTTCTACGACGGTCACGCCAAGTGGTTCCACGTCTGGTCGGTCCCGGACCGTTCGTGGGAATGGAACGCGCCGTGAGCATTAGCCGGCGAACAGTTGGCGCATGCGCCGCAGGGCCTCGGTGATGTTTTCCAGCGAGTTGGCATAGCTGAACCGCAGGTAGCCTTCTCCATGGGCGCCAAAGTCCGAGCCGGCGAGGCAGGCGACGTGCGCTTCTTGCAACAGGCGATTGGCGAGGTCCTTCGAGGACACACCGGACGACTTGACATTCGGGAAAACGTAGAATGCGCCTTGCGGCTCCTTGCACGTGATGCCGGGAATGTCGTTGAGCCCGACGGCGATGGCGTCGCGCCGGCGACGAAACTCCTCGAGGAACTCGTTGGGACGAGCTTGCGGTCCGCGCACGGCTTCGACGCCGGCGATTTGCGTGAACGACGCCGTGCACGAGTTGCTGTTCACGTGCAGCAGCGCGAACTGCCGCGCGAGCTCTTCGGGCATGATGCCGTAACCAAGACGCCAGCCGGTCATCGCGTAGGTCTTCGAGAAGCCGTCGAGAATGATTGTGCGGTCCTTCATCCCCGGGAACGACTGGATGCTCACATGCTCGCCGCTGTACAGAATGCGGCGATAGATCTCGTCGGCGAGCACGATGAAGTCATGCTCGACTGCCAGTTCGGCAATCGTCTTCAGGTCGTCACGGGTCAACACGCTGCCGGTCGGATTCTGCGGCGAGTTGAGGATGAGTAGTCTCGTTTTCGACGAGACGGCGCGCTTCAGCTCCTCCACGTCGAGACGAAAGTCGAGGTGCTCGTGCAGCGGCGACGGCACCGGAGTCGCGCCGGCAAACTTGATGACCGATTCATAAATCGGGAAGCCCGGGTTCGGGTAGACCACCTCGTCGCCTTCCTGCGCGAGCGCGAGGATCGCGAAAAACATGATGGGCTTGGCGCCGGGCGTGACCACGACTTCCTCGGGTCGGCACGGCACGCCGCGAATCTGCGCAGACTCTTCA
>Ga0247727_10007233_pt1 | contig 21295 bp, 25 predicted proteins | sample WisWelCaveWW1625_FD_202498 | JGI IMG/M metagenome (GOLD analysis project Ga0247727, IMG submission 202498) | Biofilm microbial communities from Wishing Well Cave, Virginia, United States - WW16-25 | ecosystem: Environmental > Aquatic > Deep subsurface > Groundwater > Cave microbial mat | place... | reverse complement strand
CTATGACATGACTTTTGACGACAAGCAGTGGCTTGAATTGAATGAGGACAGCAACTGGTTAAAAACGCTGATCGTCGAATTACTGATGGATTGGGGCGCTTTTCTGGAAACAATCCTATTTTACGACGCAATTTATCATTTTCGCGGCGGTGAAGAGCAGGTGGTCAAAGATATTGAGGCGGTTCTCAATGCAAAGAAGTTAGGGAATCAGAGCATGCACCTGCTCAACCCAACCACCGCATTCAAATTAACCGCGATAACGAAAGGCATCGAGGGCTATCGAAATCATTTGAGCAAATTTATTCGACTGACAAATTTGAACGCCATGCAATGGATAAATTTTAATCATCACCTTATTTCTTTCGAAACAATACCGAATCAAAAGAAATAATTATTCTGCCGATGAATCATTCTGCCATTTGGCTAACCGGAAAAACTATCATGGCCGCGAAGATTTTGGAAGGCAGAATAATGGTTCGGTAGAATGATTAAAAATTATTCTGCCAAATAATCATTCTGCCATCTCTATGGAACGGAGCCGCTGTCGAGAGATAGTGTCGAAGCAGAAAAACAGGACTATCCCATAGGAGCTCGGTAAAACAACCTCAATGACGCCTGAATAGTTACGAAAAATCAATGATAACTTTAGTAGATAATCCCGTGGTTTACGCGCCGCCAACCCAATCCGTTACCCGCCTCGACGTTGAGAGAATCCGGGAAGATTTCCCGATTCTTCGCCAAAAAGTGCGGGGCAAGCCGCTGGTTTACCTCGATAGCGCCGCCACCTCGCAAAAACCGCAAGTGGTGATCGAGGCGATCAGCAATTATTATCAAGCGGAGAATGCCAACATTCATCGCGGGGTTTATTATTTAAGCGAGATCGCGACCAAAGCCTACGAAGGCACGCGCCTAAAAGTCAAAGAAGCGATTAACGCGAATTCGATCAAAGAAATCGTTTTTGTCCGGGGCACTACCGAGGGCATCAATCTGGTCGCTTCTTCTTATGGCAGAAAGAACTGCAAGGAAGGTGACGAGATCGTCATCTCGGCGATGGAACACCATTCCAATATCGTGCCGTGGCAAATGCTGTGTGAAGAAACCGGCGCGAAATTGCGCGTCATTCCGATCAATGACGAGGGTGAATTGATCGTGGATGAATTTGAAAAGCTCCTCAATAAAAAAACGAAATTGGTTGCCATCGTTCACACCTCCAATTCGTTGGGCACGATCAATCCCATCAAGCGCCTCGTCGATATCGCCCACGACAGAAACGTGCCGGTTCTGGTGGATGGCGCGCAGGCATTGCCGCATGGCCAAATCGACGTGAAAAAATTGGGTTGTGACTTTTTCGTTTTTTCCAGCCACAAAGTTTTCGGGCCGACCGGCGTGGGTGTGCTTTATGCTAAAGAAGCTCTTTTGGAAAAGATGGCGCCATATCAGGGCGGCGGCGACATGATAAAATCCGTCACCTTTGAAAAGACGCTTTATAACGATTTGCCCTATCGCTTCGAAGCCGGCACGCCGAATATTGCCGGGGTCATCGGCCTGGGCAAAGCCTTGGATTACGTGGCCGGTATCGGGTATGAAAAAATCGCCGCCCATGAACACGAGCTGTTAAATTATGCGACCGCGGCTTTATCGACCATCAAGCCGCTCAGAATAATTGGGACAGCGCAAGAGAAGGCCGCGGTTATATCGTTCGTTATCGAAGGGATTCATCCCCACGATGTCGGGACGATTTTGGATCGCGACGGCATCGCGGTACGAACCGGCCACCATTGTACGCAACCGGTGATGGAGCGGTTCGATGTTCCGGCAACTTCTAGAGCCTCGTTTGCTTTTTACAATACCAAAGCCGAAGTCGATTTTTTGGTCAACGGTCTTCACAACGTTATCAATTTGATGAGCTGATGGACGATCTACGCGAATTATATCAGCAAGTGATTTTGGATCATAATAAAAATCCAAAAAACTTTGGCAAACTTGAGCCGGCGAATCGCACGGCGGAAGGTTACAATCCGCTTTGCGGCGATCGCATCGATTTATATTTGCAAGTTGAAGACGATGTCATCAAGGATATTAGCTTCCGGGGCCACGGCTGCGCCATTTCAAAAGCTTCCGCCTCGGTGATGACGACGATGCTAAAAGAAAAGTCAACCGCAGAAGCCGAACAGCTTTTTAAGAAATTTCAGAAACTCATTACGGGTGATTCGAAAGCGGCTGATCCTGAGGAAATGGGAAAACTGGCTATTTTCGCCGGCGTGCGGGAATTTCCGCTGCGCATCAAATGCGCCGGATTGGCCTGGCATACGATGATGGCGGCGCTAAAAAATGAAAACAAGCCGGTTTCAACCGAATAAACGTTGCCAATAGTTGCTAACGCACTCAAACTCAGAATAAAATTCCTACGGACGTAGTCTGAAAGTTTTTTGGCAGAATAATTTTACGGCAGAATGATTTAAACTGCTTTTGCCATTATAGCGTTTTTTGCTTGACTGAATAGGTTGTCATTCCTCGTCCCGAGCACGGGACGAGGAATCTGCTGCTAAAAAGATTCCTCGTCGCTTCGCTCATCGGAATGACATATTCACATTTAGAAAACACTGCAAATCATTCTGCCTAAGGTTTTCATCCGTTGGAAATTGTTTTTTGAACTTTTTTAGTTCCGGCTTGTCCGGGTCAGGAAGAATCTCATGGAAAACGATACTGCCAAAGCCGATCTCAAAAATGAAATTATCAAAGTGCTGCAAACTTGCTTTGATCCGGAGATTCCGGTCAATATTCATGAATTGGGATTGATTTATGATATCGATGTGGATCCCGCCAACAACGCGCTCATCCACATGACGCTAACCTCTCCAGCCTGTCCCGTCGCCGGCACCTTGCCGGGTGAGGTGGAAAATAAGATCAAAACCATTCCGGGAATCACTGGCGCTAGAGTCGAAGTCATTTGGGAACCGCAATGGAATCCCAGCATGATGAGCGAGGTGGCGAAGTTGGAGCTTGGTTTTATGTAAAATTTTTTCTTGAAAATGCGGGCGGCGCTGTTTATATTGGGAAAGATAAAAAAATCGGCGTCGACTTTTTCGGAGACAATATGCGTACTTCTGCAAAAAAAGCGCAGCCAAAGCGTAATGTTCGTCACCTGAATGATCGTGCTTTTTGGCGACTTAAACCTTACATTGACAAGACATATCCGCCTGGTCATTATATTGGAATCGTTGGGGGAAAACTCGTCGCTGATGACGAAGACTTCGAAGCGCTTGATGCCAAATTGAGGTTAGTCGAAAAACGCCGTGATCATACCATGGTGATGCAGGCTGGCGTCAATTATATCAGAGAAGCAATTGAGCTTTTGGACTGGGCAAGATAAAGTTGGAACAAAGAAATCCATATAAAGGCGATCCGTCCCGTTCATGGGTGACAGTCGTATTTCAAAAAGCCGATGGTAGCGGCAAAATCGCAAAGCAATTGATTGCCGATACCGGCGGCGTTGCAGCGGTTCGTATAAGTCGGTCTCTCTTACATCAAATCGAAATTCGGCCTGCCGGAATTCAAGACACAAACTTTGGACTGGCTGAAGGGAGTTGGGTTTGGGTGGAGATTCCGGAACTGGGGTTCAGAAAACGCGTGATTGCGTATGGCTTAGATCGGCTCGTAGCGGCAGTGAAACATTCTCATCCTGACTTCGAGGGTTCAGTCGGCTTGCCCTTTCTGCGTGAATTCGAATATGGTGGCGACGAAAACGAATTTTGGCTTCGATACGAACAATCGACCGCTTGATAGAACTTGATATTTTAGTGAAACAAGCGAGGGAGCTCATCGGCCATGCCTCTTGACGCGCTCTATCAGGAAATTATCCTCAAACATTTCAAAAACCCGCGCAATTTTGGTAAATTGGACGGCCCCTTTACTGGCGCGCATCACGAGAACCCTTTCTGCGGCGATCAGCTTGATTTGCAAGTTTCCATCGACGCGCAACAACGAATTGCGCAAATTAAATTTTACGGACGCGGCTGCGCCATCAGCCAATCTTCGGCCTCGATGATGACAGAACTCGTAAAAGACAAAACCATTGCCGAAGCGCGTGATGCCATCGCAAGTTTTTTTCACATGCTCACCGACGATGGTGGGGCCAAAGTCGATCTCGGCGATTTGGCGGCGCTCGCCGGCGTCAAACAATTTCCCGTGCGGGTGAAATGCGCGACGCTGGCATGGAAGGCGCTGGAGAGCTGTTTGGAGCAAGTCGCGCCCAAATAGAAATGATGCTTCGAAACGAAAGCCGGCTTCAAAATGATGCTGGCTTTTTTTATTTGCCGCCAAAACGTTTGACATTCTCGCTTTTTTTACTATTTTTTAATGAGGTGGTTTCGGTGCTGACAAAATCAAAACAACGCCGATAAAAAGAAAATACATTCCAACCTTTAACCGAGGAGCAACAAGATGGCTGACAAAAAACTCGTTAATTATTCCACCCAGGAAGGCTTGGCGATCATCGAGCTGACCGATCCGCCGGCGAATACGTACACGCATGAAATGATGCGCCAGCTCGATAACGCGATTCTCGACGCGCGCATGGATGACAGCGCGCATGTGATCGTCATCAAAGGCGCGGGCGAGAAATTTTTCTGCGCCGGCGCGAACATTCGCATGTTGCAGGAAGTCACCCCGCGCTTCAAATACTTTTTCTGCCTGCATGCCAATGAAACGCTGACACGCTTGGAGCAAACGCCGAAGCTCGTCATTGCGGCGTTGAACGGTCACTGTGTCGGCGGCGGCTTGGAAATCGCGATGGCCGCGGATATTCGTCTCGCCAAAAAAGGCGCCGGTAAAATCGGTTTGCCGGAAGTGACGCTCGGCGTGTTGCCCGGCACCGGCGGCACGCAGCGTCTTGCCCGCCTCGTCGGCAAATCTCGCGCGATTGAGCTGATGACCACGGGCCGCACCTTTGAATTTGAAGAAGCCGAGCAACTGGGCATCGTCAATTATGTTTTGCCGGCGGAGAACTTCTGGGAGAAAGTTGTGGAATACGCGCGCCAATTCCTGCCGCCGAACAAAGCCAGCAAAGCCGTCGGCTTGATCAAGCGCGCCGTGCAATCCGGCATCGAAGTGCCCTTCAGCGAATCGCTCGCCATCGAGCGGGAGCTGCAACAACAGCTCTTCCAAAGCGAAGATGCAAAAGAAGGATTGACGGCTTACAATGAAAAGCGCAAACCGAATTTTGCGGGAAAGTAGCAAGTGTAAAATTGCAAGTGAGAAGTTGAGATAAATTCTCGCTTGCAATTTGCCGTTCATAAGGAGAAACATGATGAGCACGATCACTGCCGAAGTTGAGCATAACAAACTTTTCTTGCCAACTGATATTATTCAACAATTAGGCTGGCATGAAAATACAAAAATTCTGTTTGAAAAGGACAACGGTAAGACGGTTATTCGGCCGCAAGAATTGACCGCGGAAGAAATTGCCGATATCGCCTGTATTTATTTAATCGATTATGTTGGCGATGCCACGGCGGTGAAAACGCCGGTATGGAAAGATGGTAAGTGGCGTATTGAGGTGGTGTTGTCTTATCGTTCCGAGACCGTTGGATTTTTGACGTTTTCAGCGGATGGTCAACTTATTGAAGAGGAGTCAGACGGCCCGGCAAAAATGAAGGGCATTTCTACGTGAAGATTGATCTAGCGCATTTAAACCAAGAGCAAGATTACGCTTGTGTGCCTGCTTGCATTCGCATCGGCTGCGCCAACTTGGAGCTAATTTCTCCGAAACCGAAATTACTGCTGCTTGCAAAACGACGCCGCTTGGCACAGACCTTGACGACGCCGTGCAAGGAGTAATTGGGTTGGGGTTTAAAGCGACTAAATTGCAAAGCGCTACATCCGGCGACATGGCGCGATTCATTCAGTCTCATCATCCGGTTATCGTATTCCTGAGTGTAAAGCATCTGCCTTATGGCGGGCAAGCAGGTATGCACGCTGTTGTCGTTACGAATTACGAAGAAAACGAGGTCTCATTTATTGACCCAGCGCGAGGCGAGGAAATTGCGCTAACGTTGGGTACTTTTCTCAAAGCTTGGCAAGCACGCGGATGTCGCGGTTTAGTCATTCAGCTTTGAATAGCCTTGTGAGTATGTTCAAACGCAAAAACCGTTTCCAAGAAATTCACGGCGCTTCCTGGGCGATTTACGGCCCCGGTGAAGAAGCGCAGTCGCATCAATATGATCCCGGCGATTTCATTCTCACGCAGGGCGCGAAGTGGCAGAGCCGATTGATTCGCTGGGGTCAATCGCTGCGCCATCGCGGCAAGAACCGCAAATACATCAAATGGACGCATGCGGCGCTGATCACCTCGCGCAATGGGGATTTGATCGAGGCCGTCGGCAAGGGCGTGCGCCGCGGCCATTTGAGCAAATATAAAGACGTCGAGTATCGCATCGTCCGGCTCGGCGAGCTGGCCACCGAACGCGATCGAGAAAAGATGCTGAAGTATGCCGAATGGTGTTTGGGCGAAGAGTACGGCCTCACGATCATTTTCAGCGTCGGCATCAGTTTGCTGATGGGCGGCAAATTCAAATTCGGCTTCGACGGCCAGGCGATTTGCTCCGGCATGGTCGCGCGGGCATTGGAAAGAACCGGCGCGATTTTCGACAGATCGCCGTCGCACATCATGCCCGCGGATCTGGCGAAGTATTTTAAAGTGGTTGATCAGTAAAATAATTTTTGATTAATCTTGAAACGAACGGTAGAATTCCAAACGATACTCAGCCCGGAAGACCGGCGCCGGCATTATCACGTGAGCGGACGTGGTAAAATTTTGGAGTTTCTTGAGCAATATGAAACACTTTTTCAAGAAAAATGGTTGGCGGTTGTGCGCTATGACACCGCACACGGATTTGCGCACAAAGATATATTACGGCCAAGCGGTAGAGCCATCAAAATTCGTTTAGCCGAAACTGATTACAATGAGGCGATGACGCTTGCAATCAAAGATTTGCAGGTGAATTGGCCGAGATACAAACAAAACTTTTTAAAGAGAGTAAAATAGCCATGACCAAACGTCAATTTTTCCAAAAAAATCTCGCCATTAGCGGCGAGTTTAGCCGGTATGTCTTGGAACATCCAAAGTTCGCTGATCGAATTCCGCGAAATGCCCTGGTTGTTTTTCTCCCCCACGACGACACGGCTTTGCGTGAACACAATCTCAAACTGGCGCTCATGCACCGTGAACCGAAGCAACAATTGGTTTACGTCCATTTTGATGAATTGCGCGGCACCTCCCCCAGAATCGTAAGGCCAAAATTGGAAATTGTTAAGAATGGGCGCTAATATTATTTGCCGATGTTATCGGATAAACTCAATGGGCTGTTTTCTTTTCATCTTATTATCTTTTTTTCTTTTTTTTGACAATCTATGCAAACTCAACTTTTCATCAACGGCAAATGGGAAGACGCTGCAAGCGGCAAAACTTTCCCGACGATTAATCCAGCGACGACCGAAGTTATCGCGCAAATCGCCGAAGGCGGCGTGGAAGATATTGACCGCGCCGTGAAAGCCGCGCGCGCGGCGCTCGACGGCCCGTGGGTCAAAATGAATGCTTCCGAGCGCGGCCGCATTATTTGGAAAATGGGCGAACGTTTGCTCGAACGCCTCGATGAAATTGCGAAACTCGAAACGGTGGATAACGGTAAAACCATCACCGAGTCCAGCAAAATTGACGTGCCGTATGCCGCGGATCTGTATTTTTATTACGGCGGCGCCGCGACAAAACTCGAAGGCCACACCATTCCAGTGAACGGGCCGTATTTTAGTTACACCCTGCGCGAGCCGCTCGGCGTTATCGGCCTCATCGTGCCGTGGAATTTTCCATTGCTGCTTGCCTCGCGCAAAGTGGCCGCAGCGCTGGCGGCTGGAAACACTTTGATTTTAAAACCGGCGGCGCAAACTCCGCTGACCGCTTTAATGTTGGCGGAAATCGGCATGGAAGCCGGATTGCCGCCCGGTGTTTTAAACGTCGTTCCCGGGCACGGTTCGATCGCCGGCGCCGCGCTCGTCAAACATCCCGACGTCGATGGCATCGCGTTAACGGGCGGCACTTCGACCGGCCAGCAACTCATGCGCGATGGCGCGGCGACGGTGAAGAAAATGCACCTCGAGCTTGGCGGCAAATCGCCCAACATCGTTTTTGCCGACGCCGATCTCGAAGCTGCGGCGCGCATGGCGCTCATGGGAATTTTTTATAACAAAGGAGAAGTTTGCACGGCCGGCTCGCGTTTGCTCGTCGAGAAATCAATTTATGACAGCTTCATGGAAAAAGTCGTCGACCGCGCGAAGAAGATGCAGCCTGCGGATCCGATGGATCCCAAAGCGCGGCTCGGCCCGCTGGTTTCCGAAGCGCAGCTTGCGAATGTAAAAAAATACGTCGAGATCGGCGAGCGCGAAGGCGCCCGCTTGCTCGTCGGCGGCCGCCAGCCGGATCCGATGCCGGGCAAAGGCTATTTCTTCCAACCGACGATTTTTGACAACGTGCAACCCAACTCGACCATCGCGCAAGAAGAAATTTTCGGTCCCGTGCTCGCGACGCTCACGTTTCAAGACGGCGATGAATTGTTGAAAATTGCCAACGGCACGATGTACGGCCTCGCTGCCGCAATCTGGACGAAAGATATTAAGAAAGCGCATCGTCTCGCGAAGGCTATCAAGGCCGGCACGGTGTGGATTAACACCTACAACAATTATGACGCGGCGATGCCATACGGCGGTTACAAAATGAGCGGCTTCGGCCGCGAAAGCGGTATGGAAGCGTTCGAGTTTTATTCGCAGACTAAGAGCGTGTGGGTGGATTTATCGTAGCGCCGTGGCCCAGACTGCCAGTCTGGATTTTTTTCACCTTTGGGAAGGAATGCTGGATGCGAATCGAAGCGGATGATTATTTGGAGGCGGCGCGTTTTCGCGTTGCCGACGGGCACCATCTTTATCAGGGAGAGCGATATTCATTCGCCCTCTATGCTGCCGGACTCGCAGTTGAATCAATCTTGCGAGCATATCGTACTTTGAAATCGGCCGAGTTTGATGAACGCCATGATCTGAAACTTTTACTGGAGGAGGGAAAAATTAAAAACTTTTTGAAGCCTGCGGAAATCACCGAAATAACCGGCTTGATTCTGTTGGTTTTTCGACGCTGGAAAAATGATCCGCGTTTCACCTCGGATAATCGTTTAAGGCGGCGTTTGAAAAAGCTTCGACTGGATAAAGGCATGCGAGTGATTTTTTAAAAGAGAGTTGTCGAATGAGTCTTGAAGCGGCAAGTAGAATTGTTAAAATCGGAGCAACAAGATGGCCACACCAATAGCACGTATAAGGAAGGCAATAGAAACAGAGTTCTCTCGGCGTGAGATCGAGCTCAAACGCTCTAAAAGTGGAAGCATCACCGGCTGGATAACTTCTGATTCCTTTGCTGACCAGTCCGAAATTGAGCGCATGCAACGAGTATTCAAACTTCTCGAAGCGCATCTCTCTGCTCAAGATCGTAAGAATGTATCGGTTATTTGGCCGATCACACGCCTTGAACGCAAAGTTCTTCTGGAAGACGAAGAGTAAATTGAGAATCGTATGCTGAACATTCTGTGGGACACCCGCGGTTATTTTTTCTGGCTCATGGCCGTCTCGCTGTTTTGCTGGATACTCGAGCGTCTCGCGCCGTGGCGCGTGCAGCAAAAAGCCTTGCGCCGGCAAATCGGGCAGGATTTTTTCTGGTTGGTTTTTAATGGCCATTATGCCGGCGTCGCGATCGCCTTTGTCAGCAGTTGGCTCATTCAACAGCTCAATCCGTGGTTTGGCAAATGGAACGTGCCCGCGCCGGAATCCATTCAACTGCTCGCGAGCAGCCCGTGGTGGGTACAGTTCGTGGTTTTTCTCTTGCTTAAAGATTTTCTCGAATACCTCGTTCACAATCTTCTGCATCGCTTGCCGATCTTATGGGAATTTCATAAGCTCCATCACAGCATTGAAGAGCTGGATTGGATCGGCAATATGCGTTTCCATTGGATGGAGATCGTCGTTTACAAAAGCTTGACGAATTTGCCGTTGGTGATGCTCGGCGTCAATGGCAATGTCATCTTGTGGATCGCCATCGTTTCGACGCTCATCGGTCATCTCAATCATTCCAATTTGAATTTCAATTGGGGGCCGTTGCGCTATGTGATCAACTCCCCGCGCATGCACGTGTGGCATCATGATGTGATTTTGCGCGGGCAACACGGCAAAAATTTCGGCGTGGTGTTTTGTTTGTGGGATTGGCTTTTCGGCACCGCCTATCTGCCGGCGGATAAAGCGCAACCGGAAAAACTCGGTTTTGAAGAGATGGAAAAATTTCCACAAGGCCTCTTGCCGCGGTTGATTTACCCGTTATTTAAAAAATCTTGATAAATCCATTCCAAGCTTGATCTCGTAATTTTAGTAATGTTGCAGTAGAAGCGTTTTCAATCAACCATTATTAATATTTCTTCGAGGAGGCTAACGTATGCGAAAGATGTTGATCGTGTTAATCGGCGGTGTGATCATGATGAGTTTTACCGGATGCGAGCCGAAAGCCCCCGCGCCAAATCCCGTCGAGCGCGGCGAATATCTCGTCACAATTGGCGGCTGCAATGATTGCCACACACCGGTGTTGCCTCCTTCGAGTCCAGACGCAATGCCGATACCCGACAGCACCCACTTGCTCTCCGGCCATCCGGAAAATGTGCCGTATCCGACTTGGACGCCTGCCGACATGCAACAGCGTAACGCGGTCGCGCTGTTCGGGCCGATGTTGACCTCTGCCGCCGGTCCATGGGGTGTCAGTTTTGCATCCAATCTTACACCGGACAAAGAAACCGGCATGGGCGAGTGGACCGAGCAGGCGTTCATGCAAGCGATGCGCACCGGCAGACATCAAGGCCAGCCGAATGCGCGCATGATTTTGCCGCCGATGCCGTGGCCGGGGATCGCGAAAATGACCGACGAAGATCTCAAAGCGATGTGGGCCTATCTGCGCAGCATTCCCGCGGTGAAAAATCAAGTGCCGCTGCCGGTGCCGCCGGGCGCGCCGCCTGCACCTGGAAATGACTAAGCGTTTGGAAATAAATTTCCGCAGAGCATATTGACCGGTCACTGCGAGTGACCGGTCAATTCTCAAAACTTTTTTGAAAAAAAATTCGTGTCCGCTCTCAAACCTTATCCACCCTCACGCTTTTCCTGGTTCCGTCTCGCCGCCGGCTTCTTGCTTTTTGCTCTATCATTATTAGCCGTGTTCGAGGCGCCGGCCAATCTGCTTTGGAAAATTTCTATTCTCGTCACCGAATGGGGACAGGTGTTGGCATTTATTTCACTCCTGCTTTTTCTCCCGGGCTGGAAGCGCTCACTTAAAAACCGAGTTGCGGCCATGTTAGGTTTAGCCACGGCGATTTTGGCAATTACCCCGTTGTGGCGCGCTACCGTAACTGCGCGCCATCTGCCAACGCAACTGCAAACAGCGTTTGGTGAAACAAATTCTATTGCACGATCGCAGATACCATCGCGCTCCCAACCATTAGCGGCTCGCGATCTATTGTTGGGTGTTAATTTTTCTTCCGTAAATTTCAGCCGGTTGATTTATGCGCGACGTGATGCGCAAGATTTGCGGCTCGATTTTTACCAAGCATTAAATTTTTCTCAACCTGCGCCGTGTGTTATTATCATCCACGGCGGCTCGTGGCGCAGCGGCGATAGCCAACAGCTTGCGCCGCTTAATTCATATCTCGCTGCGCGTGGATATGCCGTCGCCGCGATCAATTATCGCCTCGCGCCGCAATGGCGATTTCCGGCGGCACGCGATGACGTGATTGCGGCGCTCGATTATCTTAAAGCGCATGCGGATTCGCTTGGTCTCGATCCGCAGCGGTTTGTTTTGCTCGGGCGCTCGGCTGGCGGGCATTTGGCTTTGTTGGCCGCTTACACACAGCGCGATCCGGCGATACGCGGTGTCATCTCATTTTATGGCCCGACAGATTTGTATTGGAGTTACGCGAATCCCGGCAACCCGCTGGTGATTGACACACATGATATTTTAAAAGCTTTTCTCGGTGGGAGCCCGGATGAAGTGCCAGCCCAGTATGACGCCGCTTCCCCGATTCGATTTGTCGAAGCCAACACGCCGCCGACTTTATTGATTCATGGCGGTCGTGATGAGTTAGTCTCGATTCGGCAAAGTGAAAGGCTCGCTGAACGTTTGACGCAATCGCATGTGCCCCATTTCCTCTTAAGTTTACCGTGGGCCACGCACGCCGGTGATTTTAATTTCAGCGGGCCGGTGGGGCAGATGAGCACGTATGCGGTTGAGAAGTTCTTGCAGGCCGTGATGCGATAGGCATAGAAGCAAAACGCAATGATATAAAACTTTTATTCCGCTGCGCTCAATCCCATTTTACCTAATCCAATCCACCTCGGTATGCCCGACGCCCATTTTGATGTCGAAATCGAGGTGGCCGGCGGCTTGATCGTAATTGTCGGAATAGTGCACGCCACCGCGCTTAGCGAAACCGCGCAGGCTGATCGGCGCGAGAAACGAGCCGCCCGCATGAACTTTCGCGCCGATATGGCGCGCCAGCAGAATGGAATTTTTGCCGACGCCAAAATTTATGTCGACGCGCGCTTCGTTTTTCCATTCGCCGTCGAAAGAGAGATCGGAAGCGCCGACGCCGCCGTTGAAATCGAGGCGGCGAAAGTTCGCATGGCAAAGGCCGCGCGCTTTGGTTTCTGCGGCGCCGGAGTTGATGCGAATATCGGGCCGCTCGGAGTTGGGCTCGTCAAAATTCAAGTCCAATTCTCCGGCGCCGACGTTGATATCCAAATCCGCGACTTTCAAACGTGTGAGCTCAAACGTGCCGTCCACCGCGCCGGCGTTGATGCGGAAGTCGATGGGAATGTTGGGGCTTAATTTAATCCGCCAATCATTCTCACGGACTTTGTCAAATGAAAACCGCACTTCATGTTTACGCGGGCTGCGAATGCGCAGGGTGGGGGAAGAGGAGGATGAATCAAAATCAATATAGGGGCGATTCTCTTCACGGTCAAATTCCAGTTTGATATCCGCGAGCTGGCCGGTGTCGTCGCGCTCGATGCTTAAATAGCCGCCGTGATATTCGATTTCCAAACGGAGCGCGGTTTGATTGCCAAATTGGATTTGGCGGCTTTCGGATAAATCGCCGCGTTTCGCTTCACGACGGTTGTCATCGGCAAAGCTTCTGGCGCGACGCTCGGAAGGTCTTTCCTCGCAGCTTGTCAACAACAGCGCAAAGAATACAAATAAAATCGATAAGAACTTACACATGGCCTTTCCTCCTTATTCCTTGAAGTGAGACGACACCGAATGGCACGCGATATTGCATGTTATGCAATATCGGCGCTTTTCTTATTACGCCAGCAGGCCAAAAAAGTTAGAAGGAAATCGCATTTTTCTCAATCAAAAAAATGTGCGCCATCTGACGGAGTGTCAAACTTTAGTTTGACGCCAACCGAAACTTGTGGTGTCAAGCTGAAGCTTGACACTCCGTTTGTTCAACAAACCATTTGCCGGAAAATCGACATCGTGTTTTTATTCATCGGGATTAGCGGTTTTGTAAACAAAGGCGGCCAAAGCGCCACCGAGGAAATTTCCTGCCAAGAAAATCCAAATATTGCCGAACGCGCTCAAGCCCATCATGCTGATGCCGACGGCGACCGCCGGATTAAACGCGCCGCCGGAAATCGCGCCGCCGGCATAGGCACCGGCCATGACGGTCAAGCCGATGGCCAAGCCGAAATAGGAATTACCCGAACTCTTTTTCGAGGTGGCCACATTTAAAACGACGTAGCACAGCGCAAAGGTAAACAACACTTCGACGAGCAGCGCGCGGCCAACATCCACGGTCTTCGCCGTGACGTTGGCGTCGGTCTTGCAAAAGCCGACGATCAAAGCCGCGACCACCGCGCCGAGAATTTGCGCGACCATATACGGCGCCACGTCCTTCGTCGCGCATTTGCCGCGCAGCCAGACAGCCAGCGTGACCGCAGGATTGTAGTGGCCGCCGGAAATCGGACCGCCGGCATAAACCATCACCATCAGCGTCGCGCCGATCGCCAGCGGCGCCATGCTGCCGGCATCTCCCGGCGCGATGACGGTGAGCCCGATCACCGTCACCAAAAACAACGTGCCGACAAATTCAACCAATAAGTTTTTCATACTTCATCTCCTCCTCAGCGTGAAATGAATTGATGGGTAATTTATAGAAACGAATAACTCAAGCCGATGGCCAGCGCTTCTTTCGCTTGAATCTTGCCGCGGCGCACCGGCGGCTCTTTGATCAACTGCACGTTGAAATTCACCGTGACATACTTGCCGATCTTCGCCGCGAGCGTGTTGTCGGAGCGCATGATGATAATATCAAAATTTTTAAACGCGTCGAACAACTCCAGCTTGCCGGTAAATAAAAGATTCGACTGCAACTGCCAATTAACTTCGGTGACGGATTCCAAGCCGCCCTCGACTTTGGTCTTTTCAACCGCCGCCGTTTTAGGATCATCGGCATAGCCATTGAAATCCGAGGTGATCACTTCGCGCAAGGCCGCGCCGAGCCGCGTTTTAATTTGCGGGATCGGTTGATAGCCGAGGCCGGCGCTTTGGGTCAAATAGCCCGGATCAAAAAATTTTGAAACTTGCGTGGCAGCGACGATATTGTTCACCGTGTTATATTCAAAGCCCTTGGCCAACTGCGTCTTCAGCGTGGCGGCAGCATAAGGATTGATATAAGTTCCGACTTTAAAAGTTAAGTTTGACTCGACGTCGATTTTGTCGTCGGTCTTACGGATTCCTTGCTCTCCCAGCTTCGTTTGCCCAAACGCAAATTTATAGGAAGTTGCCCAGGTGGTTTTCGGCAAATCCTGCGCCGATTTTCCATTCAAAGACAGCGCATAGGCCAGCGCATTTTCGCCGCCTTGCGCCCAGTTGTTATTGAATGACACTTGCGTGAGATTCAAGCCGCCGACTATACTGTGCGCCCAGGTTTTTTTAACCTTGGCGGTGTCCGCTTGTTGTGCATAAGCATTGAGAGTAAAAAGACCTAAAATTAAAACAAAAAACTTCTTCATACCTTCTCCTTCTCCTTTTCTAAAAAATCGAAACTTCAGTACGAAACTACCCGCGGCATTTTTTTCGCTTGTTTAATCCAGCCGCTCACTTGTGTGAGATTGGGTAATTTGCGCACGAGCCGTTTTTCGTCGTTCATCGACACCAAATGTCTGTGCAAGTTTTCGGCGTTGCGCTGCGCTAATTCCGCCACGGTGTCGACGCCGGCCGCTTCCATAAGCTCGGCATATTGTCCGCCAATGCCCTTGATCCGCGCCAGGTCCGCATGGTTGACCCAACGCAGCACCACGGATTCGCCGATCCCGGCTTGCGCGGCGATTTCTTTGCGGCCTTGCGGGGTTGCCCCTTGCTCCAACAAAGCCGGCGCTGAGCGAATGCCCGCCTCTTGTAATTTTTTGGCAAACGCAGCGCCAATGCCTTCAATTTTCAACACACTCTTCATGACATCCTTCCTCCGCGATTGATTTTTTTCAACCATCGAATCGGCTTCGGCCTTTCGTTGAAAGCCAATTCAAAAAAACGCTTCTCATAAAAAAGGCCCGGCTAATACATTAGCCGAGCCTGCTGTCATCCTAAAATCAGCACGCTCAAAAAAATCGAACTCCTGACGGCTTTAAACAAAAACTACTTGTTGGGAATTTTAAGCTTTTGCCCCACTTTAATCAAATCCGGATTTGTCAGGATATCTTTGTTGAGATTAAAAATATCCATGTAACGTTTGGCGTCGCCAAAGTGCCCTTTGGCGATTTTCGAGAGCGTGTCGCCGGACTTCACCGTGTAAACGCCGTAGATATCCGTTTTCTCCACTTTGAGGTCGGCGACGATTTCATTTTCCCAACCGGAATAGCTTTTGACTTTGTCCCATAATTGATCCCGATCGTAGGCATGGAGCGCGGTTCCTTTGATATGCAACTTGCCGCCTTCTTCTTTCACGTCGCCGTTTTTGACTTGCAGTTTGACGCCGAGGTCGAGCAAATCCTTGTACTTCTCTTTTAACATGATCCTTCTCCTTTCAATTGTAAATATGGTTTTTTAAATATAATGGCGCATAGACAAGAAACAAATATTTTTTTTACTTTACTTGCTATCGAACCCCGCGTGGAGGTATATTGTCCTATTCCAAACAAGCCACAGGCTTGAGCAATTCACCGATGTCCCGATCAAACTTAAATGAAAGAACGCAGCCATGCCAAACCTCATTGAAGAGCTTATGGGATCCGTCGGTCCAGATGTTGCACAAAATCTCGCTTCGACTTTGGGGATGGATCAACAGACGGCCAGCCAAATTCTACCGCAGGTCGCGCCGATGATTCTTGCCGGTTTGAAACGGCAAATGCAAGATCGCGGCGGCGCGCCGCGGGTCGAGCATATTCTCAACAAATATGGCGGTGCCAGCGTGCTTGACGATATCGGCGGCCTCTTTGGCATGCATGCACAAAATAACGATCCGGACCCGCGTCTCGGCGGCTTGCTGGGCGAGTCCGGCGTGAATGCCGCAGCGATGTTGGCGCAGAAATTCAATCTCGACAAAAACACGGCGCTGAAGCTCATTCCGATGCTCGCGCCGATTATCTTAGGTTTTCTCACGCGCCAGCGTGACGCCGGCGGCGCCGGTTCACAGGGCATCGCCGCGTTAATCGACCAAGACGGCGACGGCAATATTCTAGATGACGTAGCCGGTTTTTTCATGCGCGGATTTGGCGGCGCGGGTTCAACGTCGGGCGGCGATTTGCTCGGCGGCTTGCTCGGCGCCGTGTTGGGCGGAAAAAAACGTTAACCGATTTTATAAAAACCTCTTCATCCCAATCACGCCGTCAGTGGTTGGGATTTTTTTATGGCGGTTTCAATTCGCAATCTCATCCGTATCAACTTGCCCGGTCATGCGACGGCTCACATGCGACCACGACATGCCGATCGCCAGCACAAGCGCCATGACCATAAGAACAAGATATGAGATCGCTTTGGTCCCGCGCGGAGAAAAAACATTCCAATCGATCAACACCCAAATGATGCCGCCAAACAGGGCAACGGTGAGCAGCACACCTTTGCCGCCGAGCGAGCGTTTGGTGGCTTGCCAAAATATGATCCAACCAACCAGCAGCGCGATACCCGCTAAAACTTTCAGCGGGTTGATGGCGCTGAACGAAGACAAAGCCGGCGGCGTTTTGTACAACGGCAACAGTGCCCAATGAAAAAAAGAATAGCCCTCGGGATTGTAAGTCAGCGCCACTAAAAAAACCGCCGCCAAAAAGCGCACGCCAATGCCGGACCAATTAAAATCTTCTTTTGCCATCGCTTTCCTTTTTCAAATGATCAGTCGCATTGTCACTCAGCGGTAGTGGCCGGTCAATAACATGACCCTATTTCAGCGCCACCGCACAATGCCCGCAACGTTTGGCGTTAATTGGGATGGTCATCATACACTCCGGGCACTCTCTCGTCGTCGGCGCGGCCGGCGGCGCAGTTTCTTGGCGTTTGAGGCGATTCATCGCCCGAATCATCATGAAGATGGCAAACGCCACGATGATAAAATTGATCACCGTATTAATAAAAACGCCATATTTGATGGCAACGGCCGGCGTGTTTTCCACGGCTTCTTTCAGCACCAGCATTTTATTGCTGAAATCGACGCCGCCCATCAAAAGGCCGAGCGGCGGCATCATCACGTCATTAACGAACGAGCTGACGATTTGCCCAAACGCGCCGCCGATGATCACGCCGACGGCGAGATCGACCACATTGCCCCGCATCGCAAATTCTTTAAATTCTTTCATCATGCTCATGAGGCGAGCCTTCCTTTCCTCGGATCAAAACGACAAAATGTGAATAACGCGCTGCCTTTGTTTTCCGCAGCAAAGACCGCGCGCGTGACGCGTGCATTATTTCAAGCGCACAAATTCGATGCGCCGATTTTGCTGCCGTCCCTCCGGCGTATCATTCGAGGCGACCGGTTTGTCCGAACCGAAACCTTGGGTCGTGATGCGATTGGCGGCGACGCCTTTTTTCACCAGCCACGCTTTTACGGCGTTGGCGCGCGCGAGCGAGAGGTTCTTGTTGCTGGCAGCGTTGCCCCGATCATCGGTGTGGCCTTGAATTTCCACTTCGATTTGCATATTCTCGTTGAACGTATTGAGCGCCTGCGTCAGAATCTCTTCGGATGACGGCGAGATCACCGCGCTGCCGCTTTTGAAGACGACGCCTTCCAGCACGAGCGCTTTGCCGACTTCCACTTGCAAGGTCGGCTTTTGCGATTCTCGCACTTGCACCGTTTCCGGTTTCGCCGGAACGTCGTCGCTCGCGTCATTCGGATTGCCATTGCGGGCCACTTCCGCGCCGTCATGGACCGAGCCGTTGTCGGTGTCGGCTTTCAGCGGATTGGTTTTGTAACGATTGACTTCCTCGCCGTCTTTCAGATGGTCGCCGTCGGAATCGGCTTTCATCGCATCGGTGTTGGTCTTCTTGACTTCGTCGCTGTCACTCAAACCGTCATTGTCGGAGTCGGCCTTCATGGCGTCCGTGCGATGTTTGTTAATTTCTTCGCCGTCGTTGAGGCCGTCGCCGTCGCTATCCGCTTTCATGGCGTCGGTTTTGTGCTTTTTAATTTCATCCGCATCGCTGAGGCCGTCGCCGTCCGAATCAGCTTTGCGCGGATCCGTGTGATGCGTCATCAGCTCTTCGCCGTCCGACAGCCCATCGCCGTCGGTGTCGGCCAGCTTCGGATTGGTGCCCCGCGCTTTCTCGTCTTTGGCGAGCAGGCCGTCACCGTCTTTATCTTGGTTGGCGCGAGAAAGCCAGGTTAAGCCCGCAGTTCCGGTTAGGAAGGCGTCCTTGCGGCCTCCCGCCAGCGCATCGACACGATCTTTAAAAGCATAGTGATAAAGGCCGCGAAAATCAAGCGCCGTGTTGTCGCCAATCCCCAAGCTGATGCCGCCGCCCAGGGGAATTGCAAACGTGCCGCGATTATACAAGGCGTTGTTTGCATCTTTGGGATCGATCGCCAAAATTTCGGCGCCGCCGGCAAGATAAGGCCGCAATCCCCGGCCGGGCGTCAACGACAGACGCCCCAGCAGACTCATTCCGTTCAAGTTGGATTTAAAGCGTTTGGCGCCGGTTTCCGCAGCGATGGCGCCGACATTGAGGGCCAGCTCGATCGAGAATTGATTGGTCAAATAAGGCTCACCGAAGATGGAACCAAAGCCGCGCAGTTTTTTCGTGGAAAAATCGTTGCCTTGATATTGCGCCACGCCGCCGCGCAAGCCGACGCCGACATCGCCGCTCATATCTTGAGCCAATGCCGCGCCGCCTAGGCCGATAGCCGTTAGCAACGTGAATAGTTTTTTGCTCATGACCTCTCCTCCTTAGCCGTTAGTTCGCGTGATTGGTTTGACGCCGGTTTATAAAGAAATCCCGATTTTGCTTATGGGCTCGCTTTCGCCCTGGCTTTTTCAATGCGTTTGCGCGCTTCGTCCGCGCTTTTATGCCTGGGGAATTTTTCGAGAATGAGGTTGTAATAATCCGTCGCGCGTTTATCGTCTTTCAATTTATCTTCGCAAAGCGCGCCGGCTTTCAAAATCAGCTCCGGCGCTTTCTCGTAATCTGGAAACGCTTCGACGATCTTGGCGTATTGCTCCGCGGCTTTGCTGTAATCGGCCAGCTTATCTTTATACACGTCGCCGATTTTTTCAAATGCCGCGACCGCGCGTTTATCGAATTGGTGTTTTTCTACGATCTCATTGTACGCCGCAATCGCGCCGCCGTAATCTTTGGTGTTATTCGTATTGATTTCGGCGATCGCCCACAGCGCGTCCACGGCTTTCGTGCTGTCCGGGCTGGTCTCCACGAACTTGCGATAATCGGCAATCGCGCCGCCGTAATCTTTCGTTTTCTCTTTTTTAATTTCGCCCATTTTAAAAATCGCCAGCGTCGCATACTCGCTCTGCGGATTTTTCGCCGCCACCTCGCCCAAAACCTGAATGGCCATTTTATGATCGCCCAACTCTTTGGAAAGCAGCACGCCGCGACCGTAGCGCGCCGCCGGCAACAGCGGGCTTTCCGCACAGCAATATTCCAGACGCAAATAACTCACTTCCGCCTCGTGTTTATCGCCCTGCTTCGCATAAAACTCCGCCATCATCTGAATCGTCGTGTCCTGTCGCGCGTCTTCCGGAAACAAGATGAGAAACTTTCTTGCCTCATCGGCCAACAAACCATAAATCTCGGAATTATCCAGTATCGGCGCCGCATACAAATACTCATAATAACGATCCGCCGGCGTCTGGCCCTTTGGCGTTCCATCGATCAGCGCCAGCAGTTTGGCGCGCTTCTCCTTAAAAGAACCTTCTTCGGCAATCATTTTGCGCGCCTCTTTCGCCGCCTCCTGTTGCCCGTTTGAGCCTGGATAAAGAAAAATCGTTTTCAAAAAAGCCGCCGCGGCCTTTTGTTTGTCGCCCTTTTCCTGATAAACCCGGGCGATGAGATATTGCGCTTCCGCCGTCTTCCCGCTGTCGGGAAATTGCGCGACATACTGACTCAACTCCGCCAGCAAATAATCGTGCAGATTCTTGTCATGCCGATTGTAAACCTCCTGCAGATATAAAAAAAGTTTCTCCGGATTCTCCCGCGCGCTTCCCGTTTCCGTCAGCAGCAATGCGATAAAAAAAAGCAGCAACCGGGCGTGCAATGATTTGCTCCTTGACATGTTTTCTCCTTATGAATAAAATGATTCGATTTGCTCACAGTTTCAGCTTCGCAATATTTTCTTTCACGCGCCCGGCGGATTCTTGCAGCAGTTTCAATTCGGCGTCGCTAAGTTTCACTTCATAAATTTGCTCGACGCCGTTTTTGCCAAGCTTCACCGGCACGCCGACATAAACATCTTTTAACCCGTATTCTCCGGTGAGCCACGCGGCGCACGGCAGAAGCCGTTTGGAATCACGCACGACAGACTCCACCATTTCCGCGACCGCGGCCGAGGGCGCATAATACGCACTGCCTTCTTTGAGATATTTCACAATCTCCGCGCCGCCGTTTTTCGCGCGATCGACGATGGCGTCGATACGATCTTTCGGCAGCAACTCGGTGAGCGGAATGCCGCCGACGGTGGTGAGACGCGGCAGCGGCACCATGTCATCGCCGTGGCCGCCGAGCACCAGCGCC
>Ga0247727_10007232_pt1 | contig 21296 bp, 27 predicted proteins | sample WisWelCaveWW1625_FD_202498 | JGI IMG/M metagenome (GOLD analysis project Ga0247727, IMG submission 202498) | Biofilm microbial communities from Wishing Well Cave, Virginia, United States - WW16-25 | ecosystem: Environmental > Aquatic > Deep subsurface > Groundwater > Cave microbial mat | place... | reverse complement strand
ATTCTAAACAAATACCTGATGGATTATGATGAAAGCTTGGAGTATTATAACTCATCTTTAACACAGCTTTAATATTACCACATTCTGAACAAATTGTGGTTTCTCCATCTACTGTAATTACTTCTTCCATCTGTTCTCCATAACTACACCATTCTAAGCAAGTTAAATAAAATAACTTACTATTCTTTGGCTTAAAATTTGCATAGTCTTGTCTTACGCCCATGTCTTTATACCAACTATACCCTTCTTTAGGAGTTGGAAATTTTTCTAAACTCAAGCATTGCTACCTTTATAAATCTCGACAACACTTGAGATTACTGTTTCATCCAAATCACTAAAGATATCCAAAATATCTTCAGAATTTGTATACTTTTTTCCTCTCATTAATCTTAATTGTTTTTATAATATATAAAGATATTCTCAAACTCTCTGTTCGGTATCTTAAACTTCAAATCTATACTAATCTGACAAACTTTCCCCCATTATGTAAGACTTAAAATTCATATATATATGTATAGAAAAAATAGAAATATTAGATAGCTCGTATATAGTTTTTATCAATTTATTTATAGACTACAATATAAAGCATAGGTAAGAAAAGGAATTATAGTTACTATTGTATAAAAGTAACTTTAGTAAGAATGTAACTGCAAGGCTTGAATTCAAACTATATATAGTAATACACGAGTAGTCTAAAAATAAATAAGAGCAAATATAAACGCTAGTATTTTCGTTTTTGGAGAAAAGTATTACATATACATATATGTGTGGTTTAGCAAATATCTAGCAAGTTTGTAAGTGCCGAAATCTAATCTAACTTACTTATTTAAAACCTGGGAAACAATACATACTTACCAAAAACTTGTTCACTTCTAAATTTAAACAAAAACTTTTCGATTTTTAGGCAAACTTTTTCAAACTAAAAAACTAACATACATTAAATACTAAACAATATAAAAAATTAAAAAAAAAAAATAACTAACTATTTCTAATTAGCTGGATTGTCTTTATGTGTTCTCCACTGATACACACCTCTACTAACATTCGTTAGTATACCTTTCTGTGCTAAGCCCCAACATGTGTCACTGTAATACTTTGGTACTCTTTCACCAATTACTTCATGTAATACTTTAGCTGTCCAAAATTTATCTGGACTTGCTTTGCAAATAGCTATGATAGCTTCTACTATTTCACTATTTCCACTTGTTGGTAACTCTTTAAATCCAAATGTCTTGGATTTTTCAATCAATTCTTTTAAACCTGTTTCCATTCTTTCACCTCCATACAACTATATAGTTTTTATTATATATAAAGATGTTCTTAAACTTACTTTTCTTGGACCTAAATCTTACTAAAACTTTAAAATCTAGAAAACTATACTTACTTATCAAAAACTTGATTGCTTCTAATAATAATCTAGAAAACTACTTATGCTTTACTTTCTTAACGTATTTACTTCTTAAAATAATCTAAAACTTAGAAAACCATACTTACTTTACTAAAACTTGCCGAAAACTTTTTAAAAAAAAATACTTACTTACATCTCTGTAAGTAGTTATCTATTTCTATTTGTTCTAATACTTCATCTATTCTTTCAATTAACACATAGTCACCTCCTGTCTTAATACATACGTATAGAAAGGTCTTATTCCTCTATCATACCTTTCTTTTTCTACAAATTCACCTTGAACTAAAAATTCAAGTAATTCTAGAACTTCTTCTCTCTTAATCATATAATATTCCAAAACTCTACAAATTCCTGAAATACCATAGATTTCTTTTGGATTCTCTTTGAACTTATTGATAAGAACTTTTAACATATGTTCTTTTCTAGAGAGTTTCCTACCTTTTCTAATTACTATCTGTTTCATATCTAATAAAAAAAAAGATTAGAGTTCAGAATTCTCCTTTCCTGAATTCCACTTGTACACACCTCTTTGGACGTGAACTAAGATTTTCTTTTCTCTTAATCCCCAAAGTGTGTCAGAGAAGTACTTTCTTGATTTAGTTTCAAAAAGTTTTTCCATTTCTTTTGCTGTCCAAAATTTTTCAGGATTTGCTTTACAAACTTGTATCATTTGTATTACAACTTCTGAACTTTCTGAACTTTTTGGAATCTCTTCAAAACCAAAACTTTTTGATTTCTCAATTAGTTTTGAGATTTCTTGATTTTTCAAAGTCATTAAAGTATAATAAACATACTATCTTATATATCTTTCTATCATAAAACTTTAATTTTATGATACTTAAAAATCAATAATAAAATAATACTTTAATACTTTAATCTTTTAATAAGTTAATACTTTAATACCTTTCCACCATCAAACAGAAAGACTTATAAGTAACTTTTGCTGGGTTATATGATTCTAAATATTTCTAGCATTTTTACAAACTAAACATGTCATATATGACTTATAAGATTACTTATTCTTATTAACTTTTAGAAATAAAGAACTTTTGTTAGATAGATTAATTGTTCTGGGCGAGCTTATTAGACTTTATGGCTTAAAGACTCCGCCGATAACTTAGCAGTTATCTTGTTAATTTAGGTCATACTTATATAGTAAGAGATTCTTATATTATGTATGTGTAGTTATATTTACATATCTGAAGTGAATAGGGGTTTAGTACATACTAGGATTTGTATAGATCATCCAAAACATAATGATACTTTTAAAGATAATGAGTGGAGAACTAATGTATGAAAGGGGAATGTTCATGTTGTTTAATGGAAGGGATTGAATATATTAATGCTAAGAGGGTTAAACAAGAACTTTCAGATAATCAAGCTGCTTTAGAATGTGGAGTTACTTTAAAATATTGGTTAATACATATTGAGACTCATGTTAGAAAACCTTTTATTTCTGCGTTAGCACAGAATATTGAACCTACTGCTGTTGTGTTTTTAAATAAAGTTGAACTTGTTAGACAAAGTGTTGAACGAATTGAAGAAGTTGTTAAAGATGTACATAAAAAAATTATTGATAATCCAAAAGAGTTTGATCATAGACTTATTGCTTCTTGGACTGGATTAGAAAAGACATTAGTTGAAAATGTAAAATCACTTGCATTATTATCTGGTGATATTGTACAAGGAACACAGATTAATATTCAACAAAATATTATTAAAGCAGATGCTATTATGGCAATTGTTATGGAAGAAGCAACACCAGAAATGAAAGGTAAAATATTACAAAAATTAAAATTATTAAAAGTTGATAAAATACAAGATTTAGAAAAAGCAGTTGTAATAGAGGAGAAGACAATAGTTGCTTAGTAAATTAGATATTACATGTGATGTTAAGTTATGGACAGAATTATCTAAATTAGATCAATATGAATTATGTTTACAAGCACAATTAGATCCTGTTTTCTTTTGGGAAAATCCTTCAATGGGTGGAGCTAAATTGTGGGATAGTCAAAAAGAAATATTAACTGAATTTTATCAAAGAACTCCTGAAGGGAAAAGAAAATATAAAGAACTTTTATATGCTGCTGGAATGAGAGGCGGAAAAACAGCAACTGCAGCACTTATTATTTTAACAGAATTAGCTTATATGTTAATGATGGATAGTCCACAAAAGAAATTTAGTTTATTACCTAAAGAAGAAATTTTATTTTTAATGACAGCAGCTACTGAAACACAAGCTATTGATACAATTTTTGCAAAGGTTATTGCTTTTACAGAAGAAAGCCCATTTTTATCTAGTTTTGATCAACAGAGTGATAACAATAAGACTGGTATTCAATACACGGCAGGACGTCTTGAATTTCCAAAAAAATTAGTATGCCTAGCTCTGGGCGCAAATCTTAGAGCCAATGTAGGAAGAACAGTTAAAGTTTTTGTTGCAGAAGAGATTAATTTTACTGGAACAGAAGCTTATAAAGTAAGTCCAAAAGTATTATATAATCGTTTATCAAAGTCTACTACAACTTTTAAACCATTTGGTGAAGATATTAAAGTTGCAATTAGTTCTCAAGCAGATGGAAATGATTTTTTAAGTAGAAGAATTGTTTTAACAAGAGAACAAAAATTAGATGCTGAAAGTGGTGGAACAACATTGATTAAACAAAAAAATACTTTAGAGTTAAATAAAAATTTAACTAAAGAAATGTTAGCAGATGAATTTTTAATGGATGAAGATTCTGCTAATCAAGATTATGGATATGGTTCTAATAGAGATGGAAGTAGTTGGTTTAAAAAAGTTACAATGGATAAATTTAAATTATGGAATATACCTAATATATTTTTAGGTAATCCTGAACCAAGAAAGAAAGAAATGTTTATTCCAGATTTAAATATTGATTTATTAAAATATGATATTAATGCAAAAGAATATGGTATTTTTAGTGATCCTGCTAGTGTTGGTGATGGTTTTGGATTAACAGTAGGACATAGTACTATTGATGATAGATTAATTGCAGATGGAATTACTATTATTAAACCTGGAAGAGATCAAGAAATTGATCCAAGAATTATTGAAAGAATGGTTGAAAAGATTATGAATAAAGTTCCTATACAAGTTTATAGATTTGATATTTATATGTATAATGAATTAAGACAGAAAATAGATAATTTAGGTATTAATGTTGAACAACACATGCTTAATTTAACAGATTGGGAAGCATTTAAAGATAGAATTAATACTAATAGAATGAATGGTCCATATTTAGAATATGCTTATACTGAATTAGGTGATTTAAAATTAGTTAATAAAAAAGTAGATCATCCTTATGGTGGATCAAAAGATATTGCAGATTCATTATGTCAGCTTGTATCTTATTTTGATAATAGAGATGAGAAACAAAAAGATACTTCTCATGAACAATTAACATTAGCAACGAGGGTATGATATGAATATTATAAAAAGAGTAAAACAATTTTTTAGTGAAGAAAGTCTTCCATTAAGTGGAAGAATTTTTGCTCCTAAAACTGGTGAATTTAATAATGATTTAGATATGAGTTATGCAGCAATGATTAAATTAAGTAGTGATGAAAGAGTTGAATCTATTCTTAATTTAGTTGCTTCAACAGTTCAAAAATCTTTTGCTGGTGTTTATATAAGACCAACAGATAGATATTTAGATAAAGTTTTAGATGAAGGAGAATTAGAAATTTTAAATTTAGCAGATAAATTTATTGTAGATTTAAAAGTTAAACAATTATTTTTTGATTATGCTTATAATATTACATTGCATGGTGATGTATTTGATAGATTTACTAAAACACAAGAAGGAATTATAGAATTAGTTCCTCTTCCATTAAATGCAATTTCTGTTATTCAAGATAAAAATCAAGATTCTGTTAAAGGCTCAAATGTAATAGTAATGGAAGCTAATTTTGTTCAAGTAAAAAAATCAGATAATAATGGTTGGAATGTTTATCCTATAAGTGAAATTTTACATATTTCATTTAATAATAGACGTATTTGGCGTAAAGATATTGAAGGTAGATCTACTTTTGGTATTTGGTCAATTCCACCTATGGCATGTTTACAACATTTAGTAGCATGGAAAAAGAAAACAATAGAAAATGATATTATTTGGAAAAATAAATTATTACCTATTAGACATTTTATGCTTAGTATGCCTGGAATTGTTGCTAGTAAATATATTGGTACTCAAGAACAAAAAATTGCTTTAGCTACTGCAGATGGAAATAAATTGATTAGTAATTTTAAAGAAAGTGTAAAACCTGAAGCTGCTGATAGTGATTTAATTACAAGTGATACTGTAAAAGCTGCTATGTTAGAAGCTAAAAGTACTAATTATCATGCACCTAATGAAACAATTGATCAGATTAATAATTTTATGAATACTCCAATGGGAGTGCCAAATAGCTTTTTAGGTGGTAATAGTGGTGCTTCACAAGGTATTGAAATGAGTGCTATTTTTAATAGTATTAGAATAGGAAAAATTGCAGAAGATATTGCAATTGAATTAACTAAAGTTTTAAAAATTCATTTGACTATTTTAAAACCAGGTTTAAAAACTACAATAGATAGAGTTGCAATACATACTAATACAACTTTAAGTATTGAAAAATATGAGTTATCTAAAACTGCATTAGCTATGTCAGAAACAGGTGCAGTTACTATTAGAGAACTTCGTGAATCTTTAGGATTAGCTCCATTACCTGCTTTACCAAAAGAAGCATTTCCAGTTTCAACTGGTGATATAAAAGCAAGTAAATCAGAATTAATTAAAGATATTAAAGCTGAAGGAATAAAAAGTGGTGTAAATAATAATAGTCCACAAGGTGAACGAAATTCAATGGAGGGAAGTTAATGGAAAATGTTATTAATTTAATAGATACAATGTTAGCAACTTTAGGTATTTGTTCTTTAGTTGGTGGAGCAATGTTATATATTTATCATAAGATTTATTCAAAAGGAAAGAAAGAAGCAATTGATCAATCTTGTGCTGAACGAATTGAAAATAATATAAAAGAAATAGGTACTTGTTTGATAAATCATACAACAAGTGATGAAAAAGAATTTAAAGCAATTAAAGAACAATTTGAAAAAGAAGATGAACGTGCAGATAAACAGCATGCATTAATTTATGATAAAATAAATGAACAAAATGCTGATATTAGTGAAATTAAAGGTATGGTTACTATGATAAGAGATAGGTTAAATAATAGTGACTAAAATTGCAAATTATAAATGTGATTTACATATTGCTATGACTTTTTTTAAAGTTCCAAAAGGTTCTATTTTAGTAGTAACTAAGTTAAAAACTGAAAAAATGAAATGTTATCATGTTAATTGTGGTGAACAAGCTACTTTTTATGTTAAAGTGATTAAATAGTTCTTTTGTTACTTTTAACCTTTTTTAAGTAATACTTATATATTAAGCAAGTGTATAATAAATCATATATGGTTATTTTGATGAAAAATTTGATTATTGGACAAATGGAAGTAGAGGATTCTAATTAATATGGAAAGTAAGCTTGAAAATATTGATGCAATTAAGGGAGAAATTACTTTTGAAGATGATGATAAGGTTACTATTAATAAAGTAGAATTACTTTATGATTCTGATATTGTTTCTAATATTGATTTTATAAGATCTAAGAATAAAGCAAACTTTGTTTTTCCAGTTATCGAAGGATTAAAAAGTGGAATTTATCAAGTTAGATGGAATTATACATTATATAATATAGATTCTGTTATGATAAATGAAGTTATTATTTTAAATAAATTTATTGATGAAACAATGCCTTTGGAGTTGCAACATTTAATAGCATGAAATACAGTGTTTATTTTAAAGGAGAAAATGTTGAGTTACATTTGGAAACTCAAATTACTGGAAGAATTGATTGTTATAAATTTCAAAGAACTTTAGAAAATTTTAGTAATGTTCCTAATATGACAAGATTATTTGGTAATGAAAATGTTAATTATAATCAGCCTTATTATTTATATCCTATTGATTTAAAGAAAGCTTCTAAAGGAGAATATCAAGTATTAGAAGATAAAAATACACATTTACGATTAAGATTTTTAAGTGGAATTTTAGAAGGAGAATGGATTATTAGAAGATTAAATACTGGTCAAGTATTATTTTGGAAACCAAATACAAAAGAATTTGTTTGTCCTGCAAAGACAATGATTGATGAAGTTAATAGTAATATTAAACAAACAGTTAAACAACAATTTTCTTCTTTTGAAAATGTTTCTAGTGATCCTTTTAGATTTGAAGGTATTACAGCTGCAACTGGTGTTTGGACAGGTATGGATTTACATACTACTTTGTTTCCAGATTATGCAATAGATAAGATTGCAAATAAAATGAAAAAGTCAATGAAAGATTTATTTGTTGATTTTAATCATAATGAAAAATTTACTGGTGGAATCGATGAAGTCGATTTAGTTGATAATAAAAAAATTAAATATATTGCCATTAAAGGGTATAGTAATATAGAAGTTCCTAGAGGGGCTGGTCTATCTTTACAGTTAGATTCTAGTCTTGTTTGGGATGATAAATTAAATATATGGGTGTTAAATGATGCTAATCCTGAAGGTGTTAGTATTATGATTAATAATAAGCCAGCATGTAAAATATGTTGGGTTACTTAGGGAGGATAAAAAATGACAGAAGAAAATCAGTATCTAACAATGACTCCAGACGTATTGCAAATTCATATAAAGCAAATTTCTGATGCAATTGTTAGTCAAAAAATCGATGTTAAACAGTATTTTGGAGAACCAATTACTGAAGCAGACAAAATAAAAATTGTAGATCATGCAAGTCTCTCTACAAAAGTTACAGCTTTAGAAACTGCAGCTTTGTTAAAAGATAATATTAGTGAGAATGAGAAAATTTTAGCTCAATCTGCTATTACTTCTTTAGCAAAAGAGATTACTACTATTGATAAAGATCTTCCAATTAAAGGAATTTTGGAAGGTGCTATGAATCCACTACAAAAAATGGCAACATTACAAAGTATTATGCCAATTGTAGAATATCATGGACAAGCTATTGCAGCTTTAAAGGCTACATTACCTGAAGGTACTACTTTTAAACAACAGTTTAGTGAAGGTGGATCATCTGGAAAAAATGCAGCTGATATTATAGCAGAAATGGCTAGTTCACAAAAATAGGTGAAATAAGATGTCAGGAAGATTAAAACAAGTTGGAGACGATGGAGCTCTAGCTAGAGAACTTAAATCTACTACTACAGTTTTAGAAGATTGTTCAGTTATGATGACTGATAATGATGGTATTGTAGATTTATGTAATAATACAGCAATTCCTTATGGAGTTATGTATAGAAATACTAAAAATAGAATTGCAGCAAGTGTTGGAATTGAAAGTTTCCAAACTGGTGCACAAATAGATGGTAAAATAGGTATTATAAGAAGTGGTATTGTAGAATTACCACTTGATATTGACCACGGAGCAGTTAATGTTGGAGATGCAATTATTGTAGGTCCAGCAAATATTGGTCGTGTTATTAAAGGTACTATGCCTTCAACATTTGCAGAGGAATTATTACTAGTTGGATTTGCAGAAGAAAAAATTGCAGCTCCAGGTGGAGGTTTAAGAACTCAAGCAACTGTTAAGACAGCCTTAAAATTATATAGAGGAGTGGCACCATAGAAATGCAAAACGATAATCACGTACCATACGTAAATATTAAAGATGGTAAACCAGTAGGTAATTACGACCATATTTTACAAAAATTTGGTGAAGCTGATTTCAGATCTATTATTCAAAGAAACATAGAAAGAATTTATATCCAAAAAGAAGCAGCTTTGTTATCTGTATCAGAACAAGTAGTTGAATTCCAACCAGTTAACGGTCTCAATGCATTAATTGATACTGGAATTAGTGGTGGAGTGTTAGTTAAATATCCAGTTGATGGACATCAAGGTAATACTGGAGAAGATAATGCAATAAAAGATGCAGTAACTGTTCCAGTTGCTTTGCCAAGAGCTAATGTAACATATAAGATTTCACATGAGGCAAAACTATTAGGTGGAGATCTTGCTGAAAATGATTCAATCATTGAAGCTACAGAGCAATTGGGTGCAAAAATGGATATTGCATTAATGACAGAATTGATTGCTAAGAAACATGCAGGTAATAATACAGCAGCAACAGCACTTTGGACAGCTGGTGGTGCAGATCCTTATGGTGACTTGAATAGTATTATTAACAAGATCATAAGTAATTCTGCAATTAATCCAGCTATTGTTAGTGCAAGAAAAGATGCATTTACTGCAATAGTTCCATTAGCAGCTAGAACTGGATTAACTAAAATATCTGTTATTGATGGATTAAAAGTTTCTCTTGAACAATATATTCAAGATAAATTGTCATGTAAAGTTTTATATTCTAGAGCTCCATTTGTTGCTCCAGAAGCATGGCCAATTGATAATGAGGTAATTGTTGTTCCAACACAAGATAGAAAAGTTGGTAGATTCTATACATTTGATGGTGGAAACATTATGCCAAGCATATTCGAAACAATGGATGAGCATGGTAGACGTGTATCAACTAATTATTGGTTAAAGTTTGTTGCATCTCCAAATGAGAAAGACGGATTGTTAACTGATAATAGAAGAATCGGAGTATTAACCGGCGTCCTATAGGACGACCAGTTATACTTTTTTTTATTTTTATGTCAGGTCTAACTGAAGAACAATTGGAATTAAATAACCAAGAAGTTAAGAATAGGCTTGACCAACCAGCAATTAAATTTTTAGAAGAACAGACTATTACTAGTTTAAGACATGTGTCTTTTGTTTTTATAGATTCACAATTAGTTATTATAGAAGGAAATAAAGAATTAGTTAAAATTGCAATTTATGATATTTGTGCTTGGCGAGCATTTGGAGCTTATGGAGAATCAATTAGTCAAACAATTCAAATGCAGAATACTTTTACTTTTCAGAGTAAATTAAAATTTTATGAAACAGTTGCTAAATCATCATGTGCTTTATTAGGAATTGAGTTAAATAAAGAAATTATTGATGATAATTTAGAAATACCTGTTGCAGGAATGGGAGGATCAGATATAATTGATTACAGCAGTTAAGATTACTTCTAATTTAAAAGCAAATAAAACAGGTTATCAGAATGATATTAATTTGATAAATGGAAAAACAGAATTTTTGATAGAAAAAGGTATTGTTTCTATTTTAAGAAAAAATGCTCCTGATTATAAAGGACATTTAAAAAGATCTATTAGAAAATTAAGTTTATTTACTACTAATTCTAAAGGGGAACATACAGCTACTATAGTTGTTGGACCAACTGTTGAGCATACTAAATATGTAATTGGTGGTGTTAAACAGACTGATGGACATTATGTTCCAACTGTTGAATTAAGATTTAGAGGTGGAATGCATCCAGGTCAAGCAGCTAATCCATTTATTGCAAAAAGTAGAGGATTAATTAATAATAAAATTAGAATGATTGTTGAATCTACTTATGGACATTTAAATATTGAAAAATATATGAGATTAAGATAAATGACAACTACATTAATTGCTGATGTTGATTTAATGGCAACTAATATTAAAACACAAATATTAAGTATTGATAGTCAAATTAAAGTTGTTTTATATAGTCCTACTTTAGAAATTATTAGAGGGAAATTTGGAGTTAATATTTTACCAAGTAATATTACAACAAGAGAATTTACAGGAAGACAGACTCTTCCAGATTATGTGTTTACATTGCCAATTTACAGAACGTTGGATGCAGAAGAAGAATATCCAGCTACATGGTTAAGTTTACTTAACCTTATGAATAGTATTGCCGATAAACTGTTTAATAATTTAGTAGATGGAGTTTCCACTGCTACCATAAATGTTGAGTTCAATGATGATATTATTGCAACTCGAGATAGATTAATAAATGGTACAATTATTTGTACTTATAAGAAATACGCATCGAGGTGAGCGCTATTGCCAATTAATAGATATATAGTCATAGAACAACAAGCATTTGATGTAGAAACTTTTGCAGCTTTTGCAGCTAATGCGCTAACACATCCTATAGATGATGTTAGTGAAGATATTAGTATGGAACATGGTTTTGTTTATACTGAAACAAGTTCTAAAAGACTAAAACGAAATAGATTGTTAGGACCCATTACAAATGGGGGAGAAATTGGAGTACCTGTTTATACAAAAGGTTTTCCAACTTTGTTATATTATGCTTTAGGAGCAGTTGAAACAACAGTACCATCAGCTGGGTTATATAAGCATATATTTAGATCAGCTAATTCAATTCCTGCATTTAGAATGGGAGTTGGAAAAGATATAAATCAACATAACTTTGTTGGATGTGCAGTAAGAAGTCTTAAAATAGATTATACTGTTGCAGAAGCTTCATTAGCAACATTTGATTTATTTGTTAGAAAAGAATTAGCACCAGCAAGTTTAATAAGTCCAACTTATCCTGATTATGATGTTTTAGAAAGAACATTTTTAGGAGTTGAAGTAGTTGCAAAAATTAATGATACAATTGTTGGATATGTTAGAAAGTTTTCATTAGAGATTAATAATACTATTGTTGATGATAATCATGGATTTGGTAATAGATATGTACCAAAATTGATTATTCAAGGATTAGAAATTTCTGGAAACTTATCTGTTGCGTTTGATGATATTGCTAGATATAATGATGTTAAAAATGAAGTTGAACCAAAACTTGAATTAATTTTTAGTCATGGTACACCAGCAACTGTAGGTTATAGAGAAGTTAGTATTCTATTACCAAAGTTATCATTAGATATGGGTAAAATGCCAACTGATGGAAATAAAGAATATGTTATTGACATGGACTTTACTGCAGAGGTTGAACCAGGTGATCCAGATGCAATAGAAATAACAGTCTATAATGAAGAGACTAATGTGGTATTAACAACATGAGTTCACAAGAAAAGAAAACTTATGCTGGAGATGAGGTAAAGGGATTATTCCCTTCTCCTATTTCTCAAATAGTTGAGATAGAATCAGAAAAATATGGAATTATTAAGTTTGAAGTACTGCCAATGGATAATGAAACTTATGCTAAAATGGGTCAAGCAATGATAGATGTTGGTTCAATTAGTCCTAATAGAGTAGATGGTCTTGCCAGTATTGCAACTTTTGGAAAGATGTATTATCCTATGATGAAAGTAATATTTCCAATGTGCTGTGTTAATCCTAGAGTTATAGATGGAGTTAGTACAGATAAAGCAACAATTAGTGTTAAAAATATGCCAATGGATGTTTGTACTTTGTTATTCTTGAAGATTTTAAATATTTCAGGATTAACACAAGAAGCAGACGAAGAACGAAAAAACTAGTTAAATCTCAATTTGTGATGAATGTTGGTAGAGTATGTAAATTGTTCCGAGCTGGTCTACCACATGAACATTTGGGTTTTACAAAAGATAGTTTAGCCGGAACATTGTTAACATTTGAAATTGCAAATAAAATTATTGAAGAAGAAAATGCAGCAACTAATGATACAAAATTTGCAAAGCAAAATGTAAGATTAGCAAAACATAAAGCAAATAAATAATGGGTTCTGATATTGCAATAAAGGCAAAATTTATTGTTAACGATAGTTCTTTAAAGAAAGCCTTTGTTGGAATTGATAAGTTAAATAAGAAATTTAGTAAACAAACTGTTGAAGTTAGAAAATTAAAAGCAGAAGTTAATAGATTAAATAAAATTGTAGCAACAGCTAGTCAAAAGTTTACAACATTAAATGCTAAACTTAAATCTACATCTGGAATGGCACAAAGAGCAATTGCTAATTCTAAAAAATTAAATGCTGGATTAAAACAGACAGGTATTGCAGCTACAGGTGCAGCTAAAGGATTAGGATTTACAGGATTAGCATTTGGTTTTGTTGGTGGTATGGCAGGTATGGCTTTAGATAGAATGAGAAATTTCTTTGAAACTATGGTTTCAGAAGGGGGAGAATCAGCTACAAAGATGGGAAAAGCTATTATATTATCTGTTGATGATATTGGTAAAGCTTCTGGAATGGCAAAGCAAGATGCTATTAAATTACAAAATGCAATGCAAGGTTGGGCAGGAGAATATCCAGTTGAACTTAATGATATTTTTGATGCAACTTCTACTGTAGCAAGAGCAACTGGTGATTTAAATTCTGCTATGTCTTTAACTCCTCAAGTTTTAAAAATGATGACAATTGAAGAAGTTAATTTAGCTGATTCTACTAAAGCATTGGTTGTAGGTATGAATAATTATGGAAAAGAAGTTGGAGATATTAATCATTTGACTAATATGTTAATTACTACTTCTTTAATAACAAGAGCAAATATTGGAGATCTTACTAAATCTTTTGGTTTCTTGGCTGCAGATGCAAAATTAGCAGGTTTAAATGCTCAAGAAGCTTTTGGTTTAATAGGAACAGCTGTTCAAAGATTAGGTACTAGTGCTGGTAGTTCTGGTAGAAATTTAAGAATTATGCTTAATACTTTAGGAAATATTAGAAAAACTGGTGTTAAATTAGGAAAGTATGGAATTAATGTACATGCTGCAGGAGATCCTAAAAAGATGAAAGAAATGATTGATATTATTGATGATGTTAGAAAGAAATATAATGAATTAGGTGGAGCTCAAAGTATAGCAGCTTCTGCATTTTTACAAGATTTAGGATTTGGTCAAGAAGGTGGTACTGTATTTAAAATGATTTTAGATACACCTCAAGAAGAACTTAGAGCTTATATTGATGAAGTTAAACGAGCTGATCAAGTACAACAAAAAGTTGCAGCTGTTAGTGGATTATTTGGATCTCAAATGACCTTATTAAAGAATCAAATTGGGTTGATTCAGATGTCTTTTGCTAGTGGATTATTACCAGCTTTACAAGAATTAACTGGAGCATTTAAAACGTTAGGACAAGATAAAGATTTTTTGAATGCTATTGAACAGTTAGCTAAAATTTTAGCAAGTACACTTGTTCCTGTTATTAAAGTATTTGCAGGAATGTTAATTGGATTTACTAAAGCAATGAAAGATAATCCAGTACTTCTTTATGCTGTTGCTGGTGCTTTAATTGCTATAGCTGGAGCATTAGCTTTAGTTGCTACTGTAGCACCTATATTAGGTGCATTATTTGCTATTAAATTTATTGTAGCAAAGTATCCTCAGCATTTTAAATTAGCAACTAGTGCTATTAAGAAATTTCAAAATACTATGGGAAAATTAAGTATTTTAAAAAGACCATTAGATATATCTCTTATGCTTAAAGGATTACCAGGAAAATTACTAAGAGGTGGTGCAAAAGGAGCATTGTTTTTTGTGATAGGTTTTAGAATGATTACTAAAGCTTTATTAAGTGCTGGTGCATGGATTATAGGAATGTTTGGAAAATTAGCAATTAAATTTTTAGCTGGAGGTGCAGCAATAGGAGCTGTATTTTCAGGTGCTTTTAAAGCAGCTAGTAGTGTTATTTTAGTTGCTGCTGGATGGTTAGAAGCTTTATTTATTAAATTAGCAGTTGCATTTGGTATAGGTGGAATGAGTTCTGGTTTAGCATTTGGAGCAGGGATTAATAAAGGAGCAGGAACTGGAATATTAAGTGGACTTTTAGCAAGATTATTACCTGCAGGATTAACTACTGCTGCATTTGCATCTGGTCTTGCATTAGCAGGTACGTTAATTGCTAGTTTTGGTATTGGTTTATATGCAACAACTGGATTATTAGAACTTATATTACCAGAATTTATGGAAGGACAAAAAAGAAAAATGAAAACAATTTGGAATATAGAAGGAGATTGGGCTTGGTTAGCATTACCATTTTGGAATATGTATGAAGCATTAGCATTTAGAGTATTTCCAAGTATAGAAAGTGGTTGGGTAAATTTAATGATTAAAGTAACATCAGAATTAAATAAGTTTATTGCAATTTTAAATTTAATTCCAAATGTTAAGATTAACCCTTTTGATGTACCAAAGTCAGTACCTTCTACAAAAGATGCTGAATATGAACATTGGAAATCTGATAATAAGGGTGGAATGAGTTTAGAAGATTGGAAAGCAAAATATATTCCAAATAAAAATAAATCTGAAATGCAAAATCTTGAATCTGTTCCAAATAATATGACTATTAAATGGAATTCAGAAACTTTAGATAATCAGCAAGAAGCAATAAAACAAAATACTATTTTAACTAATAATCAAAATAATCAGTTAAGTCCATTAATAGAAAATACTGGAATTATTAATAATTTATTAGGAAATCAATCTAATTATTTGAATTTATCTTTTGAAATGTTAGGGAAAGAAATTATTGAAATTGCTAGAAATTCTAATATGTTATCTTTATTAACAACTAGAATTGCCTTAGTAGATGTTATGTGGGCAAAACTTGTAGCTGAAGGAAATAAAGCTTCTAGACGTATTGCATCATTAACTGTTTCTAAGAAAGGTGTTTTTAGTATGAGTGGTGGATCTATATCTAGTGGAGATCAAGCAGAAATTAATGCTGCTCAAGCTAATTATAATGCAGTTAAAGCTGGACAAAATATTATTGATATAGCAACATTAACTGGTGATATTGCTAGATTAAATCAACAAGCTATTGCTACATCTATAGGGTCAAGTATTTCTAATACTCAGAAAAATAATATTAATGTATCACCTACTATTATTATTCCACAAGGTTCAAGTGTTAATGTTGATGATTTAGTTAAAAAAATTAATGAACAAACTAAAAAAGAGTTAGCTAAATATCTTGGAGGATTAGGATAAATATGCCTCTTAGTGGTTGGTTTATTAATACAATTGAATTACCTATGGAACCTTTAGAAGATGAAAGAGGTACTGGAAGAGATAGTGACGTAGAAGGATTTGCAAATTTCTTTCCAGAATTGCAAGGATCAAAAGCTGCTCAATTTGAATATACAATTAATGGTTATATTTGGCCGGAGTTTAAAGCTGCACAATTAGAAATGATGGCAAGAAATCCAGATACTCAAGAAATTGTTGTTATTGTACCAAGTACACAACAATATTTAAAAGGTGGAACTTATACTATTAAAAGTTTTAATATTAAAAGATCAGGTCCGTTATTTACAAAAGAAGGAAGTACAGAATATATGGTTTATCCATTTGTTTTAACATTAGTTGAATTAGCAGGTCTTGGTGAAAATCAAAATACTACAGATGGATTAACAGAAGAAGATGAAATTGCTTTAACTATGAAAGATATGAATGCGTTTATTACTAATAATGGTGGAAATGCTAATACAGATCAATTTGGTCCAATGGAAATTATTAATAATATTATGAGTTATGTTGTAGGGTTTTAAATGGTTAGAATGACTATTGCTCAATGTGGAGATCCTTTGACATTTAGACCTGTTACTTCAAGTTTAATAAGAGAAAGTAAAGATGGAGATATCCAAGTTGTTACTAATTTATTAGGATCTCATTATAATATTACTATGGATGGAATTTTACAAAGTAGTATGGTTGGAAATGCCAATGTAGATCATTATTTAAAAGTTGAACAAAGTAAATTAAAACTTGGTGTAAGAAAAGATGGTGCAATTATTCCTACTAAAACTGCAGCATTTTCGTCTTTTATGTATATGTACCCAGATTTAACAATTAAAGGGCATTTACAATTAAGTGAATCTAAAGATAGTATAGGTCCACCACCACTTTATGAGATTTATTATTTGTTTGAAGATTTGTTAAGTAAAGATGCTATTTTATTTTATTTAACAAGAGATGCAACTAAAGCTATTTTTCAATTAGTTGAATCAATTAGTGGAATTGAAACTATTTTGTATACTGTTAATTTAGCAACTGATTTAAAAGAAATTAATTTTGAATTTGTTTATTTAGAAAATGGTAAATCTAAGTTATATACGTATACTAATTATTTAAGAAGTAATCAAACTAGAGATAGAGTTTGGATAGGTGATATTAAAGCTAAAGTGGGTGAATGTGGAGTTTCTGCAAATATTTCTAATGAATCAAGTAGTGTTATGAAAGAATTTATTAGTGAATATATGTATTTGTATTATCCTAATGTTTATTTAAAGTTTGATAGAGAAGATTTAGCTTGTAAATTTATTGGTGGAATTAGAATGTGGGACGATATGAATTCTTTAGTTGAATCTGAATGGTTTGAAATATTTTCTAGAGATTATAATTTTGTTGGAAATAGAGTTATTGAAAATGGTATGATTAGAATTATTATTAAAACAAATAATCCAGAAATTGAAATTTGGGGTTGGGATTATAATGATAGTGAAGCATGGGAAAAAGTTGGATCAATATTAGTTGATTCTGATGCTGGTGATGTATCACTTAAAGTTCAAAATATTGCTATTAGACATTTTTCAATTGTACAAACTGAAATAGATTGTAATTTTGGAACTAGTGTTTATAGAGTATTAATGACTAAAGGAGATCCTTATATTTCATTAGTTAATCAAACTAATACTAAGTTTAGATTTAAAAGTGCAAAAACAAGAATGGGCGGAGATTTTGATAATAAGTTTGAAATGTTATTTAATACTTTAAGTGTTGATAATGTTCAGGAATTAGATGGAACTAATACTAGATTAGCACAAAGAATTACTAATATTAATATTCAAGGAAAAAAATTAAAATATGCTATTGTTAGATTAAAGAAAAGTGCTAGTCCTACAGGTTCAGCTCAATTAAAAATTAGAAAAACTAGTGATGATACTGTTATAGCTACTTCTGCAAATTCGCAAGATGTATCACTTGTTTCATTACATGTAGATGGTGAAGATATTAAGTTTACTTTTGCAGATGAAGTTGTTTCTAATGAAGAAGTTTATATGTCTCTTGAGGGTGGAACTTATTCTGGTACTAATAAAATTGCTTGGTTAGGTGTTAATACTGGAGATTCAGACAATGGTGTTGCTTATAAATATGCAGGTGGATGGACTGTATTAACTGGAAAAGATTTTAGAGGATTAATTGCTTATGAAAAAATTATTGATTATTCTTTAGCAAATACTTATGATGATGGTAATCTTACAATAAGATCTGTAGCAACTGAAACAATTAATAATTTTGGTTTAAAAGATAATTATTTTGCTTGGTATAATCATACTTTAGCTGATGATGTTTTAGGATTTATGTCTAATTTTATTCAGCCAGATAGTATTTTATTTGAAAATTTTGTTAGTTATATTAAATATACGTTTACATATCCTTCTGTTGGTAATACTTTTGGTGTTGGAGTTTTACCTTCTTATCCTAGTAATTTAGTTTCTGGGATTCCTTTTCCTTTTATAGTTACTTCGCAAGATAATTATATTAAATGGAGAGGAAATGAAGCTATATGGGCATTTAAAGAAATTGAAACATTTAGGAGAAGATAAATATGACAATGAAAGTTAGATATAGTGGTGGAGTAACTAATCAATTTGCTGCTACTTCAATAGGTGGAGTAATGAGTAATACAGATGCTCCAGATAATGTATTTGAAAATATTTTTGATAAAGTTGATAGAATAGAAGTTATTAATGGACGTACTGATTATAGATGTTTTTATTTTTATAATGATGGATCAGATTTGTATTATAGAACATTTGTTAAAAATTTTACAATTCCAGAAAATAATGAAATTGAATTTGCAATTGAACATAGTCCTAATGGTATTGCACAAAGTATTGTTACTGAAGATATTCCACCAGTTGGCTTGACATTTTTTAAGCCTACGGATTATAATGCATTTCGTTTAGGAATAGGTGAAATTATTACTAATAGTAAAATTATTGTTTGGATAAAACGTAAAGTTGTTGTTGGTGCATTAGGAAATTTAATAATTAGTTTTATTTTAGATGGAACAACTAATAGTTTAACAATTACACAAGATTTTAACACATTAAAAAGTGGAATTGATAATATAAAGTATGTTAATAGAATTGGACCATATTTAACAGATATTGATAAAGTTGGGGAGGCGTTAGCAAGTTGAAATATAAAATAAAAATATTACAAACTAGTTTTGTAGATAATGGAAAAATTGTAACTTGTGAAATTTCACAAGGTAAAAAATCATTTAGAAGACAATATTCTGTTGGATTAAATGATACACAAGAAGAAATTAATAATATACTTATTAAAAGATTAAAAGATGAAAAACAAGCTAATAAATTTGATGATTTATCTTTAGAGATTGATATAAATTGACTATTTTTAAGTGGTTAGTAAAAGAAAATATTTTAGCTCAAAAACTTAATAATATGGGCGTTAGAAGAGCTACAACAGCTGAGCAAGTTGCAGTTGCAGATGTTGATAGAAAAGAAGGAGATCTTTATGTTCATACTGATAAAAAAACATTACAAGTTTATCTTAGTGGTACAGGTGGAACTTTTAGAAAAACTGAGTTAACTAATTTTATTTTTAAAGATCAAACAGACATTGGTATTGGAAATACACAAATTGAAGTGTATGATGAAGAGATAATTAATCATGTTGGTAAATGTAATAATAAAATATTTATTGATGTTAGATATTTACAATATACTAGTATTGCTAGTATTATTGAAGCAGAAGTAATTGATGGTGTTGCATCTCCAGTTGTTAGTACTTTAAATTTAGAATCAACTGGTTCTCCAGTTGAATCAACTTATACTTTTGAATTAGATGTAACATCGTTAGCAATTGATAAACCACTTAATATTCATTTAGATTTAAAGAATATTAATTTGTATAATATTGAAATAAGAGGTAATTAAATGACAGTTAAAATTATTGCGTTAGCTGCAAATCCAGAAAAATTTAGTACAAAGGCTATACTTTTTAGAACAGATCTAAAACAATTCTTTTTGAATAAAGGAACTTATGCTACACCTGATTTTAAAGAGATAGTTGAAATTAGTGTAGTTGGTAAACATGATGCATTTATACATGCTGGTATGATGTGGGCAAGAATCACAGATGGTGCAGATGGATTAACTAGAGTAGAGACTACTACTAATAAAGTTAATTATCAATCTTGGGAATTTGATTCAGTTACTCAACAATATGTTCAGTTTCAATGGGTACCACCAAGAAATTGGGATCATGGAACAATGAAAGCTACATTTTGGTGGACAAATGCTGCAGGTCTTACTACTGAAACTGTAGACTTTGCTATAGCAGGAATTGCAATTAGTAATGATGATGCTTTAGATGTTGCTATGGGTACTGCTATTGTTGTTACAGATACATGGATTGCACAAGGTGATGTGCATATATCGCCGCAGAGTAGTGCTATTACTATAGCAGGTAGTCCAGTTGATTCTGATCTTGTGCAATTTGAAATCTATAGAAAAGTTTCAACAGATAATCTTACTGGTGATGCTAGATTATTAGCATGCGTGTTAGAATATAGTATAGATGCAGGAGTATCTGCATAGATATTTTTTTATGATTATTAAATTAAAACAAGTATTATGTGATATAGCATTATCACATAGAAATCCTATTATGTTTTCAATGTTTGGAATGATATGTGGTTTTGTAGGACTTAATAGAACTTCTTTTATAGTTGCTACAGGTGGAGATTCTGTAGTAATTAGTGGAAATTATAAGATTCATATTTTTAATACAAGTGGAACATTTACAGTTACTAAAGGAGGAGTTGCTCCTTATGATTCAGTTGAATATTTAGTTGTTGGTGGTGGAAGATCAGGAGGTGGAGGAGCTCCAAATACTTATGCAGGTGGTGGCGGTGGAGCTGGTGAATATAAAGCAGGTTCAGGCTTAGGTGTTACTGTTCAAGCTTATACTGTTACTGTAAGTACAGGAGCAAGTACTTCATCATTTAATGGTATT
>Ga0247727_10007231_pt1 | contig 21297 bp, 16 predicted proteins | sample WisWelCaveWW1625_FD_202498 | JGI IMG/M metagenome (GOLD analysis project Ga0247727, IMG submission 202498) | Biofilm microbial communities from Wishing Well Cave, Virginia, United States - WW16-25 | ecosystem: Environmental > Aquatic > Deep subsurface > Groundwater > Cave microbial mat | place... | reverse complement strand
AAGGTACATACCTTCTTCCCTTTCGGCCTCCAGTCTCAAAAAGAAGGCTTCCTTTTGGTAGATTGAGATGGAGGTCCATTCTTTTTAAATGGCACAACCAATCTGAAAGAGCGACTGTCGTAGAAGCAATCAAAAGCGGATGTTTCTTTTGACAAGCTTGAAGGGCAAAATGTGTGGCATATTCTACATCAACGCTATCTCGGTGAAAGGCATGTCCAATCTGACTAAAGAAGAAATGCTTGGAAAACGCCTCAAGCATATAGGCAAGTGAAGAGTTTAATTTTTCACGATAAGGAGGGATCAAAGACAACAATGAAAAGAAATTTTCTTTATTTGAAACCAAATCTCGGAAGGATATGAGCGAAGCTTTTTCATAAAGTTCAAGAGTGTCATAATAATGTGCACTTCTCTGCTGCGTGGTCGTTCCTGAGCTTAAGAAAGTCGCGATACACTCTTTCTCGGGAAATGTTGCCATGCGATCGTACCGAAAAGCGCTTGTGGGGAAGAGAGGAATTTGGGAAAAGTGTTTAATCGTTGAAGGTCGCGCGTTTCTCTTCTCACAAAACGATCGATACATTTGAATTGAAGAAAATTGGTAATCAAAAAGATCAAGGGCAAGTTTTTCAAAATTTTCATCTATCGGTGCCAAGGCACCTTTCCCGATCTGATGCAAAATTCGAAGATCTAAATCATTTTGGCAGGTCATGAAACAGACAGAAGAACTTCCTTTAGTGTTGATAGAGCCCAATCCAGTTGACACTCTGAAATGGTTAGAGGTGGCGTGATGGAAACAACATTTCCGTCACCACCACTTGGCAATAGAATCAGGCCTTTTTTCAAGGCTTTTTTGGCAACTTCAAAAGCAAGGCCGGTTTGATTGGATTTTTGAAGTTCGACTCCGATCATAAGACCTTTGCCTCGAATTTCTTGAATGATAGGCATCGTCTCATTCCACCGTTGCATCTTTTCAAAAAGGTGTATTCCCATTTTTTGGGCTCGATCCGCTAAATTTAGTCGTTCTATTTCCTTGATCACAGTCAGAGCCACAGCACATCCCAAAGGGTGGCCCAAGAAAGTACTTGTGTGAAGGGCCTCGCCAGCAAGGGTTGGCCAAGTTTTCATCACTTCTTTCCTTCCTAGGCAAGCAGAGAAAGGAAGCATTCCAGTCAGAGCCTTTCCTACGCAAAGAAGGTCCGGGCAAACGTTCTCATGGTTGATAGCGAAACGTGCCCCTGTTCTTCCAAAGCCGGTCATGATTTCATCCACGATCAGTAGAATTTGATGACGCTCGGTGAGTTTTCTTAAGCCAAAAAGCCAGCCTTTTGGAGGCACGATAACGCCTGCTCTTCCTTGAATAGGTTCAACCAAAATAGCCCCAATCGGAAATGACGTTTTCTCTGATTCTTTCATGAGCCGTTCGATATCTGAAAAAGATTGATCTATAGAATCATGGGCTTTTGGAAACTTGGCTTGAACGGTAAAGGAAGAGAGTTGTTTCAAAAAAGGATCTCGAAATTTATTTTGCCCGGAAACATTGAGCGTTCCATAACTTAGGCCATGATAGGCGCCGTCAAAACATAAGATTCCAGGACGATCCGTAGCCAGAAAAGCACTTTTGAGTGCGGTTTCCACAGCGTCAGCACCGGAAGTTGAAAGAAGGGCTTGTGCGTTCTTTTCAGGAAAAAGGCTGGTTAATAATTCTAAGAGTTCTATTTTAATGGCAGGGGGATGAACATCTCCCATTCCATGGGAGAGTTTTAGAGCCTGTTCATGTAAAGCTGAGATTCCGATAGGAGGCGAATGGCCAAGGTTTGCTACTCCAAAAGCAGCGGTCAAGTCGACATAAATATTTCCATCCACATCTTGGATATTGCTTCCCAAAGCTTTTTCCCAAAAAATGGGAAAATCGTGGCTCACATGAGTAACACCTGGAGTTTCGACTTTTTGGAGGCGCGCTGCCAGCTCTAACGAGCGTGGCCCTGGAATAGTTGTCTGGATGGAGGCTAAATTTAGCCCAAAAGGCTGGGTATCCATCATTTGTTGGTGGACTCTTTCGATCTATATCGTCTACAAAGCCAGATGTGGACGGAAATGAGAGCGATGATATTGGGAAAAAAGATGTAAGGACGCCCCCAACTTACGCCTTGAATCGTAAACTTTGAGATAGGGTACAAAAAGGGAGTTTGATACCGTTCATGGGTGGGAATATCCATCACAATATGAAGCGCGTAAGGCAATGCCAGCCACAACCAAACACGATACCGCTTAAAGATAAACCAAAACAAAATAGCTCCACCCAAAAGAATCACAAGGCTGTGGGTATAAACATAAAATCGATCGTAAGACTCAAGAATTTCTGGAGATAAAGATGGACCCCCCACTCTCCAGATATTGGGATCTCGGTTCGAGAAAAGCGCAAAGGCAGACCATCCCTTTTTAAAAAATTTTTCGAGATAGAACGGCCCAAAGGCAAATAGGTCAGGTGCAGCACCTAGAAGAGCTCCCCAACGAGCCATTGGCTTGCCTTTAAAGCGAACCGCAGCGTATCCCCAGCCTGCATGTGAAAAAATATCCATGGTTAATGATATCGAAAAGTGACACCTAATCTTGAAAGATTTATACTAGATCCTATGAAAAAGAAACTAGATCAGGGCGGTGCGGCACTTTGGATTTTTGTCATTCTTGTGATTGTTGGGGGATGGACGGCATTTAAAGTCGGCCGATTATACTTTGATAATGGATCGATCAAAAGTGAGATCGAGGCGATAGCAGCAAATTCTTTGGTGCAAAGAAATGTGGATGTCAAAGCAGAGTCATCAAAAATTTTAGCAGTGTATGGAGTGGATATCGTACCCGATGACGTCAAAGTCGATTTTAGCGATCAAAGAGACCAAGTTACGATTGCATTTTCTTATTCTCGTCCGGCAAATTTTTTGATTTTTAATCCAAAAGTTCCATTTGAGATCTCTGTCCAAAAAAAGACAGTCAAAGCTGTGGGGGTTATTCAAGATGTCCAAGACAGTATTGAATCTTCAAATGCAGCTTCGGCAAATCGTTACCAGCAAGCGGTCAAAAACGCGACCCAAGGTCAACAACGAGAGGTGGAAACTGAACCTTAATATCGAGAGTGTATGAAATCTTGTGTCTGGCGTTGTTCTCGCTTTTCCTTCTTTAGGTATTTTTAGAAATCCTCTTTCCCTTTTCAGCCAATTTTGATAACCAAGTGGCAGCATGGCTTTTAACTTGGCAGAGCTTCTAAAAAAGCGGCAAGGCGAGAATTATATTCTCCATGACCGATATATTAATCCGACTTTTACGAAAGTCTTGAAAATTATCGGGTTTGACCGGGTCTATACAAAAGGAGAAGGAGCCTACCTATATGATGCTCAAGGAAATCAATATCTTGATTTCATCAGCGGTTATGGTGTTTTTAATCTTGGACGAAATCATCCGACGATCAACGAAGTTTTAAAGCAGCTATTGGATTACGGGTATCCCAATTTAGTCAAAATGGAAGCCCCGTTGATTTCAGGGTTACTGGCAGAAGAGTTGGTCAAAAAAATGCCAACGGGTCTTGACTGCGTTTTTTTCGCCAACTCAGGGACCGAAGGGGTAGAAACAGCGCTGAAATTTAGCAGAGCCGCAAGCGGTAGATTCAAAACAGTCTTTGTTAAGGGCGCATTTCATGGTCTTACCTACGGATCTCTTTCGGTCAACGGAGATGAACATTTCAGAGAAGGCTTTGGCCCTATGCTTCCTGGATGTGTGATGGTGCCCTTTAATGACCTTGAAGCCTTGGAAAAGGAACTGTCTTCCCGGGATGTGGGAGGCTTTGTGGTGGAACCTATTCAAGGCAAAGGAGTTAATCTTCCGGATGCGAACTATTTGCCTGAAGCAGAGCGCTTATGCAGAAAATATGGGACCTACTTTATTGTCGACGAAGTGCAGACAGGCATGGGCCGAACCGGGAAATTTTTAGCTCTAGAACATTGGAACCTAAACCCAGATATGGTGATTGTTTCAAAATCATTATCTGGGGGACAAATCCCTGTTTGTGCTGTGGTAGGTCGAAAACAAATCTTTCTGAAGGTTTTCAATCGATTAGATCGCTGTGTTGTTCATTCAACCACGTTTAGTCAGAACGCTATAGCTATGGCCGCAGGTTTAGCTGCATTGCATGTTCTTGAGGAAGAGAAGCTTATTGAAAATGCAGCTAAAATGGGTGACCTGATCCTGAAAGAAATTAACGCACGAAGACAGAAGTTTGAGCTTTTGAGAGAAGGTCGTGGCAAGGGGTTGATGATTGGAATTGCCTTTGGTGCGCCTAAATCTCTCAAGTTAAAGATTGCTTGGGAGATCTTGCATAAGGCAGACGCCGGTCTTTTTGCGCAGTCTATTATTATGCCTCTTCTGGATAAACATCATATCTTAACGCAGGTGGCTGGGCATAATATGGATGTCATCAAACTTTTGCCTGTGCTGAGTATTAATGAACTGGATGTAAGAAGGTTCATAACGGCATTTGACGATGTGATGGAAGCGTGCCACCGGTTCCCTGGACCTATGTGGGAAATCGGAACACGCCTTGCAAAACACGCACTTCGCGGAACTTCCAAAGGATCACGTGAATCTTTAACTGATTCTCAGCTATAATAACTAGTTGGTGTCAGACCCAATCCTTTTATCCAGCGAACTTTTTCGCCATGATCCAGCCATGGTACGTATCGCAACCCAAGGCTTTGGGCACCTGAACAAAATGGAGCTTCGAAGCCGGTGCATACGGAAAAATGGTCTTTTGCTTGAAGTAACACCACCACTACCCATTTCTCATCCCTTTGGCATTGGACAGGAAATCGAGTGCAAGGTGCGACTACCTCATCAAGATGAGACATTGGTATTGAAAGGAAACATTGCCAAAGTTGTATTGAGAGCGTTGGATCCTCAAGAACAGTTGATTTCGGTTGTTGGAATCCATTTTGTCAAATTGGGGTACACACAACTTCAAAAGTTAGAAGCCCATGATATTGCTATACAAGCTGGAAGAGAAGCGGAGCGGGTAATAAGAATAAGAGTGAGTTTTCCTCTGGAGCTTATTGGGATTGATCTTATGTCCCCTCTGTTTGTTCTCGATATGTCGATGACAGGGATGTTTGTTGGAGGACGAGCTAAGTTCCAAAAAGGAAAGGAACTGAAACTTAAATTTAGATTACCCTTTCAAAAGAGGGAAGTCTCACTCATTGGCAAGGTGGTTTGGAGTGGCCAGAAACAAGTCCCCGGAATTGAAAAAAAATGTAACGGGTTTGGAGTACAGTTTGTTGACACTCCTGCCCCCGCCCGAATGGCCCTAGCAACTTATTATGCACGTAATACCATCCAACTATAGTTTTTAGGTTTCTTTTCTTCGGGCTTTTTGTTTGCGTAACCATAACAATAAGACTGAAATTCCAAAAACCACAAACAAAGCTAAAATGACCAAAACGCGTTCTGTTCGTCTCACCATCTTGGTCGTTTCCGTAATTTCCCCCCCAAACTGAGTGCAGAACCATGAAGCCACCCAAATAACGATGGGCGCACTAAAGATAGCAGCCAGCGTATCAAAGAGAAGAAAACGCTCAAAAGGCATGCGGAGAATACCAGCTGTTAAGAATACAGGCCCCCGAACACCAGCCATAAACCGTGCAAGGAAGATCACACGAGTTCCATATCGATGGAAATAATGATTCACTTTTTGGATCCGTTTGGGCGGAAGGAGTTTCTTAAATATTGGGTTTTCAAAAATGCGATTTCCAAAATGATAACCAATAAAAAAAAGCATAGAGTCGCCAACAAGGATGGCCATCAGGCAAAATAGAGTCGACGTTTTGAACGAAATTTCTCCTGAATAGACCAAATATCCAGCTAAAAACAGGGGAACTTCTTCTGGAAAGGGGGCTCCTAAGCCACAAACTAAAAGAATCACAATGACTAAAGCAAATGCCCAACCTTCAGGGACTGCTTCAACCCAATGTAAGAAATACTCGATCACAATTTGAAAAAGAACGTAGCAACCTACCAAGTACCACCAAGCATCGTCAACTACGGAACTATTTTTTCCATAGACTTTTGTTTGTACTCATTAAATGATTACGCTAGGATCAATAACCATGGAACTCCCACGAACCAATCTCTCTGAAGAAAATGTGGAAACGGAAGATTCCTCCCCCACTGAGGAAGGTCCTACCATAGAAACCATCGATTGGAGACGCGTTGAAAACTTGAGAGTGACGCGTAAAGTCGTTGATGCTTTGGGTAATCTGGAAGTTCAGTCGATTTGGTTAACACCTGCAAACCGCAGAAAAGATGCTCGAAAGAAGTATCTTGGCTATGGCTCTCGGCGAATGCTTTCAGACTCAGAAATACCTTTTATTTTGAATAAGGTTACGGAGTTCAAGAGCCTACTTTGGAAGAATTTAGAGTTTCAGGATAGGTATCGGGAAGACTGTTTGAAGATTATTGATTCTACACTTTCGCGCCATGAAGTCATCACAGGGGAAGACCACACAGGCTTGATCCAAATGGCCGCAGCTATATTTGTTGCGGGCCAGGTGGTAGGGGTATTCCGCATAGGAGATTTTGCTTCTGGAAAATCGGATGATTTGACGGTTGCTAAATTTGCTGAAAATGTGGCTTACACGGGGATAAGACAAGAGGACTTAGAGGAAAGAATCAGACAGATTCCTTTCTTTTCCAACGAAAAGATTGCTGTTGTGAGCAATTTGTTAGGAATTCTGGCTCAGGAAATTGGTAGTTATCTTGAAGAGATCGTACGAGAGCAAGAAACCGCAGTACAGATAGACCAATACAATTACGAAGGGCTGATCACCAAGAGCCCAGTCATTGTTGATATTATTCGACAAATCAAACTGATTGCAACTTCAGAAAGCTCTATCATCATTTATGGTGAATCAGGGACTGGGAAAGAACTTGTAGCAAAACTGATCCACAAAAATTCAAATCAAGTAGACAAACCTTTTATTGCCATTAACTGTGCGGCGCTGACTGAGACGATCTTGGAGGCTGAACTTTTTGGATATAAAAAAGGCGCGTTTACTGGTGCAATTGCAGACAAGAAAGGGTTGTTTGAGGTTGCAGATCAAGGGACAGTTTTTTTAGACGAAGTGGGAGAAATGTCCTTATCTCTTCAAGTTAAAATTTTGCGTTTAGTTCAAGAAGGAACGTTTATGCGGGTGGGGGACACAGAAACCCGCCATGTAGATGTCCGTATTATTTCAGCGACCCATCGGGATTTGAGAAAGTTGATTGAATTAGGAAAATTCAGGGAGGATCTCTATTACCGGCTCGCTGTGGTCGAATTAACCTTACCACCCTTGCGAGATAGGCCCGACGATATCCCGGTGTTGGTTTCTCATTTCCTCGACATATTTCAAACAAGGACGAATAAAACAGGGGTCACGTTGTCTCAGGAAGTTATGAAGATTTTTCAAGAATACTATTGGCCAGGAAACGTTCGTGAGATACGAAACGAAGTTGAAAGAATTATAGCGCTTCGAAGCAGTCATTCCCTCATAAAGCCCAAAGATCTATCCAAAAAGTTCTTTTATGAAACATATCCGGAAGGTGTTACAGCTGGAGATGAGGAAGAAGAGGGGTACATCAAGAGACTGGTCGATGAATTTGAGCGAAATCTGTTGTCGAAGTACCTTCGTAAACATAAATGGAATAAGACCAAAGTTGCCCGACTTTGTGGGATCACTCGCCAAGGCTTAAACAAGAAGATCGGAAAGTATCGTCTGGATCGTAGAAGAATATAATTTGTTTATTGATCAAACATTCGTGAGGGTCCTGTCACGTTGCGTCCCGCCGACCTGCGGCCGATAGTCCTCGCCGTCGGTCCGCAAACGTGCCACCCTCATAAATTTTGATCAATAAAATGATTCATCTCTTGCAAGCATACAGTGGAGAGGCTGTTTCTTTGAGATCCATTCCTGAAAGAGTTGTTTCTCTAGTTCCCAGCATCACCGAAAACCTCATTCTTTTTGGCAAGAAACCCGTTGGTAGAACTTCGTTTTGTATCCATCCCAAGGATGAGGTGAGAGGAATCCCTGTTGTAGGAGGCACTAAGACTCTAAAGATGTCAAAAATTTTGGAACTTAATCCAGATCTGGTCATCGCAAATAAAGAAGAAAACTTAAAAGAAGATGTGGAATTTTTGGTGAAAGAAGGCGTAAGCGTTTGGGTCACCTATCCAACCAAAGTTCAGGATGTGATTCCACTGATGGAGAGTTTGGAAGGACTATGCGGTACTTGCGAAAAAACCAGTACCACGATTCAAGATTGTAAGAAAACGATGGAACGGCTCATTCACAAAGAGAATAAAAAAAAGCCCAGAGTTGTGGCGCTGATTTGGAAAAATCCATGGATGGCTGCGGGAAAAGACACATATATTGACAATATGTTGACTTTTGCAGGTGGCCAAAATCCTGTGAAAGAGGAGAAAGGAAGATATCCTGTCCTGACGCAAGAAGAAATCCTTGCACTCTCCCCAGACCTCATTTTACTGCCCAGCGAACCCTATGCATTTAAGGAATCAGATAAAGTAGAATGGTTTGAGCGGCTTGCCGCATCGAATCATCAAGGCGAAGTTGAGCTTTTCTGTGGAGAAGATTTGAGTTGGTACGGTCCACGAGTTAAAAGGGGTTTAGAGACCTTGGAGAAGCTCATTTCTGCCCTAAGGCGTTGAAACGCCTGCTAAAAATCGTTAACAATGCTACAATAGAATCTGCATTCCCACTAGAATCAATTTATGCTAGGCGCCAATTGGTCAGAAGTTCTTAAATCCGATCTAGATAAGTTATCTCAGCTTACCTCTCTTCATCCTAAGTCAGAGATTACTCGGCTAAAGGAGGGAGAGAGAAGGATTGTAACCATTCTGTTCCTTGATATTCAGGGATTTACAGCCATGAGCGAGAAGCTGGATCCTGAGGATGTACAGCTCATTATTGATAACTGTTTTAAAATTTTAACCAACGAAGTTGAAAAATATCACGGCTACATTGATAAATACGAAGGAGATCGGATGATGGCTTTATTCGGCAGCCGACATGCTTCTGAGCAGGATTGTGAAAGAGCTCTAAAAGCTGGCCTAGGGATGAAAGAAAAATTCCTGGAAGTGAATAAGATCTTAGCCCAGCGAAATATCAAGATTGGAGTTCGTATAGGAGTCAATACAGGATTAGTTGTTACAGGTCACATTGGGAAAGGTCGCGATCAGGATTTTACAGTCATGGGAGATGCTGTAAACCTTGCTTCTCGTCTTGAAACCAATGCCCCTCCTGGTGAGATCCTCATAAGTGAAGAGGTTAAAAGAACAGTTGGAGAGATTTTTATTTGCGAGAGTTTGGGCAAAATCGAGGTCAAAGGAAAAAGCGAACCTATTCTAGTTTTCTGTGTCAAAGGCCTAAACCCAGCTCGTCCAGAGCGTTGGGAGCGCTCTCCTTTCACAAAGCGAAGTCGATACGTGCCCCGAGAATCAGAGCAGAAGCATATTTACTCATCGTTTCATCATGTAAAATCAAATGGTGGAAGTACTGCTATCGCTATTTGTGCGCCGGCAGGAGTTGGAAAGTCGAGACTCGTTTATGAATTCTTCAAAGAGGTTAGGGAAAGGGAGGAGCGACCGCCTTTAATTTTTCGTGGAGCTGCAGTAGCCTCTCATACAGTACCATATGGTCTTTGGGGAGATTTTTTGGGAAGAGTTATGTCTGATTCAGAAATCTCCAAGGTGTTTGTAGTTTCAGATCCTGATCAGGCAAGTCAAGCAGAACGGCTTAAGCCTGTAGTGAATTATTTATCCGGCAGGTCTGAAGCAGATCAAAGAATGCGTTCTTTAGAGCCACAAGCTTTACGACTCGAGATTCACTTAAGCATTCGATTTGTTATTGAGCAGCTAGCTAAGTTGGCAGCTGAAAGAAAGAGCTCACCAGTTATTTTATATTTGGAAGATCTTCAGTGGGCAGATTTTGCCTCCTTGGAAGCTCTGGAATTTTTGGGATCAAACTTTCAAATTCGTGAGCCCATTTTGTTTCTTTGGACGTATAGGTCTGAATTTCAGTTGAAAGAGGAATTACGAAAATCATTTCGTACTCTCGAATTACCGCTAAATCCGTTATCAGATAAAGAGTGTGGAGCTATTTTGGACGATGTTTTGGAGGGATTGGAGTTAAGTCAACGTGATCGTAAAATGTTGGTTACACGAAGTGGAGGGAATCCTTTTTTTATGGAGGAGTTGATTCAATCCTTGATTGATGACAACACCATTTTTAGAGAAGGTGATAAATGGATTCTCAGCCGACCTATTGAGGAGTCTTTTTTACCAGACACTGTACAAAGGATTCTGGTCGCCCGTATTGATCGATTGGAGAAAGACCATAAAGAACTTCTTATGGCAGCTTCCGTCGTAGGTGAGGTGGTCCCCTTAACTGTGATGGAAGCGATTGCCCAAAGAATGGGGATTTCTTCAGACTTTCTTACACAATGGCTTCGGATTGTGGAAGATTTGGGCTTCATTTATCGTCGCAGAGAGGATGGCCTGTTAGGCCCTCAGATTGCTTTTCGACATGCACTCACGCGCGACGTTGTTTATTCAATGATTTTAAATCATAACAAGAAGATCTTACATGAGCTTGTGGCCAAGGCTTACGAAAAAACCTATGGAGAGAGATCATTGGATCATGCGTCTTTACTTTTTCATCATTTTTCTGGCGCCGGGTTGGTTCAAGAAACATTAAAGTACGGATTGGTGGCTATCGATCAAATGATTCGACAGTATGCAACCCGAGAAGGTTTACGAGCTATTGCAACTTTACGGGCCATGTTGGAAGGAGGTGTTCAAGCCATAGATGCATTTGAAACAGAGATCCAGCTTTTGGAGGCAGAAATTAAACTATATGACTTTTTGGGACAAAGGAATGATCAGCTTCGAAGTATAGAGATCTTAGAAAAATTGAATGCCACAAGACACCAACCTTCCCTTGAGGCATTGGCTGCTCAAGCTAGAGCCACATACTATACTGGAATCGGTGAATTCCGAAAGACCCGAGAATGTGCCACAGAGGGGTTAAGAAAGATTGAAAATGAGCCAGGTCTGGAACGGCCACGGATGGACTTATTAAGGGCTTTGGGAATTGCATGTTATAGCATTGGTGATTATGCAGCTGCGCTCAAATATTATGAGAAGGGAATAAAAATCTCAGAATATCTGGGAGATGTAAGCTCAAAAGGGGCACTACTCAATACCATCGGTTTAGTTTATTTCAACACAGGAAAACTGAAGGAAGCCTTGGCTCACTACGAAGAAGCTTTCGCTCTTATGAGGAAAATTGGGGATCGTAAGGGTGAGGCCAATGCATTAGGAAACCAGGGGCTCGTATGCTGGGCCTTAGGTGAATATAGCAAAGCACTAGAACAGCTTCAGGAAAGCCACAAGATTTTTGGAGAGATCGGTTTTAGAAAAGGTCAAGCAGTGACACTGGGAAATATGGGAGTGATTTATCAAAAACTGGGCTTATACGACCAAGCCTTGCGCTCCTTTGAAAAGGCCTTATCTTTGCGGCAGTCCATTCGAGATCGGGCCGGAGAAGGTTTTGATCTTGTCAATATCGGCGTTGTTTATACGCGTTTGAGCAACTACACAAAAGCATTGGAATATCTCTTTGAAGGAAGGAAAGTAGCTCGAGAAGTGGGAAGTAATTATCTTTTATGTGAAGCACTGAACTCTCTTTCTCTGGTTCATCGAAAGCTTGGAGCAACTGATCCAGAATGCCTGAATAAAGCAAAAGAGAATGCACAAGAAGCCTTATCTTTAGCTAGAGACCATAAACTGGGTCAGGGCGAAACAAAGGCACTTTCAAATCTAGCTAGCGCCAGTTGGCTTTTTGGGGACCTAGAAAGAGCAATAAGTTTGAGTAGCGAAGCCTTAAAGCTCATCCAATCAGATCCTGCAGGGATTGAAGGATCGGAGGAAGAAATTTATATCAATCACTATCACTTGCTTTTTAAGAGTGGAAAAAGAGAGGAAGCACTTCAAATTTTAGGGTCAGTCGTTTCGTTGATTCAATCTCGAGCTCAGAGGATTAAGGAAGATCAGTATCGAAAAAGCTTTCTCGAGGAGGTTGCGCAAAATCGATTCGCACTTGAGGAATGGAGAAAGCAAACAGAATAATGTCTTCGACCCCATTTGGAAAATTTTTGTTAAAGGAAATGATCGCCTCGGGAGGTATGGCGGAAATCTTTAAGGCTGTTGGAATGACAGTAGCTGGAACTCGGCAAGGCCTTGCAATCAAAAGGATTCTACCTCAATACTCTAAAGATGATGAATTTATTAAACTGTTGGTTGATGAAGCCAAATTGATGGTCTTTTTAAACCATCCAAACATCGTGCCTCTGATCGAGTTTGGAAAAGTGGAAGATTCTTATTACATTGCGATGGATTATATCGAAGGGACTACGCTTAAGGGCCTTTATCAAAGAGTGAGAGAAAAGGGCGAGCAGGTTCCAATTAACATTGTGCTTCATGTTGTCCGGGAAGTTGGAACCGGTTTGGCTTATGCCCATCGAAAAATCGATAAAAATGGAAGGCCCCTCCAAATTGTTCACAGAGATATTAGCCCCTCCAACATTCTTATTTCATTTGATGGTGAAGTAAAAATTACGGATTTTGGGATTTCTAAAGCGTCTAACCAGACCCATAGAACAGAGATAGGGGTGATTCGAGGAAAGACAGGTTATATGTCACCCGAACAGACCATGCCCGCCGCAACCATTGATCATCGAAGTGATTTATATTCATTGGGGATTATTTTTTTTGAACTTCTCACGGGAACTCGACTTTATAAAGCAGATAACATTCCTGAAGCACTCAAATTGATTAGGAAGAGTGAAATACCTTCCGTGATGGATCTGCGTTCACAGATTAAACCTCAATTAGAGGCTATTGTTCGAAGGGTGTTGGCCGCAGATGTAAAAGATCGATATCAAAGTGGCGAGGAATTTGTGGATTCTATCAATGAGTACCTTACACGCTACTCCCCTGGTGGACGAGCTGTTCGAGTAACTTACACAGATTTGGTAGCTTTTATGAGGAAGTATTTTGAAGATGAAATGGAGCCGGCCACACGTCCGGCCATTCGAGAAGATTTTCCAGATGCCATATCTACTGCCTCCAAAGTGGATCTGCGTACTACAGGCACCGCTGTGTATCCACATTCCTCCAAGGCAGCTCGGCTACAAACCATTGCAGCCAACCCATTGTTTGATATGCAGGATAGTCCAGATTCTTCTCTCTCAAAGAAGATGGATCTTCCTCACAAGAGTACAACTATCAAGACCTCAGAAGAAGTCACAGATGCCGAACAATTGTTTGTGGGGAATTGGTTGCTTAAGGGGATTCGCAATTTAAAAAAAGCTCTTTGGATTTTGAGTTTACTTGTGGTCGGTGGGGGGGCAATAGCATTTTTTAAGTTTCAAAATCAATGGCCCGGGCAAAAAGTTACACAGGTTCAAAATCTTTCCCGTGTTGAAATCATGGTAGAGAGTGATCCACCAGGTGCCGAGATCTATTTGAACGACCAGCTACAAAGTGTGCGTACACCGAGCAAACTTTCAGTTCCTGAAGGAAAAAATATTAAACTCACTCTCAATAAACCAGGATACAAAGAAATTTTTAGAGAACTTCGCCCGGGGCCTGGAATGTTGCCTTTTCATTTTAAGCTTATTCAGGCCGAAGTACCGAAAAAATCTAGCGCAAAAGTAAGAATCAATTCCGAGCCCGCAGGAGCAGATCTTTATGTCGATGATGTGAAGATAGATGGGCAAACTCCTATTGATCTTTCCATTGAAGTAGGCAAGGAGATTAAATTGAGGCTCGAAGCTAAAGGGTTTCAAAGTAAAATCACATCCTTGCGGGTGGATGAAGCCAAAGAGCTAGAGAAAACGGTTTGGCTGGTTCGAAAAGCAAGGCAGCCCAAAACCACTGATAAACCAAAAATCGTTCCAATGGTCATTCCTCCCCCTCCACTTGGAGGAGAAGAAAGAACCACACAATTAAGCAAGCTTAAAATTTCGACCAAAAATCCGAATTGGGCCATGGTTTTTATCGACGGAAAAAAGGTTTCAGATCAAACTCCGTTTATTGGTGAAGTACCGGCGGGCCGTCACAAAATAATGATTTCAAATCCATCCTTCAATGTTGTGCCTTATGAGCAGACATTGGAATTTCCATTGGATGAAGAAGTGAGATGCTTTGTCGACTTTGAGGCAAAATCCGGGAGATGTGAGACAGCTAAATAAAAGAATAATAAGAAGGAAAGACAATTCTATTTTCGAATGGTTTTCGACGTTTATCTTGCATACAAGTAATCACGAATCGCCAAAATTTTCTCTTCAGCATCTGGATACAAAGGCTGTCCTTCGTAATAAAAGAGATTGGGCATTCTAGTGCCTGGGAGTAACTTTTGGGGATCGCGCAACCAATCATCTAGCCATTCATACCGTAATCTGTTCTTTAACAATGAGAAGCTTGGCGCAAAATTGGATGTATCTGTCCCTGGAGGGATAGGCCCTTCCCGATGACAATTGACACATTGAAAGTCCTGAAAATATTGATGTCCCCGGCGGAAGATTTCTGAATTTGCCACAACTTGTGGAGCTGTTTCAAAGTCAAGGCTTTGATGATCGAGTGCTCTAAAATATCGGAGGAGAGTATTGGCCTCACCATCGCTAAATTCAAATGTGGGCATGCGCACTTGCAACCATGGTCGAACATGAGACGGAGCCTTTAAGAATTTGAAAAACCAATTTGGTTGAACTTTTTGGCCTTGGCCAGCTAGGTTCGGTGGGCCAGAGCTTGGGTCTTCATAATGGGCTAAAATAGTTCCCCCCATTCCTTCGATCACATGGCATCCTCGGCAGTTATAGTGGTGCAAGAGAGCTCGTCCACTCCTTAAGGCTTCGTTGCGAGCGCTAGGTAGGGGCTTTCGATGTGTAGGGACTTCATCTTTTCGAAGGCCCATGACAAAAGTAGTAACAGCCTGGGCTTCCTCATCGGTAAACTCAAATTTGGGCATGCGAAGTTTGTCCTGTGGTTCTCTAACTCTTCCTTTGTCAAAGATTCTCGGATCCTTCAGTTTTTGATAAATCCAAGAGGAGACCGTTTTTTCAATTTTCACAAATCCGAAATCAAATCGTGTAAGAGGTTTTGAAGCTTCATAAGTGAGTTCCGTACCAATAGGTTTGGCTTCTTCAAACCCCCCAATCTCATGACATCCAAAACAGCCGTATTTTGCAATGCTTTTTTCTCCGATAAACAAAAGCCTTTCCTCTTTGGACATTTGCTCCAGCTGGTTTTGTGCCTCTTCTGTTGGTACCTTGGTTTGCAAATATTCCAAAGTCACTTGAGCGAGAGTACTTGGGTTATAGCCAGGGTTAGGTTGTTCCTCAAAACTTGTATTTCGCTTGGTTAAAAGATATGCCACCAAATCCCGAATTTGCGCATCTGACAATCTCAGATTAGGCATTCGGGTGGCGGGCCAATAATCTTTGGGATTTTTAAGCCAAGCAGTTAGCCAGAGAGCCTGCAGTTTGGATCCAACATCGCTTAAGTCCGGGCCAAAAGGAGGGGGTGAAACGGCTGGAAAATCATTGACGGTATGGCACCCCAGACATCCTACACTTCCAAATAATTCTTTCCCCTTTTCTGCGTTTCCATCCGTCGTCGAAGAAGCTGTTGGAGAATACGGAGAGGCTTTTGTTTCAAGATAAGCCACGATTCCAGCGATTTCCGCACTGTTTCGACTTTGGGATTCTGGATCACCGGTATTGGACAGGTCAAAGAATCGAGGCATAGTTGTTGTGGGCCTAAAGGCTTTTGGATTCTTAAGCCATTTCAATATCCAATCTATAGAAACCTTACTCGAAATGCGTCTGAGAGAAGGGCCAGCTTTTCTAATATTTCCCCATCCTTCAATTTTGTGACAGCCGTAACAACCCGAACGCTCGACAAGAGAAATACCTTTCATCAGTTGGTCTGCTTTAGAAACATCTATGTCTTTTTGATGGCAGCCGTAACAGGTGGCTTCAACATGTTTAAGCGGCAACATTGGGTCTGGCCAGTGAACCAACCGATGCCAATGATATTTTTTCTCCCACGCCGACGCCTGATTTTCGGATTGTGGGGTGTGACCTACATTAGAAAACGTCAGTCCACTTCCCATTCCTAAGTGACAAACCGTACAGCCATAATGATCTATAGGATGCGGAGAATTATTAGACAAAAAGAGTTCTAAACGAGGGTGGGTTTTCAAAGGATTGGCATTTCCTTCAAACCCAGGCTTATCAATAGCAACGTGGCAGGTCATACAAGAATCTATACGCGGATTTTTGGTAAAATTGTAATCCTCTTTGAGTTCTGAGACGACAATCTCTTTTACTCGTAAGGATGGGTCGATAAAATCCAATAAAGGAGCATCACGTAAAATATCGTTTACAAAGGATCGAGCGATCTTTTTTTCTTTTAGTAATAAACGATCCAATTCAGAACGAACTTTATTTACATTACTTTCCGCGGCTTTTTTGTTTTCAGTAAACTCATTGAGTTTGTTATCTAACTCTGAAAACAATTTTTCCTCACGCTCCATTTTGACTTTTGAATCCTTAACGTCCTTTCCCTTGCGGTGGAAATGACTCAGGATCTCTTTTAAATTTTTTGTATTTTTAGTTTTGGCCTCCTCAAGTTCATAGCGAAGGGCATCAAGTTCAGATTTCTGGTCCTGATATTCTCTTGTGACTTTGTATTTTTGTTTAGCTTTTTTTGACAATTCCTTTTGAATATTGAAAATGAGAACTTCATTTTTTTTATACTCTATTGTAGCCGCATCTAAAGCTTGGGTAGCAGCAACGTACTCTGGATTTTTGTCTAACTCTTCCTTCAATTTTTCAATCGATGTTTTTGTCTTTTCAATCTCCAACTTCCGAAATTTGCGCTGCCAATGCTTCCATTCGCGGTCATAATCATTTTTGACCATCCCGAGAACGCCCAAAAAGAGCAATATGCTCGAAATGGCGAACCACTTGTTCAATTTAAAGATATTAAACAGGTAATCAGGATCTAAAGACCGTTTTTTACTCATGGCATGGACTAGATGTTAAAAAAGTATTCTGGGATTGCAACCACGTATTTTAGGTTAATGGTCCAACGCAAGATCATTTTAATAGGAAGAGACATGAGCATCAAAAAAAGAAAACACATCAAGTTGTATCGAACAAAAGTCATTTGTTCAAAAAAGTTTTTGAAGATGGTTTTGGCAAGAAGAAGAGGGGCTCCAAATAGGTAAGCAAAAACAAGTCCCATGCCCAATCCTTCCCGGATCAGAATATTTTTAGGAAGCCCTATCCCTAAAAGCTTGACCCAAAAAAGTTCTGAAAGATTGATGTTGGTAAGGGATACTACCTTATGGATATTCCACTCTTCAAATGGACCAAAAAAATTCCATCCAGGGCCACGCATGAACGTGCCCAACATAATCAAAAGAACCCATTGGATGACGAAACCAAACAGAAATACTGCGATTGCGAATTTTCTTTCCTTAAATGTATAGTATCCGTTTCCTTTGGGGTTTGGATCGAAATAGGGGAGGCCCATTAATCCGACAATAATGAGCCCTGGGTAAACCACTCCTGCCAACCATGGATCGTAATAGACAAGCATCTCTTGAAGACCCAAGAAGTACCATGGTGCTTTTGACGGATTGGGGGTCAGGGCAGGGTTAGCAGGTTCTTCCAAGGGGGCTTGGAACCCAACTGACCAAAAAATCAAAAATACCGTAACAAGGATTAAGCAAATAAATTCGATGTATACCAAATTTGGCCACGTCATTGCGCGTGTTCCCTGTTCTTTTTCAAGCAACGGCTTTCCTTGTTCCATTCGTCGGTCATTTTCCACACCTCTGCGGAGTGAGTACCAGCTTAAACCTCCAACTGTTACAAGCATGATCGTGATTGGAATATTATCCGGGAGGGTAACGAGGCTAAAGAAGTGGTGATCTGTCATCGCAAATAAGAAAAACCCACCTGCAAAAAAAGCGAGGATCCCTGCAATTTTGGGTTTCACAATCCATTTTATCTTCCACATCGTCAACAAAAACAAACTTACTGAGGAAAGATAAAGAGTTACTGGGCTGAAAAAATGATTGATCGAGGTTATAAGTGCGTCCATTTACATTGGCCCCGAGATTCCTCCATCTTTTCGAACTCGCCAGAAATGGACGGCCATCAAGATGGTTGCCACAAAAGGAATAAAAATACAGTGAAGAACATAAAACCGAAGTAGTGTGGCCTCTCCGACCATTCTCCCAGCCAAAAGACCGAATCTGGCATCGTCTCCTGCATGGACGAGGTTCATGTCTCCAATTTTTAAAAACGATGCACCAGGTCCTTCATGCCCTAGGAATGGAGTTGCCCTTGCCATATTTGAACCCACAGTAACTGCCCACATGGCCAGTTGATCCCATGGTAAAAGGTACCCGGTAAAGCTTAGGAGTAAGGTGAGTACGAGCAAGACCACCCCGATTCCCCAGTTAAACTCTCGGGGAGGTTTATATGAACCAGTCATAAATACTCTAAACATGTGGAGCCAAACACTAATCACCATTGCGTGTGCTCCCCAACGATGGAGCTCCCGCATGATTCCTAGGGGAACGTGTTCTCTTAACGCGACGATATCGGAATAAGCATATTCCGCTGTGGGACGGTAATAAAACATCAAGAGAATTCCAGTGACTGTTTCGACAAGGAATAAGAAAAATGTAATTCCCCCCATACACCAGGTATAACCAACGCGAATACCTGATTCTCTGGTTTTGACTGGATGAAGATGTAAAAATACATTGGAGAGGATCACCATGACCCGGTTTCGAGAAGTATCTGGGTAGCCATGGCGAAAGATGGATTTCCATATTTGAGAGTCCAAAATCGATTTTGCGACTTGCTGTAATTTTTGCTCAAATGTACTCATACTTTTAGGAATGCCTCAGAGTTTGTCCATTCTCCTTTTTCAAATTGAAACTTTCGACTTTTATCGATCAAGATTTGTCCGTCCTCAGCCAGGACGATTCGGTAACGCTCCAAAGGGCGGGGAGCCGGTCCTTCAAAGTTAACTCCTGTTTTGTAAAAGCCGCTGCCATGGCATGGGCATTTAAATTTGACTTCAGAGTCCAACCAATTGGGTGTACATCCTAAATGGGTACAGATGGTTGATAAAGCAAAAATACCATTCTGGTTGGTGATCGGATCATATCCCCTCACAATCCAGACTCCAAATTTGTCTGTAAAACGCGTATCTACAGCTCCTTCTGTATAATCAAGTGGAAACCCTGCTCTAAATTGCTGAGGAGGTTCTCTTAGAACATTGGGAAATAAGAATCGTTGGAAAGCAGCACCCAAAGTAGCAAGTGCAGCACCAAATGCACCCCATCCTAAGCTTAGCCAAGAGAGGAAACTTCGACGAGAAACCATCCCGTAGGAATCTTCCATAACAACACTATCTTTTGGTTCTTCAATCGGTTTGATTTCAGCCATACTTTTCAATTCAACGGTGTCTTAACTACAAAAGAAGCCGTCAAGCTTTGGTAAAAAATCCACCCATACTTTAAAAGGCGGGCGACATTATTCAAAAACTGCTGTCTTTGTCAAAGTTTCGGCTTTGATGGCTTTAAGGACATTTGTTGCAGCTATACGAAGACGGCTATCTGTTGCACTTTCTGAAAGTGTTTGAAGTTTAGGAATAGCTGCAATTGATCTAATTTGTCCCAGCGCATTTGCTGCGCTAAGAATAATTTCTATCCGCTCAGCTTCTCTCAAGTTTGGAGTCTCTTTTCGAATATATTCTGGTTCCAACAATTGAAGTAATTCGTGTTCTCCAGCGGAGCTGCCCAGTTTTGCCAATCCTAAAGCCGCGTTCCAACGTACATCTTTAACATTGTCATCCAGAAGTTTTTTCAAAGTTTCAATGTCTTTTGGACTTCCTACAAACCCTAGAGCAAAGGCAGCAGCTTTTCGAAGCCCGGGGTCCTCTGATTCCACTTGCTTGGCCACGACGGGTTGAGCGCGTGGTAAACCGATTCTTGCCAAAGCCAGTAGTGCATAGATTTGAGTTTCAGTATTTACATCATTTTGCACCACTTCTTCTAACATAGAGATACTGTCCTTACTTCCAACTTGTCCTAAAGCAATAAGAAGATAACGCCGCAAAACTTGCTCGTTAAGTTTAGAATTCTTAAAAAGTTCACGAATTTCCTTCTCAAATTGGATGCGATCTTTTCCAACATTTCCCCGCGCTAAATGCCTTGATAATTCATACGCAGCTTGCCAACGCTTATGCGTTCCCCCGGAGCGAATTTTCTCGAGATATTCTTGAGGGGTAAGTTCCTGCTGGGCTAGTTTTCCAAATAGCAAGAAAACTCCGACAGCAGCAGAGATAATAAGCAAAGGAAGAAAGACAAAAGGAATCAATATTTTCCAGCCTTTCCCAAAACGGAGTTCAGCCGGTGTAGGCAAAAGCACTTGTTCTTCTTTTTGAACAGAGGACTTCATGAAAACATCAAACTATTCCAGAATTTCTAGGATGACCCTCTTTTTAAATTTTCCACAGGCCGCCTCGAGCAAACTTCGAAGTGCCATCGCTGTTTTGCCTCCTCGTCCAATGACTTTCCCAATATCATCTTTGGCTACCTGAAGTTCAAAAATAAAAGCCTGCTCTGAATGCAGTTCTTTGACCGAGACTTGATCTGGGTGATCCACCAGACTTTGCGTCATCGCAATCAAAAGTTCTCTAATTCCGGGGTTTGTCATTTTCAGAGACTCTCCCAGCAATTGAATCCCTTCATTTTAAGGGTTAAATCAGGGAAATGGGGATTGATCAAATTTTTGATCACAAGATTTGAAAGATACGAACACCTCTTGGAAGTTGAAAAGAAATGCGGGTTAAAACTAAAGCGGAAAGAATTCTTAAGTTTTGCTTTATCACTGGTCTTGAAAGCGAATTCTTCTGGCTGGTAAATAGCCACAGGATAAACATCCAGGTGCCCAAAGAACAGCTAATTCAGCTCTTTTTTGATCCTGATAGAAACCCTCAATCCAAAATTTGCTTGTACCCCACTCAAAAGGATCTCGGATCACGGCTGGAACCTTTTGAGTGGAAGTATTTTTTTTTAAAGTTTCGCCATAATACTCTTGGTCCACAAACGA
>Ga0247727_10007230_pt1 | contig 21297 bp, 19 predicted proteins | sample WisWelCaveWW1625_FD_202498 | JGI IMG/M metagenome (GOLD analysis project Ga0247727, IMG submission 202498) | Biofilm microbial communities from Wishing Well Cave, Virginia, United States - WW16-25 | ecosystem: Environmental > Aquatic > Deep subsurface > Groundwater > Cave microbial mat | place... | reverse complement strand
CGCGCCGCTGAGCCGCTGCGGAATCGCGCCATGCCACGGCGCGTAGCCGTCGAACAGCGTGTTCATCACGCCCGTGCCTTTGGTGTCGGTGAGAAACTCGTTGCGATAGCCGATGAGTCCGCGCGAGGGAATGCGAAATTCGAGATTGACGCGACCGGTGCCGTGATTCACCAAATTCGTCATGCGACCTTTGCGCGAGCCGAGCTTTTCGTTGACGATGCCGATGAACTGCTCCGGCACATCGAGAAACACGTGCTCCATCGGTTCGTGCAACTTGTCGTTTTCCTCGCGGGTAATCACGCGCGGCTTCGAAACCATGAATTCGTAACTCTCGCGGCGCATGGTTTCAATGAGAATCGCGAGCTGCAATTCGCCGCGGCCGCAAACTTCAAATGAGTCGGCGCGCTCCAATGGTTTGACGCGCAGCGCAACGTTGTGCAAAATTTCTTTTTCCAACCGTTCGCGGAGATGGCGCGAGGTGAGATACTTGCCGTCGCGGCCGGAAAACGGGCTGTTGTTGACGGAGAAAATCATCGCCACGGTCGGCTCGTCGACGTGAATGCGCGGCAGCGGCTTCGGATTTTCGGCGTCGGAAATCGTGTCGCCAATGTGAATGTCTTCGACGCCGACAACCACGACGATATCGCCGGATTCGACGGTTTCGGTTTGAACCCGTTGCAGGCCTTTAAAATTATACAGCGCGGAAAACTTGACCGATCGAATCTTTCCCTCATCCGCGCACAGGGAATACGTTTTTCCCATTTCCAATTTTCCGTGCTTCAATCGCCCGATGCCAAGCTGGCCGACGTAATCATCATAGTCCAAATTCGTCACGAGAAATTGCGGCGTGGCGGCGTCATCGGCATGCGGGTCGGGAATGGCGGAGAGAATCGTTTCAAACAAAGGCTCGAGGCTTTGCGAGCCGTCGTCCAGCTTGCGATGCGCCACGCCGATTTTGGCATTCGTGTAGATAATGGGAAAATCGATCTGGTGCTCATTGGCGTCGAGATCGATGAACAAATCGTAAACTTCGTTGATGACTTCCTGAATGCGCGCGTCATGGCGGTCGATTTTGTTGATCACCAAAATGATCGGCAAATTCACCGCGAGCGCCTTCTTCAACACAAAGCGGGTTTGCGGCAGCGGGCCTTCGCTGGCGTCGACGAGCAGCAGCGCGCCGTCGACCATGCTGATGGCGCGCTCCACTTCGCCGCCGAAATCCGCATGGCCGGGCGTATCGACGATGTTGATTTTGACGCCTTTATACCAGATCGCCGTGTTTTTGGCCATGATGGTGATGCCGCGTTCGCGCTCCAAATCCATGCTGTCCATAATGCGCTCGCCGGTGGCCTGATTCTCGCGAAACGTGCCGCTCTGTTTGAGCAGGCCGTCCACCAGCGTGGTTTTGCCGTGATCGACGTGAGCGATGATGGCGATGTTGCGAATAGTCGTTTTAATCATGTACTGCTTTTGACTCCTTGAATGAGATGGCGCTATTAAAAAATGCAGGCTTTTAAGGTACGGAAAATTGTTGCGAATTTCAAAAGAATTTTGCAACATAAAAGGCAAAACAATTTTTGGCAAAACTATTGGCCTTATGTCGGTTTTAAATTGTTGAAAGGTGTAAAATTGAAAATTTTTTCTAAACTTCTTTTGCCGCTCTCTTTTCTATTTTTGAATCACACGCAACTCGCCCCCAATGCCAACGTTCTCATCGTTTATTATTCCGCGCAGGGCCACACGCAAGCGCTGGCCGAAGCCGTGGCGAAAGGCGCGCGTTCTATCGACGGTGTAAATGTCGTTTTAAAAACCGTGGCTGAAGCGACAACGCCGGACGTTCTCGCCGCCGAGGCGATCATCGTTGGCAGCCCGGTTTACAACGCGAATATCGCGCCGGAGGTGCAGAAATTTATCAACAGTTGGCCCTTCGAAGGCGCGCCGTTGCGCGATAAAATCGGTGCGGCATTTGCGGCCGCGGGCGGCTTTTCAGCGGGTGAAGAGTTGGCGCAAATGAATATCTTGCATGCGATGCTCGTCTTCGGCATGATCGTCGTGGGCGGCCCGGACTGGCAGCAACCGTTCGGCGCCTCGGGAATTGTGGCGGAAAAACCTTTTGAAACGGAACAACAGGCGGGAAAAGTTGACGAGCAATTTTTGAAAAAAGGCGAAGCGCTTGGCAAGCGCGTCGCGGAGTTGGCGCGCCGGTTAAAGCCGGCCGCCGCGAAATAGAAACCGCCGCATTCGGAATGCGTCGAAGTTTTTTCCAAATTTTTTGCAACAACTCATTGACAAATACACAACAAGTTTTATGTTATAGAAAAATCAAATCGGAGGAACCCGCAATGCCATCGGCAAAAACTTCGCTGCTCAAGCTTGTCTATTTGCTCGCGCCCTGTTTGCTACTGGCGCCAAACAACCTCGCTCACGCGCAAGACAAATTTTTTCTTCCGGTCGAATTTGGGCAGGGGATTATTTTTCAGCCGGGAGTCGACCCCTATATTTTTTCCGCGCAAGCGCATCCTTCACTCGGCTTCGGCGCAAACTCCAACAGTCTGCTGATCGGCGCCAGCCTCGCCGCGGTTTACGACAACCCCGCTTGGGCGTTCATGTGGGGCGGCCGATTGGTTTTGTCGGTGTCAAACCTCAAGAAAAAGCCAATCAATCGTGGTCCGCAGGTCACTTACGGAACGCTCCATTTGACCGGAACCGTTCTCATGGAAAACGCGGAGCTGCGCCGCGTTGCCGGAGGGATCATCATTGATGTTTGGGAAGGCGCTCTGTTGATTGGTCCGCGAGTGGGGTACGACAGAAAACGCGAAAGAACTTTTTTGGAAGTTGGATTGGGGAGGGGATTCTAAACTTTTCATTTCACAAATTTTGCCATCAATTTTTCGCCAAGAAGGTTTCTTTATCTTTCCGTGCGTTGTTTAATCGCGCGCAGGGCTTGCATTCGAATCAAACCGCTGAAAGGACGAATGAACAACCAGTAAAAACGAAACCGGCGCCGGCTCGGTTGATCCAAACAAAGAACGCGCGTCTCGGTGAAAAGCTTCGTGATGCCATTTGATTGCGGCGCGAGAGAAAAATTCCATGCGGCTTTGGCATAACCGGGCGCGGTGAAATTCAAAAATCCGACGGCATTTAAATGTTGAATGCAACCCGAGCCGGTCCAAAATTTCCCCACCAAGCCTAATACAAATTCCTGTTGCGGCGTTTCGCCCAAGAGAATAAAGCCGTTTTTTAACAACCCTGCCAATGTCAATCCGAGACCCCGTGATGATTGCTGGCGTGAAAAAAGCGCCGCCGGAAGCCCGCGCCACCGAAAAAGCCGGCGAATCAGCGTCGAGTCTTGCAGATCAAAATTGCGAACGGCAGCGTAAACCTCTGCCGGTGCGGCGTCAATGTCGATCTGATGGCGTTCAACAACATCGTACACCGGCAGGAAATCATCGATCAGCATTTTGCAATTTTTTTTCGTCTCAAAATCTTAGCGACTCGACGCTATTGCTTTTCTTAATGACCTCCGTAATCGTCGTCGCCACCTCCAGCGCGCGGCGGCCGTCTTCGCCCGTTACCGGCGGCGGCGTGCCGTGGCGAATCGCGTCGATGAAACTTTGCAGTTCCATCTTCAGCGCGTTGCCTTCCGGCGCGTGCGGCTTTTCATAAATGATGTGGCGTTGCCGCGCGCCTTGATCTAATTTTCCCAAGACGACCGGCAAGCTTCCGGCGTTCATCGCTTCTTCGGGAGAGACGAGGCGAAAAACTTCCGTGAGTCCTTGCAGGAAATCGATGGCAACATAAGAATCGCGTTGGAAGATGCGCATCTTGCGCATTTTCTGTTGTGAAATGCGGCTGGCGGTGACATTGGCGACACAACCGTTGGCAAATTGCAAGCGCGCGTTGGCAATATCCGGCTCTTCGGAAACTACGGCAACGCCGTTCGCATCAACCCGTGTCAACGGACTTTTCACCAGCGCCAAAATAATATCGATGTCGTGAATCATCAAGTCGAGCACGACGGCGACGTCGGTGCCGCGCGGATCGAAAGAGGCCAGACGGTGAGATTCAATGAAACGAGGCGAGAGCGGAAAATTTTCCAATGCCCGCAACGCTGAGTTGAAGCGCTCGATATGGCCGACTTGCAAAACGCGCTGCCGGAGCGCCGCGAGCGCGATGAGCTGACTCGCGTCCTCAACGGTGGTCGTTATGGGTTTTTCAATAAAAAGATGTTTATTGGCCGCGAGCGCGCGCTTCGCTAAATCAAAATGAGAAACGGTGGGAACGACGATATTAACCGCTTCAGCGGCGGCAAGCAGGGCTTCGAGTGATTCAAAGCGCTGAATGCCAAGCTCATGCGCGAGCGTTTGCGCGCGTTCCATGTCGGTATCAAAAATACCGGCCAACCGCGCGCCTTCAACTTCGCGATACAAACGCGCGTGCAATTGGCCGAGCCGTCCGACTCCGGCCACGCCGACGGTGATGGGCTGCATGAATAATTCTCTTTTATCTTTGCAGAATGAATTGCGATTCAATTCGATTTGCAGTTCAAAACATAATCAATATACAAAATCCGTTTTATGAAAGCAACGTTTCCGCTTGACTTCCCTCGCCGCCGTCGCTATATTGAACAGACGAAATCAAAGGGAGCTATATGCCCGAAGCGTCATCAAAATGGTTGCCGTTATGGCTCTGTCTTGCAATCGGCTGCGGCAATCATAGCCGGACTTTTGAAGAAATCCTGCGTTTGGAAGATCGCCGCGCGCCGGCTTCGGCATTTGAAAAATTCTTAAAACCCTCGAATAGCGCCGTTCAACGCCGCGCCGTCATCGCGTTGGGAAGATTGCAAGACCCCGACGCGGTTTCATTGCTCGCGCCGCGTTTAGAATCATCCGCTGCCGCAACGCGAGCCGAAGCGGCGTTTGCGCTCGGCCAATTGGCGCAAAACTCATCCACCAGCTTGCTCCTGCGCCATAGCCATAACGAAAAAGATCTCGACGTTCGGCTCGCGCTCATCGAGTCCGTCAGCAAAACCGCCAATGATTCATCACTCCATTCAGTCAACGCCGCGTTATTGAATTGGCTCGACGATCGAATTCCGATTGTGCGCGCTGAGGCGGCGTTGGCGGCGGCGCGATTGGCGCATCGCGGTTTCAAAAAAATGGAATGGCGCGCGCCGCTCGCCAATTTGCTGAAAGACAAAGATGAAGAAGCGCGTTGGCGCGCGGCGTACGCCTTGACGCGATTATTTGCCGGCAATCAAAATGCGGCGGATTCGACGGTGACGCAGCAACTGCTCTTGGCGCTCAGCGATAGAAGCGCGCGCGTGCGTATGCAAGCCGCTCGCGCCCTCGGTGCGATAAAAACGCCTGTAGCGTTGGAGTCTTTGGCGAATATTGCGAAAAATGATGTCGACTGGCGCGTGCGAGTATATGCGGCGACGGCGCTCGGCAATCTTGATTTTTTCGATTTGCAGGCGCGATTGGCTTTGAACGACACCAGCGAGCACGTGCGGCTTACGGCACTGCGCGCTCTGGGAAACGCCGGCGAGAGAATGGTGCGCAACGGCATTCTCAAAAATTCTCAACCGCTGGCTGAATTTTTAAGAGAAAAACTCAAAGCCGAAAAATCAACCTGGCGCGAGCAATTCACAACGGCGGCGGCTTTGGCGCAAATTTTCCGAAAAGACGCCATTCCCGATTTAACTGCGCTCATCGAACATTCGAATGACTATTTCCGCAGCCGCATCGTCGAGGCCTTTGGCGCGACGGCGGCCGTCGAAGCGTTTCCCTATTTGGAGAAAATGGCGCGCGACGCGGCGACGATTGTGCAAATCGCCGTGTTGGAGAATTTGCCGAAGCTTCCGGCGAACGTTCAGGCCCAAGCCGCGCCGATTTATCTCGAAGCGCTACAACGCGGCGACGCGGTGCTCACGGCAGTTGCGGCTCAAAATTTGGCGGCGGATAGTTTGCAAAGACGAAACCACGCTGCCGCGATTATCGCCGCTTATCAAAGGCTCAAACCGCCCATCGACGTCGAGGCGGCGCAAATGATTTTTTCGGCATTGGCAAAATGCGGCGCTCCAAACGCCGCAGCTTTATTGAAAGCAGCGGCGCAGTTCCCGGACAAGCCTTTTGCCCGCGCGGCGGCGGAGGCGCTAAAAACGCTCACCGGCGAAGATTGCAGCATTCCAAAAGAAACCAAACCGTTGAACGATTTCACTTACAAGGAAATTCAATCGTTAAACAAAGCGCGCGCGACGATTCAAACCAACAAAGGCGCGATTGAGCTGGAGTTTTTCTCCGCGGAAGCGCCGTTAACGGCGTTGAACTTCATGCGCTTGGCGAACAAAGGTTTCTTTGATGGCTTGCTGATTCATCGCGTCGTGCCGAACTTCGTGATTCAAACCGGCGACCCGCGCGGCGATATGTGGGGTTCGCCGGGATATTCCAATCGCTCCGAGTTTAGCCGTTTGCGCTACACGCGCGGCATGGTCGGCATGGCCAGCGTCGGGCCGGATACCGAGGGCTGCCAGTTTTTTATCACGCATTCCGACCAACCGCATCTCGACGGCAAATACACGATTTTCGCACGCGTCCAAAACGGGATGGAGATCGTCGATGCACTGCAAGTCGGTGATCGCATGGAACGTGTTACGATCAAAAAATAGAATTGGCAAATTGCGAATCATTGCCAACGATTTTTTAATTTTTTCATCCGACAAAAATTTATTCAACTGAGGGCAAAATGAGATTCCCATCTTTTATAACGGCCGCGCTGGCGGCATTGCTGATTGGTTGTCAAAATAATTCGGAGCGATCGGCGCCCGCGGCCAACCAAAAACAATTCGACTCCGCAAAATCCGATCCCAAAGCGATTCAAATCGCCGACGAGGTGATGGTGGCGCTGGGCGGTCAGGAAAATTTCGCGGCCATCAATTATCTTTCATTTCATTTTGCTTTCGTCGTCGACACGAAAAAGGTTTCGGACTGGCGGCATGATTGGGATCGCCGCAACAACAACTATCGCGTCGAGGGCACGACGCGCGAGGGCGATCATTTGCTCGCGGTGTTCAATCTCGACAGCAGAGACGGCGTGGCGTTTAAGAATGGGCAAAAAACGGAGGGCGAAGATAAAATTCAACTTCTCAAACGCGCTTACGGGCGCTACATTAATGACACGTATTGGCTCTTGCTGCCGTTTAAATTGAAAGACGCCGGCGCGGTGCTCAAATATGACGGCGCGCAGGAGCTTAACGACGTCAAATATGACGTTCTGCGCCTCGGCTTTGCCGACAGCGTCGGCTTGACGCCGCGCAACATTTATCGCGTGTTCATCGATCAGGCCACGCGCATCGTGCATCGTTGGGAATACTATGAAAAGGACGGCGCGGTGCCCATAGCCGCGTGGTGGGAAAAATGGCGGGTGTATGACGGCATCAAATTTTCAGAACAACGCGTGTTTGAAAATTCCAATCGCAAACTGATCTTTACGCCGATCATAATTTCTCGCGAGGTGGACGAAAAAATCTTTGAAGTGCCATCGACTTCGACGGCGAGGATGTTTTGACTGAACGCTGGATGCTTGATTCTGAAGAAAAAATTGCGCGCATCCAGCATCAAGCAGCCCGTTTTTTAATCTCCTCAACCACGCCTTCCAGCCAATCCCCAGCGCGATGCGCGTCAAACGCGTCGGTGTCGACGATCATGACGTTATGTTTTTCGAATATGCGCTTGGCCCAACGCTCGTAATTGAGATTGAGTTGGGCGAGATATTCTTTGTCGATATTCTGCTCATACTCGCGGCCGCGTTTGCGAATGCGGCTGATCAAGGTCCACGTCGACGCGCGCAAATAGACGAACAAATCCGGCGGCCGCAACGAAGATGAAATCGCTGCGTATAAATCCGCGTAACAAGCATAATCACGACCGTGCATCAAGCCGCGCTCGAAAAGATTATGGGCAAAAATTTCGGCGTCTTCGTAAATGGTGCGATCCTGCACGCACGGCGCGTTGGCTGCCTGAATCTGCAAATGATCTTTCAGCCGCTCTTTCAAAAAGAAAATTTGCGATTGAAACGCCCACGCCGGCATGTCCCGATAAAAATCGACGAGATACGGATTGGCGACTTCTTTCTCAAAAAAGCCCGTCCAACCAAGACGCTCGACGAGCAGATTCGTGAGCGTCGTTTTTCCGACGCCGATATTTCCGGCAATCGCGACAAAGGGGTTTTGCGGCATGTGCGTGCTTGATGCTGGATTCTGACGCTCGATCCTGAAAATTTTTGCGCATCCAGTATCAAGGATCAAGCCTCCAAGTGGCATTTTAATAGAAAAAATCTGAAAAAGCAAGCGCTTTCCTGCAAACCATTTACAGACTTGACTGTCTATACAGGTGACTATGGACGAGAGGGAAACAAGGCTGATTCGCCGCGCGCAAGAAGGCGACGGCGCGGCGTTCGAGGCGTTGGTGCAGAGGCATGACCGGCAGGTGCTGAAGCTGGCGCGGCAAATGTTGAACAACTTGGAAGATGCGCAAGATGCTTATCAAGATATCTTCATCAAAGTTTTTCGCAGCTTGCCGGCGTTTCGTTTTGAGAGCGAGTTTTCCACCTGGCTGTTTCGCATCGTCATCAATCAGTGCATCAACTATCGCCAGTGGCGCAGCCGGCGGCGATTTCTGTCGTTCGACGCGCCTCGCGAAGGCGAAGAAAACCCCAACGGCTGCTATTTGCCGAAAGACAAAAACCCCGACCCGGAAAGAAATGCTTTAAATAAAGAACTGAGCCGCGAGATTGCGCTGGCCATAGAGTCGCTCTCGGACAAGCAGCGCGCGGTTTTCGTCCTTCGCCACTTTCAAGATCTGAAGCTGCAAGATATCGCGAAAACATTGGGCTGCGCCGAAGGCACGGTGAAAAATTATCTTTTTCGCGCGACGCAACACATGCAGGAGAAACTGCGAGAGTATCAACAAACCTAATTGACCGCCATGAAAAACTGCGCTTACATTCAAACGTTGCTGCCGCTTTTCGATAGCGACGAGCTGACCGCCATCGAGAAACGCCAAATCGATGACCATCTGACGACTTGCAATCGTTGCCGTGAAGAGCTGGCCGCGATTCGGGCGCTGCATGCGGATTTAAAGCAGGCCGACACGTTCGAGCCGAGCGCCGCGATGATGGCGGATTTGCGTCACGGCTTGCGCCGGCGGCTGCGCCAAGAATCCTTGCAGCCAAGCTGGCAGGGAAAACTGTCGCGTCTGTTGTTTGGCAACCTGCGGCCAATTTTGCAGCTCGGTTTCACCGCGGCGATGCTGCTCATCGGCGCGATCATCGGCCGCCAATTCTTCGCGCCGATTTCACCGGCGGAAAAAATTGACGTGTTGAGCTATCTCACGCCGGGCAAACCCGTCGCGATTCCGAGCGGCTATCTCGCGCCGTCGCTGGCCAGCGTGCAAACAATCAGCATCGATCCCGCCACCAAAGAAGTGCAGGTGCAATACAGCATCGTCAATGATGTGCAGCTTCGCGGCGATGTGAATAATCCGCTGATTCGACAAGCGCTCTCGTATGCGCTTTACGCCGAAGAACAGCCGAGCTTGCGTTTGCGCGCCGTGAAAGCCATCGGCGAATCATATGTCACCTCGACACAGGATGATGAAATCACCAAGGCGTTGGTGCACGCGCTGCAGAATGACGCCAACGCCGGCGTGCGTCTCAAAGCCGCGCAGGTGCTCAAACAACTGCCGCTCAACGGCTTGGTGAAAAACACGCTCATTCGCGTGCTCATGCGCGATGACAACTCGGCGGTGCGCATCGAAGCGATTGAAGCGCTTGGCCAGGGAAATCTGACGCAAGAGGAACAGGCGGTTTTTCATACGGCGGCTTCGGACACCAACGAGTACGTGCGTCTGCAAGCCAAACGCTTGCTCGGCGGAAAACTTGAGAAAGTCATTTCGGATCTGAATCAAAATAAACTTTAATGAAAACAACGAATCACCAAAATTCAAATTGGAGAGATGCAATGAGAACGCCAATAAAAATGCAATCACGGCTTGTCTTCGTAGCGACAGTCATCATGATGCTCATCGGCATTGCCGCTTTTGCCCAAGAGGTGCGCAAAGAAGGCCGCTACTACACTTCCGAAATCAAGCGCAACTTTACCGTGTCGGCGACGGGGGCGTTGGAAATGTCCAATATTACCGGCGATGTCGACATTACAGTGTGGCCAAAGAATGAAGTGCAAATTTTCGAGCGCTTGCGCATGGACGTGTATACCGAAGAAGAGGCCAAACGCGCCGTCGAAGACAAGAAAGCTTCGTACACGCAAAGCGGCGATCGCATCATCGTTCGCGGCGAACAACGCTCGCGCGACTGGATTCAATCGAATTTTCAAATTTTGGTGCCGGCAACTTTCAATCTCGACATTGCGACCAGCGGCGGCAATATCTCGGCACGGCAAATCAAAGGCACGGCGCGCTTGCGCACTTCCGGCGGCGACGTGACGCTGCTCGAAATCGGCGGCAATATGCGCGCAACGACATCGGGCGGCAATGTCACGGTACGCGACAGCGAAGGCGATGTTGACGTCAAAACTTCCGGCGGCGATCTCGAACTCGAACGTATCAAAGGCATGCTCACCGGCGCAACTTCTGGCGGAAATATCACGCTGCGCGGCGCCACTAAAGACGCGCGTTTACGCACTTCCGGGGGCGACGTGGAAATCATCGACACCGACGGCTCGGTCAATGCCAGCACGTCCGGCGGCAATATTCGCGTCGAAAATGTTCGCGGCCGCGTCGATGTCGGCACCTCCGGCGGCGACGTCATGCTGCGCAATATCAAACAAGAGGTGGACGCCGCGACCTCCGGCGGCGATGTGGATGCGGTTGGTTTATTCGCGCCGGCGCGTTTGAGAACTTCAGGCGGCAACGTCGAAGTGCGCGATGCACAAGCGAGCCTCTCGGCGGCGACCTCTGGCGGCGACGTCGAAGTTGAATTTACGCTGAAAGATTTCGCGAAACCGCATGTGCTCGATTTGAAAAGCAGCGGCGGCAGCATCACGCTCGCGATTCCGGAAAAACTGCCGGCCAATATTTTTGCCGAGATTCGGCTCGGCGATGGCCGGTGGTTCAGCCGCGAACGCTACGATATTTCGTCGGATTTTCCGCTGAAAATACACCGCGAAGAAGAAGATCGGCGCGAGGGCCGCTACATTCGCGGCGAAGGCCAAATCAACGGCGGCGGCGATTCGATTACATTGACGACCAGCGCCGGCAATATCACGATTCGGAAGCTGGCTCGTTAAGAAGCCTCAAAAAGGCAAAACAATTTAGGGCAAAACGATTGATTAATTATATTGCTCAACTCTGCCAGTCGTGAGCAAATTAAACGCGAAGGCGCCAAGACACAAAGCGAATCGGTTCTCTTGGTGTCTTCGGGTTTGGGTGGTAAAAATCTTTGCATGATCAAAAAATAATCAGGAAGGAGCAATAAACATGTGCCGGAAAAATTTTCGATTTTTCTTGTTTATCCTTTTTCTTCCATTCGCGATCTTCGCGCAGGAAGAACGCAGCGAGAAATCGTTTTCGGTGAAACCAAATGGCGGGCTGGAATTAAAAGCTGATTTCGGTTTGGTGGACGTCCGCTCGTGGGCGCAGAACGAAGTCAAAGTCGAAGTGCTGAAATGGGTCGAAGGACGGCATCGCCGCAGCGCCAAAGAATTATTTGAAGATTATGAAATTCGCTACAACCAAACCGAGCGCGGCGTGTCGATTGTCGCGGAAATGCGCGGCAGAAACTTTTGGCGGGGCAACGACGGCTTGCAAGTGGAATTTCGTATCATGGCGCCGAAGCAATACAATCTCGATCTCAACACTTCCGGCGGCGAAGTTGAGTGTGATTTGCCCGTGACCATGCAAGGCAAATTTGGCGAAAGCAAACTGCGCGGCAAACTCAACGGCGGCGGTCCGCTGCTGACACTGCGCACGAGCGGCGGGGATATTGAATTGCGCAGCCGGTGAGAAACCATTCTTCATTAAAAATAAAAAGCGAGAGCGCCTCGTGCCATCCTGCCGAGGGGTCTCTCGCTTTTCCTGATCATGGGGTTCAATTCAAAGCGGCAATTAATTCTTGCCGTCGTCCTCGACGACTTCGAAATCAGCTTCCTGCACTTTGCCTTTTTGCGGGCCGCCGTTCGTCGGTTCGCTCGCGGCGCTTTTGGCGTCGGCAGCCGCGCGCTCGTACATCTTCGAGGAAATCGCGTTCCATTCTTTGTTCAACGCCTCGGCGGCCGCGCGAATCTCGTCGACGCGCTCCGAATTTAGCGCGTCTTTGATCTTCTTAACCGCAGCTTCGAGGCGGCTCTTTTCGTCCGTCTCGAGCTTATCGGCCATGTCTTTGATATTTTTTTCGGTTTGATAGACGAGCTGATCGGCTTGGTTGCGCGCCTCGACGGTCTCGCGTTTCTTTTTGTCTTCCGCCGCGTGATCGCGCGCGTCGCGCTCCATTTTGGCAATTTCTTCTTTGCTCAAGCCGGTCGAAGCCTCGATGCGAATCGATTGCTGCTTGCTCGTCGCCTTGTCTTTCGCCGAAACATTGAGAATGCCGTTCGCGTCAATGTCGAACGTGACTTCGACTTGCGGCACACCGCGCGGGGCCGGCGGAATGCCGTCGAGAATGAAGCGGCCGAGCGTGCGGTTATCAAGCGCCATCTCGCGCTCGCCTTGCAGAACGTGGATTTCAACTTGTGTTTGGCTGTCCGCGGCGGTCGAAAAAATTTCCGACTTGCGGCACGGAATCGTCGTGTTGCGTTCGATCAAACGCGTGGTGATGCCGCCGAGCGTTTCGATGCCGAGCGACAACGGCGTGACGTCCAACAGCAGCACGTCTTTCACGTCGCCGCCGAGCACGCCGCCTTGAATCGCTGCGCCGACCGCGACGACTTCATCAGGGTTCACGCCTTTGTGCGGCTCTTTGCCGAACAACTGGCGCGCAATGTCTTGCACGCGTGGCATGCGCGTCGCGCCACCGACGAGAACCACTTCGTCAATGTCTGCGGCGGTCATGCCAGCGTCACGCAAGGCCGACTCACATGGAGATTTGGTGCGTTCAAACAGATCGTCACAAAGCTGCTCGAATTTGGCGCGGGTGAGGGTCATTTGCAAATGTTTCGGCCCGCTGTCGGTCGCGGTGATGAACGGCAGATTGATGTCGGTCTGCATGACGGTCGAAAGCTCACACTTGGCTTTTTCCGCGGCTTCTTTCAAGCGCTGCACGGCCATCGGATCTTTCGAAAGATCGACGCCTTCCTGGCGCCTGAACTCGACCACCAGCCAATCCATGATGCGCTGATCGAAATCGTCGCCGCCGAGGTGGGTGTCGCCGTTGGTGGCTTTCACCTCAAACACGCCATCGCCGATTTCGAGAATGCTGATGTCGAACGTGCCGCCGCCGAGATCGAACACGGCAATTTTTTCGTCTTTATTTTTATCCAAACCATACGCCAGCGAGGCGGCAGTCGGCTCGTTGATAATGCGGCGAACTTTCAACCCGGCAATTTCGCCCGCCTCTTTGGTGGCTTGGCGCTGGCTGTCGTTGAAATAAGCCGGCACGGTAATCACCGCGTCGGTGACTTTTTCGCCGAGATAGTCTTCCGCCGTTTGTTTCATCTTTTGCAAAATCATTGCGGAGATTTCCTGCGGCGTATATTCCTTGTCGCCAGTCCGCACGACCGCGAGATCATTTTTCGTCGCCACGACTTCGTAGGGCACGGTGGTGCGCTCGCGCGTCACTTCGTTCGTGCGGCGGCCCATAAATCGCTTGATTGAATAAATCGTGTTCTTGGGATTGGTGATGGCTTGGCGCTTGGCCACTTGGCCGACAAGACGCTCGCCGGTTTTGGTAAACGCAACGACCGAAGGCGTGGTGCGCATGCCCTCCGAGTTCGCGATCACCACCGGCTCGCCGCCTTCCATCACGGCCACACAGGAATTGGTGGTTCCCAAATCGATACCAATAATTTTGCCCATCTTAAACTCTCCAACTTAAAACATTCATATTGTAAATGAGACCGCCGTGTCTTCAAAAATAGGCGCTCAATCTGACAAAAAATTTTTAGTATATACGTTTAAAGACAAATACAAATGATATGCCATCGCTCGTTGACAGAAACATGACAAGCTTATTTCATATTTATGAAGAGATTAAGAAGAAAAAGAAAATTTTGATCAAGATGTCAGGAGAGAGTCGTTTTTGCAGATACCTGTCAGGATGACATTACAGCGTCCGGACGGTTGTGCCCATCCGGACGCTAAATCATGAAGGGGAAGAAGGAGCAGGTTCTTCACTGTCAAACTCCTGGCGAACCTCATTTTGCCTTTGGCAATTAAGACAACGCAACGTGCTGGGCATGGCTTCGAGGCGCGCTTCCGGAATGTCATTGCCGCAGTCAACGCATTTACCGTAGGTGCCGTCGAGAATGCGTTTAAGCGACTCGTTGATGTCGGCAAGCTCTTCGGTATCCATCGTCAGCAAGCCCGAGATGTATTCGCGATCTTTGTCGAGTCGCGAAGCCTCCTCGAACTCGGCGCTGCGCGACGAGGCCGTGCTTTCGAATTCCACTTCGTGATGAGTCAAGGACGCCATAATGCGCTCGCGTTCTTCCAAAATCTTTTTGGTGAAATATTGCAGCCTTTTCTGATCCATGAACGGGGTTCCTCGAAATTGGTAACGAGTGTCGGATAAATGGATTGATAGAGTATTGGATTGTTGGAGTAATGGAACCCCACCAATCCATGATTCTGCATTTTGCCATAAAGCGTGGCAATTTAAGCATTTTCTACTTTTAATGCAACAAAGAATTTATTTTCGCCGCGCCCCAGGCGCAGCAAGACGGTATCGCCGGGGTTGAGCCGGTCGACAATTTGATTAAACTCCCGCGCGCTCCGCACGGTTTCACGATTCACCTCGCGAATCACGTCGCCAGCTTGCACGCCCTCCTTGTCGGCGACGCTGCCGTTTTCCACCTCGGTAACCACGACGCCGGACCCGGTTTCGATCTCAAGCTCGCGCGCCAAGTCCTCCGTCAGATTGGCCACCTCAAGGCCGAGCCGATTCACCTCGCCGCCGGACGAGGTCAAACGCGCCGGTTCATCATCATCCGGGCGCTCGCCCAACATCACCGTTAAAGTTTTCTCGCGACCGTCACGAATGAGTCTCACCGCTATCCGCGTGCCGGGCTTGTAAGTGGCAATGAGATGCATCAATTGATTGCTGTCCGAAATTTTTTTCCCGTCAAACACCGTGATGAAATCGCCGTCTTTAAGCCCGGACTTTTCCGCCGGTGAATTTGCCGTCACGTCGCTCACCAACGCGCCTTCGGTCGAAGGCAGATCAAGCTCTTTCGCCACGCTCTCATTGGCGGTTTGAATATAAACGCCGAGCCAGCCGCGCACCACTTTGCCGCTGGCGATGAGCTGTTCCATGATTTGCTTGGCGAGATTGATGGGAATGGCGAAGCCGATGCCGAGGTTGCCGCCGCTCCAACTGTTGGCGACGATCGCGGTGTTGACGCCCACCAGCTCGCCGCGCAAGTTCACCAGCGCGCCGCCGCTGTTGCCGGGGTTGATCGCCGCGTCGGTTTGAATGAAATCCTCATAATCGATGTCGCCGATCCCGACCTGGTTGCGGCCTTTGCCGCTGACGATGCCGGCGGTCACCGAGTGCTGCAATTGCAGCGAAAACGGATTGCCAATGGCCAGCACCCATTCGCCGACTTCGAGATCGTCGGAGTTGCCGAGCTTCACGACGGGCAAACTTTTCTCGTCAATTTTGATCACGGCCAAATCGGTTTTGGGATCGACGCCGATCGCTTTGGCTTTATACTCTTTGCGGTCGAGCTGCACGAGAATTTCTTCGGCTTCGCGAATGACATGATTGTTGGTCAAAATATAGCCCTCGGCGCTGATAATGACGCCCGAGCCTAATCCGACCTGGCGTTGATCGCGTTGCCCCGGGCCTTGGGGCCGGCCGCGAAACTGCCGGCCGAACCAATCTTCGTGAAAAAATTCGGAAAACGGGTTGCGCCCGGCCACAACTTTCGTGCTGGTAATGCTGACGACGGTGGGCATGACTTGCTGCGCCACCTCGACAAACGCTTTGCCGGTGTTGATCAAATCAAGATGGCTCGTCGCTGCCGGCTTGTCCGCGCCGAGTTTGACGACGCCGGTCTCACGGGCGATGCCGGTTTTAGTCCAATTAAAATTGGAGGCAATGCCCAAACCCAAAATAACGCCGGCCAGCAATGTAATGGCGGTGATAATCCAAGCTTTTCTTTTCATGATCATAAAGCAACCCTCCTATGCTGGAGATTTCAAAGCTACAGTTTACAGTCGATATAAAACACTCTACAAAGAGAAAATTCAAATACGCTGCGCGCTCTTAAACAATACGCACATATTGATCGCCTTGTTGCCCGTTGACGCGCACGCCCAAATTTTTCAGCCGCAACAAGGTTCCCCGTTTAGTGCCGGAAGGAATATTCAATTCGACTTTTTTGCCCTCAATGGTGGGAATGTGCACGCGGGCGCCGGCCTCCAAATCTTTTTCATCCATATTCAGCTCATAATAAACATCCTTGCCATGTCTTTTGAAAGCGCTGTCGGCTTCGACATGCACGTTGATGATAAGATCGCCCGGGCCGCCGTGTCCGGAGTTGGAACCCATGCCGGGGATGCGCAACTTGTGGCCGTCTTCGATTCCCGCCGGGATGCGCACGCGAATCTTTTTGCGCGTCGTCACATTGCCAGCGCCGCGACAATGGCTGCAAACCGCCAACCGTTCTTTTCCCATGCCCGAGCAAGTCGGGCAAACTTTGCGCTGCTTGATTGAGAACGTGCGTTCGGCGCCGGTGATCGCTTCCATGAAAGTTATGGTAATTTCGCCGGCGAGGTGGCGCGGGCCATATTGCGGCGCAAAATCATTCACGATGCCGTCAAATCCAAACAACTCGCGCAAAATATCCGAGAAGGCAAAACCTTGACCAAACACTTGCGCGCCCGGCGATTGAAAACCACCGCCGAAGGTTCCCGCACCGGGCATCCAACCGTGTTGGCGCAAAATCTCCGGATCGAACTGAAACCATTCACTGCCGTTGGCGGAGTGTCCGTAAAGGCGAAGTTGATCGTATTTGTTGCGCTTCTTAGCATCTCCCACGACGTCATAAGCTTCATTGATTTCTTTGAAGTGATCTTCCGCGGCTTTGTCGCCGGGATTGGCGTCGGGATGATATTTCTTGGCCATCTGCCGATACGCTTTTTTGATTTCGTCGGCGCCGGCTTTTTCACTCACACCAAGAATATTGTAGTAATCTTTGACTCGCATCAACAGAACTCTTCGACAAAATTGTCACTATGAAAATCGTTAAATCAAACGTTCAGAAATTGCAAGGATTATGCCATATATTGCCACCCTCCTCTGTTCAAATTTTTAAAGAGTTAAACTCATTTTGATGCTTCAAGGCTTTGACAGGCTGGCTATTTTCTGATAAATTGGCATACGAAATTTTCTCACCTTAAACAAGCAAAAGTTTTTACAATAAAATTTGCTTGATTTTGGAGGCTGAACTTTTTAGATTAAAAACTTGCAGTTGACCCATTAACTAATCGCTTGAATTGGAGATTGATCGCATGATAAGAAAGATTTTTCTGCCCGCGCTGCTGATTGGCTTGAGCGTTGCATTCGGGTGCGCCAAAAAAATGAGTGAAGAGCAGCTCTTTGCCGAGGCCCAAAAATTCGAGGCCGCGGAAAACGTCGACGGCGCGTTGAAGATTTACGAAGAACTGAGCGCCCGTTTTCCCAGCAGCGCCCATGCCGATTCGGTGCTGCAAAAACTCGGCATGATTTATCTCAACAAAAAAGAGCAGTATGAAAAGGCCGTCGGCGCTTACCAGCGTCTGGTCGACAAATTTCCGCAAAGCAAATATCAGCCGCAGTCGCTGTTCATGATCGGCTACATTTATGCCAATCACGTTAAGGACTTCGACAAAGCCAAAACGTATTATAATAAATTTGTGGAAAAATATCCGGAACACGAACTGACGGCTTCCGTGCAATGGGAACTCCAACATTTGGGCAAAGACATCGGCGACATCGACATCTTCGCCAATTCCAAAGATGGGCAGGAAAAGGCTGCCGGCGCCGCGGCGTCAGAAGCGCCCAACGCCGATTCAAAAGCCAAATAAAAAAACTTTTCCCGCCGGTTGTCGTCTTAAAAAGAGAGCCGGATGACTTTTTTCGGCAGGGCCCGGCGCCGAAACGATTCCGTCGCCGGAGAGAATTGCTTGGCAACGCCGAAAGATCGCCATTGCGGCTTTTTGCATTTCAAGATCGCAGCCGCCAGTTGGTTCAAGAGACGTTATGAAAGAGCCGAGAAACTTGGTTGATAAAAAAATTCGTCGTCATCGCAACACTGCCTTGGGTTGTCGTCGGGTCCTCATCATACGCTTACAATTGCTTGGAGCCGCGCTTGCGCTTCCCGCCGCGCTGCATGGCGAAATATCTGCCGACTCGCTGGCCGCGTTGCCGCCCGCGCAAGTATCCATCACCGCGGCGGCAGCAACCGCAGAAATTCCGTTGAATCGACTCGCCACTTACACCATCAAACTCAAATGGCGGGGCCGTCTATCTGACATCGAATTTGATCCGCCGGAATTGCCGCAGCTTGCCAATTTCAAAATCGCCGGCTCCTCTTCTTCCAATTGGGTCGGCCTTGAAAACAATCAGCCGACTTCGATTAAAACGTTTGAGCACTCTCTGCGGCCTGAAGGGTTGGGCATGGGCTACATCGAGGGCATGCGCGTGAGTTATCTCGACAAAGCCACCGGCGAAAAACACAGTCTTTACACGAGCCGCGCCGGCATCAAAGTGATCGATCCATTGCGCGAGCCGGGCGAAGCGCCGCTGGGTTTGGCGCTGACCCTCGGCCTGTTGGTTTGCGCGGCCCTTGTGGCGCTGGTTTTTCAAATGGAAGCGCGGGCGAAAAAGCAAGAAGCGGCTCGTCTCGCCGCGCACGTGGAAAAGCCGCTCGAACAGGAATTTCTCGAAGAACTGAAAAATACCGTCGATATCAATACGACTGAATTGAAAGAAGCATTCGCGTCTTTGTCAAAACTTTTGCGGCGCTATTTGAATCGCCGCTATGCGATTCCGGCGCAAGGCATCTCGACTCAAGAAGCGGTGGAGGCTTTTCGCCGAGCGGCGGCGTCCGACGAACAAACTCGGCACATTGAAGAAATTTTGCAGACTTGCGATCTGTTCAAATTTTCCGGGGAAACGGGTGAGCCGGCGCGATTGGCGCGCGCCTATGCGCTCGCTGAAAATTTTTTGCAATTGAATTTGAATTGGAGGAACGATGCACGTTGACATTCAAGCCATCAATGAAAAGATAAGGCGCGAAAGCGCGTTTGTCGAAAAAATCAATCGCGAAGTTTCCAAAGTCATCGTCGGCCAGAAATACATGATCGAGCGTTTGCTCGTCGGCTTGCTCGGTAACGGCCATGTTTTGTTGGAAGGCGTGCCGGGCTTGGCCAAAACGCTGGCGGTCAAAACGCTGTCGGCGGCGATTCAAACGAAATTTCAGCGCATTCAATTCACGCCGGATTTGCTGCCGGCGGATTTGATCGGCACGCTGATTTACGATCAGCGCAACGGACAATTTACCACCAAGAAAGGGCCGATCTTTTCAAATTTGATTTTGGCCGATGAAATCAACCGCTCGCCGGCGAAAGTGCAGTCGGCCCTGCTCGAAGCGATGATGGAGCGGCAGGTGACGATTGGCGAAAACACTTTCAAGCTCGATGATCCGTTTTTGGTGTTGGCGACGCAAAACCCGATCGAGCAGGAAGGAACCTATCCGCTGCCCGAAGCGCAAGTCGACCGCTTCATGCTCAAGCTTTCCATCGGCTATCCCAACAAAGATGAAGAGCTCGAAATTATGCGCCGCATGGCGCGCGGCAATCTTGAAGTCATCAAACCGGTGGTGACGCCGGCGGATATCGTCAAAGCCCGCAACGTCATTTCCGAAGTTTACATGGACGAGAAAGTCGAGCGTTATATCATCGACATCGTCTTTGCCACCCGCGAGCCGAAGAAGTACGGCCTCGATGAGTTGGAGGATTTGATTTCGTACGGCGCCAGCCCGCGCGCGAGCATCTTTTTGGCGCAAGCCGCCAAAGCGCACGCTTTTCTGCGCGGGCGTGGTTACGTCACGCCGGAAGACGTTCGCGCGATTGGCCTCGATGTGTTGCGCCATCGTATTATCATCACCTACGAAGCGGAAGCCGAGGAGAAAAGTTCTGAGTATGTCGTCGGTCAAGTGTTGAGCCGAATCGAAGTGCCATAACGTTTTGACCTCATGCCAGCAGTTCATTTCACTTGCAGCGCGGCGATTTTTTGCTGTTGCATATTAGCCGGCTGCCCGGATAAGCAGCCGACCAAGCCCGAACTAACGACGGGCACTTTGCGCGGCCAAGTAACCGAAAGCAACACGCTGCCGATCCCGGGCGCGCAAATCAATCTCGGCTACGATCTCGGGCCGAGTGTCGTTGGTTCGACGCATCGCGTGAAACATCCGGCAGCCGGGTTTTCGTTGAATCAGAATTATCCCAATCCTTACGATTTGAACGCGCGCGCCGCCGGTCGCATGAAACCTCTAACCGACGCCGACGTCAATGGGAAGTTTGAGATTTCACATGCGGCGACGAGTATTGGCGATACTGTGACGGTGACGTTGCCGGATAGTCCCGATCCGCGCGATCAGCGTGTTATTGCCGATTCGATCACGGTTTTTGTTTCGAGAATCGGCTACAAAACCGCCGCTCGGCGAATTCGTTTTCGCGAAGATGAGGCGCCGGTGCTCAACGTGATGTTGGAGCGACAGTAAAACTTTCATGATCCCCAAAGAAATTCTCAAAAAAGTCCGCCGTCTCGAGATTCAAACGCGCGCGTTGGTCAACGACGTGTTCAGCGGCGAGTATCACTCGGTCTTCAAAGGCCGCGGCATGGAGTTCGCCGAAGTGCGCGAATATATGTTCGGCGACGACATCCGCAGCATCGATTGGAACGTTACCGCGCGCGCGGGACATCCGTACATCAAAGTTTTTGACGAAGAACGCGAGCTGACCGTGATGCTGCTCGTCGACGCCAGCTCCTCCGGCGAGTTCGGCACGCACGAGCAGATGAAGGGCGACATTGCCGCGGAAATCTGCGCGCTGCTGGCGTTCTCCGCGATTAAAAATAACGACA
>Ga0247727_10007229_pt1 | contig 21298 bp, 22 predicted proteins | sample WisWelCaveWW1625_FD_202498 | JGI IMG/M metagenome (GOLD analysis project Ga0247727, IMG submission 202498) | Biofilm microbial communities from Wishing Well Cave, Virginia, United States - WW16-25 | ecosystem: Environmental > Aquatic > Deep subsurface > Groundwater > Cave microbial mat | place... | reverse complement strand
ATCGCTGGTCATCACCAGCACGTTCTCGCGCGGAAAGCCGAGCGTGTCCACCAGCACCGCGGCGACGGTCTTGGCATCCTTCACCGCGAACCGCAGCGGCGAAATGTCCTCGTCCTCATACTCGTCGATGCCGACCAGCAACGCCCACTTGGTGCCGGTGGCCTGGCTCTGAGCCGGGTGAAGTTGCATCGCCAGCATGCCGGCAACGCCCACCGACAGAATCAACGGCACCCCACAACGACGCAGTTTCATGGAACCCCTCGCTTCGCTCCGTGGGTATGATACCGACGGCACTGGAACAAGTCAAGCGGCTCACGCTCGCTTACGCTCGCAATGCGGTTTGCGACCGCAGTCCGAGCCGCGAACGATGAGAGCGCGGAGGCCGGGGTGCCAGCGCGGAGAACTTAGCGATGAGGTGATTGCTGTGAAGCAGAGATTCATCACGTACGTTGCGTTGATCGCGATGACCCAGGCCTTCGCCGATGACGCCAGGGTTGTCGAACGCGTCTATAAGCAGACTCCGCAGGGCGAGCTGAAGCTGTTCATCCACTTTCCACCGGACTGGAAGGCGAGCGATAGGCGTCCAACCATTATCTTTTTCTTCGGCGGTGGATGGACGAGCGGCACTCCAACCCAATTCACGCCGCAGGCCGAGTATCTGGCCAGCCGTGGCCTGGTGGCGGTGCGGGCCGACTATCGGGTGAAGTCGCGCCAGAACGTGACGCCGGATCAATGCGTCGAGGACGCGAAGAGCGCCGTGCGCTGGTTGCGCGCGCACGCGAAGGAGTTGGGCGTCGATCCCAACCGCCTGGTCGCAGCGGGTGGCTCGGCGGGCGGCCACCTTGCCGCGAGCACTGCGCTGGTAGCCGGCTTCGAGGCGAAAGGCGAAGACCTGAGCGTGTCATCGAAACCGAGCGCGCTGGTGCTGTTCAATCCGGTGTTCGATCTCGTTGGCGTGCGAGCGGTGGTGAACGACGAGGGCAAGGACGTGACCGAGGCGATTTCGCCGATTCGGTTTGTGAAGAAGGACACGCCGCCCTGCATCATGTTCTTCGGCACCGCCGATCGGCTGTGCGAGCAAGGCCGCGCATTTCTTGCGAAGTCGAAGCAAGCAGGCAATCGCGCGGAACTCTACACTGCCGCCGAGCTGCCGCACGGCTTCTTCAACCGTGCGCCCTGGCAAGACGCAACCGTGCGGCAGGCGGACATGTTTCTCGCCTCGCTCGGCTATTTATCGGGCGCGCCAACCAAAGCTGCGAATGCCAGCGCAACCCTGAAGCGCGAGGAATGAAACGGCCGACACGATCATGACCGATGACCGCCGACTCTGGGGAAAGCTCAACAATCCTGACCTGGCGCTCGATCAAGTGCAGGTGGGCGTGCTTGGCATTCCATTCGATTCGGCGGCGAGCCATCGGCGGGGCACGGCCTTCGGACCCGAAGCCATTCGCGCTGCTTCGCGGCGGTATCATCCGCTGACCGAGACCTGCCAGGACTTGTCCGGCCTGCGGGTGCGTGACTTCGGTGACGTGGCCGCCGACGCGCTGGATCAACACGACACCTACGCCGACATCGATCGGCAGGTGGGCGAAATGGCGGCGCACGGCATCATCCCGTGTTCGCTGGGAGGTGACCACTCGGTCACGTTTCCCGTCATTCGTGCACTGTCCAAACAGCCACCGCGCTCTCACGTTGGTGGCTCGGATCGGATCGGCATTCTGTGGATCGATGCGCACCCGGACCTGATGCCGATTTACGGCGGACACAAGTTCTCGCATGCCTGTCCGCTGCGGCGCGCCATGGAACTGGATGAAGTCGATCCCACCAAGGTCGTCATGCTCGGCATTCGCAAGGTCGAACCGGCAGAGTGGCAGTTCATGGTGGGCGAACGCATTCAGACGTTTACCGCGCACGAAATGTCGCGACATCCCATCCAGTGGATCGCCGAGCGCGTCAAGTCCCGTCTGCTCGGCGTGCAGCGACTGTACTGGAGTATCGACATCGATGTGCTCGACCCCGCGTGCGCGCCGGGCACCGGGGTGCCGACGCCCGGTGGCCTGACCACGCGTCAACTCTTCGATTTGATTCACGCGCTCAGCGATTTGCCGGTCAGTGGCTTCGACCTGGTCGAAGTTTCGCCGCCGTACGATCAAGCCGAGATCACCGCCTTCGCCGCCGCGGCCACAATTATGGAGATGTTTGGAGTCGTGGCTTCCGCTCGATGATTGAACCACTCGGGAAATGCCTCACGAGGAAATCGCCGGCAGTGCGCGAATCCGAAGCGTGAACACTGGCAAGGAGTCTTCCATGAAACGCCTCGTAGTCCTGCTCTCGTTCGGTCTCGCGCTGGTGGCGCTGGTTGCCATGCGGCGGCCGGCCGAGACGCAGGTGAATAGCTGGAAGGAAATCTCGCACGGCGTGTTCTTTCACGAGGGCGACCTCGGCGGCAAGGGGCATTGCAACAACGGTTGGGTCGTGTTCGACGATTACGTGCTGGTGATCGACGGCAACTTTCCGTCCGGCGCCAAGGAGATCATCCCCAAGATTCGCGCGTTGACCAACAAGCCGATTCGCTTCGCTTTCGACACTCATCATCATGGCGACCACGCTTACGGCAATCAGGTGTGGGTGGATAACGGCGCCACGCCGGTCGCGCACGAGGGCGTCGTGGAGGAAATGAAGAAATACGAGCCGAAGCGCTGGGACGAGGCGGCCAGGACTCGCGAGGATTGCAAAGAGTCCAAGCTCAAGGCGCCGACGCTGCTCTACAAGGACCTGATGATTTTCGACGATGGCAAGCGGCGAGTCGAACTCCGCTGGTTCGGTCGCGCGCACACCAACGGTGACGGCTTTGCCTGGCTGCCTAAAGAGAAAATCCTCTTCACCGGCGACGCCTGCGTGAACGGGCCGTTCAACTACATGGGCGATGGCAACAGTAGCGACTGGATCAAGACGCTAACCGCCGCTCAGAAGCTGGGCGCGACGGTCATCGGCCCCGGCCACGGCCCGCTCGCCGATGGCACGCTGCTCGAACAGCAGAAACAGTTTTTCCTCGCGTTGCGGCGCGAAGTCGACAAGCTCAAAGGGCTCGCGCCCGAACAAGCGGAGCAGCGAGTGCCGGACATTCGCAAGTCACTGGAATCCCGTCACAAAAAGTATCTGAAGCCCGCCGACAGCTTCGGGATTCAGCTCGCCGATCAAGTCGGTCAGGTTTACAAGGAAATGTCCGGCAAAGAGTTCCCGAAGAAGATGGCCCGCGAGCAACGCGACCAGCGCAGCCACGCCGAGTAATTCCATGCTCCGCGCTGCCGTCGTCGGCCTGACCGAGATCGGGGCCGGTCGCACGAATGCGCCCGCCGGCTGGCCCTTGAACGATCCGAGTCCGGAATCGCACGTGGCCGCCTATGTTGCGCATCCGGAGACGAGGGTGGTCGCGGTCTGCGATCTCAACCAGACGCTCGTGCTCCAGTGCCTGACGGACTGGGCCGACGCGTTCGACAACGTACGAGGCTACGCGGATTTCCATGAACTGCTGGCGCGCGAGGCGATCGACCTTCTCAGCGTGGTGACTGGCGACGACTGCCACGCCGAGCTGGTGGTGGCCGCAGCGCCGCGCGTGCGCGGCCTCATCTGCGAGAAGCCGATTGCCACCACTCTGGCCGACGCCGACCGCATGATCGCCGCGGTCGAGGCCGCCGGCATTCCGATGTCCATCGAGCACACGCGGCGCTGGCGACCGATTTACCATCAAGTGCGCGACCTGTTGTGCCAGCAGGCGATTGGCCGGTTGCGCCGCGTGATCGCGCATCTGGGTGGGCCGCGCGCCATGCTCTTCCGCAATGGCACTCACCTGATCGACCTGGTCAACTTCCTGATCGAGGCCGAACCGAGTTGGGTGTTTGCGGAGTTGGACGAGGGCTTTGAGGACTACTCGACCTACCGAGGCGAGGGCGGGCGGAAGGCGGCGGGTGACCCGGGCGGTAGTGTGTACGTCCATTACGACAACGATGTGCGCGCATTCTTCAACGCCAGCAAGGGAACGTGCAAGGGGTTTGAGCTCGAGTTGATCGGCTACGAAGGCGAAATCATCATTCAGCAGGATCAGGCCGAATTGCGCACAAAGGACGGCACCGGCCAACTGGCGGGTCGGGCCATCGCCGAGGCGGCATTTGCCAGGCGAGGCCTGCTCGGAGCCGTCGATGAAATGGTGCGACTGGTGCGCGAGGGCGGCGAGTCCGTCTCACCGCCGCGCGCCGGACGGCAGGCCCTGGAGATCATCCTCGCGGCGCTGGAAAGCCAGGCTCGCGGCAACGCGCGCGTCGACTTTCCATTGCCACGCCATTCATAGCCATGTCACCGCATCCTCCCCCGCCACCCTCCGCCCGGCCGCTGGTCATCGTGGCGATTCTGATTGTCTTTGCCGCGCTCACCATGTTCGGCGCCATCGGTTTCTTGTTCATCAAACAAGGAAAGCCGTATCGCGCGAAGTTCGAAGTCGCGTTGGGTGCGGAGGCGCTTCGGCAGCGAAATCTTCCGCTGGCCGAACAGCACTTTAAGAAAGCCACCGAGCTTGATCCGAGCTTGATCGAGGCGCGAAGGGGCATGGCCGACCTGCTCACGCAATCGAAGCGGCCGAGCGAGGCCTTGAGGGTCTACGAAGAATTGGTCACGGCAGATCCCGGCAACGCGGGCGTCCGCATCGGTTTCGCCATGCTGCTGGACCAGGTAGGTCGCTACGCCGATGCCGAGCGCGAGTTGCGCGAGGCGCGCAAGCTCAGCCCCGAAGATCCCACGGTCAATAACAATCTAGCCTACCTGCTGGCGGAGCAGAACCGCGACCTGAAGGTGGCGCTGGAGATGGCGCAACGTGCGGTCAACGCGCGCAATGAAGACGGCTTCATCTGGGACACGTTGGGGTGGGTGTACTATCGACTGAAGGACTACAAGGAAGCCGAATACTCACTGCGGCGCGCGGTGCAACTGGGCGGCACAGCGACCGACGCCGCCAACTACCACCTCGCAATGGTTTGTTTGAAGATGAAGGACCTCAAGCAGGCGAGAACGCATTTCAACCTGGTTCCTAACGACAGCGATTTTGGCCCCTTGGCCGAGGCGGCGCTGAAGGCGCTCATGGCGGGGACGCCGGTGGCCGATGAAATCAAGCCGACCAAGAACGTGGTGAAGCAGCAGTGAGTATCGAGCTGCTGCCACCGATCCAGCAGAGCGAAGCGACCACCCGCCGACCGATCAGCCCCGGCGCCGAGCGCTGGCTTGGTGTGCCGATTCGTTGTCTCGATCACGGCTTCGTCTACCTGGTGGACTACCTGGGCAACGACGAAGCCATCGTGCAAGCCGCGCGCGTCAGCTACGGCACCGGCACCAAAAAGGTCAGCGAAGATCGCGGGTTGGTGCGCTATCTGCGGCGGCATTTGCACACCACGCCGAGCGAAATGGTGGAGTTGAAGTTTCACGTCAAGCTGCCGATTTTTGTCGCGCGCCAGTGGATTCGCCACCGCACCGCCAACGTCAACGAGTATTCCGGCCGCTACTCGGTGCTGGACGACGAATTCTATCTGCCGGCGCCGGAGACGCTTCGCAAGCAATCGCAGACCAATCGGCAGGGAGGCAGCGACGAGACGTTATCACCCGAGCAAGCCGATCAGGTGCAATCACTCCTGCGCGACGCCTATGCCGCCGCCTATCGCGGCTATTCTGAAATGTTGGACCTGGACCTGGCCCGTGAACTGGCCCGCATCGGATTGAGCGTCGCCAACTACACGCAGTGGTATTGGAAAATCGATCTCCACAATCTGTTCCACTTCTTGATGCTGCGGATGGACTCGCACGCTCAGCACGAAATCGCCGTCTACGGGCATGCGATGGCGCAGATCGTCAAAGACGCATTCCCCTGGTCGTGGGAGGCGTTTGAAGATTACCAGCTCGAAGCGCAGCGGCTCACACGGCCGGAGCGTGCTGTCATCCAACAGTTGCTCGGGCAACGTGTCCAGGCGAGCGATGAAGAAATACTGGCTGCTTGCGATGCCATCGGGTTGACCAACACGCGCGAGCGGACCGAACTGTTGGAGAAAATGCGCGCGATCGGATTCTTGCAATAGCGCGTGGGAGGAAGTTGGCTGCCCGGCGCGAAACTGCTTGCGGATCGTAATCACCTTCCCGGAGGAAATGCTACCGATGGCTCGTCCTGTTACGTTGTTCACCGGCCAATGGGCCGACTTGACCCTGGAGGTAATGGCGCAGAAGGCCGCCTCGTTCGGCTACGACGGTATGGAGCTCGCCTGCTGGGGCGACCATGTTGATGTGTACCAGGCGGCCGAGAGCGACAAGTATTGCAAGACCCGGCACGACCTGCTCGCGCAACACGGCTTGAAGACCTGGGCAATCTCGAACCATCTCGTCGGCCAGTTGGTCGGCGACCTGAACGACAGCCGTACCGACGACTGGGTGCCGAAGAGTTGTCGTGGCAAGTCGGAAAAGAAGCGAGCCTGGGCAATTGAAACCATGAAGGTCACCGCGCACGCCGCCAAGAATCTCGGCGTGAGCGTGGTCAACGGCTTCGTCGGTTCGCCGATCTGGCATTACGTCTATTCGTTTCCGCCGGTGCCGCCGGCCGAAATCGAAGCCGGCTTTCAACGCATCGCCGAGTTGTGGACTCCGATTCTGGACGAATTCAAAAAGTGCAAGGTCAAGTTTGCGTTGGAGGTCCATCCCACCGAAATCGCGTTCGATACGGTTTCCGCGGCGCGCCTGCTCACGGCCTTGAAGAATCATCCGGCCTTCGGCTTCAACTACGATCCGAGCCATTTCGTTTACCAGAACGTGGACTACGTCGGGTTCATTCGCGAGTTCCGCCAGCGCATCTTCCACGTCCACATGAAAGATGCCTACCTCGCCGCGACACCGAAGCGCGCCGGCGTTTTCGGCGGGCACACGAACTTTGGCGACCCGGACCGGTCGTGGGATTTCCGTTCGCTCGGCCGCGGCAGTGTGGACTTTGAGGAGATCATCCGCGCGCTGAACGACATCAATTATCAAGGCCCGTTGTCGGTCGAATGGGAGGACTCGGGCATGGACCGCGAACACGGCGCCGCCGAGGCGTGCGCGTACGTCAAGGCACTCGACTTCCGTCCGAGCGGTCGCGCCTTCGACGCGGCGTTCGGAGACAAGTAAACCGGTGAACACATCCGCGCCCTGTGGCAAACTCACTGGCGACATTCCCAGCAGCGGCTCGCCGCTGAACCATCAGGAAGGAGAAAGTTGAATGGCCTACATCATCGCAGAACCGTGCATCGGCACCAAGGACAAGGCCTGAGTCGAGGTGTGCCCCGTAGACTGCATTTACGAAGGGGTGTACGAACAGGACGGCAAGACCTACGACATGCTGTTCATCCACCCCGACGAGTGCATCGACTGCGGAGCCTGTGAACCGGAGTGTCCGGTTGACGCCATTTTTGAAGAAGGCGACACGCCCGAGCAGTGGAAGAACTACATCGAGATCAACGCCAACTTCTTCAAGACCGCCGCCGCCTAACCGCGGCCCAAGCGCAAGTTCAAGAGCACAGGGGCTTCGGCCTCTGTGCTCTTTGGTTATCGGGAACATCCCGGTTGTAAAACGTAATCCTAATCGTGCTCGTACTCGTCTGTGGACGTTCAAAAGGTCAACGGTCGAGTTCCAATACGTGTGATTACCGATTACGAATCGACGAAAGGAACAACGATGCCTTACACCCACCTCACCCCGCCCACCGGGGGCAGCCAGATCACTTTGGACGGCGATCGGCTCGTCGTTCCCGAGGCGCCGATCATCCCGTTCATTCGCGGCGACGGCACCGGACCCGACATCTGGCGCGCGTCGCAGCATGTGTTCGATTCCGCCGTCGCGCAAGCATACGGCGGTCAACGCAAGATCGTCTGGTTTGAAGTCTTCGCCGGCGAAGCGGCCTTCCAGCAGTTCAACAACTGGCTGCCCGACGATACCGTCACCGCCTTTCGCGAATACCTGGTCGGCATCAAAGGCCCGCTGACGACGCCGGTCGGCGGTGGCATCCGCAGCCTCAACGTCGCACTGCGGCAAATGCTCGACCTCTACGTTTGTTTGCGGCCGGTGCGTTGGTTCCCCGGCGTGCCGTCACCGGTGAAGCACCCGGAGAAAGTCGACATGGTGGTCTTCCGCGAGAACACCGAGGACATTTACGCCGGCATCGAATGGGCGGCCGAGTCCGATGGCGCCAGGCAGATCATCGACTTCCTGCAAACCACGATGGGCATCAAGCAGATCCGCTTTCCCGCCACCAGCGGCATCGGCATCAAACCGGTTTCGCGTGAGGGCACCGAGCGGCTCGTGCGCGCCGCACTCGACTACGCGATCAGCAACCACCGCAAGTCGGTAACGCTCGTGCACAAAGGCAACATCATGAAGTTCACGGAGGGCGCATTCCGCGACTGGGGCTATGCCCTCGCGAAGCGCGAGTTCGGCGCGGTCGAGCTCGACGGCGGCCCCTGGTGCAAGTTGCCCAACGGCTGCATGGTGAAGGACGCCATCGCCGACATCGCGCTGCAACAGGTGCTCACGCGGCCCGATGAGTTCGATGTCATCGCTACGCTCAATCTGAACGGCGATTACTTGTCCGACGCCCTGGCCGCGCAAGTCGGCGGCATCGGCATCGCGCCCGGCGGCAATATCAACTATCAGACCGGTCACGCCATTTTCGAGGCGACCCACGGCACCGCGCCCAAGTACGCCAACAAGGATGTCGTCAATCCGTGCTCGGTCATCCTGTCCGGCGAGATGATGTTGCGTCATCTCGGCTGGAACGAAGCGGCCGACCGTATCTTTCGCGGTGTCGAGCGCGCCATCGCCAACCGCACAGTCACCTACGACTTCGCCCGTCTCATGGAGCCACCGGTCGAGCCGATCAAATGCAGCGAGTTTGCGCAGGCGATCGTCGACAACCTCGACTAAACCAACTCGCCACCGCGCACCACGCACGCGGCCTCATACACCGTGCCTCGCCGCGTAACCCCGAAGCAATCCGTCAGTGTTCCCGCCTTGCTGCGCAAGACGATGAGGTCCGCGCATTTGCCAATTTCCAACGACCCAATTTCTTCACTGAGGCCGAGAAACGCCGCAGGTCGAATCGTCACCGCCGCAAACGCTTCGCGCTCAGGCATCCCGGCGGCGATGAGCTTCGCCAGCATCAGCGCCAGACAGTGCGGCGGCGATGAGCCAATGTGCTTGACGTACTGGTCGGACGAAATCGTGTCCGGCAGAAAGCCCTCGGCGAGGGCGGCCGCTGCGACTGCGAAGCTAAACGAGTTCATGCCGTGCGCCGCGTCAAATCGCACTCCGCGCGCGCGCGCCTGGTGGACAGCTGGGTGGATTCGCCCGCGCTCATCGAGCAGGCAGTTCGGCGCGGGACGGAAGCAGTAGGTCACGACGTCGCCGCACTTCAGTAAAGCGAGTTGCTCGACCATGCTCCACTGGTCGAAGCGACGCAGTCCCACCAGCAGCGGCTTACCGGACTCGTCGCGCACGCGGCACGCACGACGCATGATCTCGCGGGGATCGGTCGCGCTGCAACTCGATTCGCCGAGGTTCACCGCCACGCCCCAAATGGAATCACCGCCCCGCCGAAGGGTGGCGAGGCACGCCTCCACCTCGGCGTCTTCGAGGCGCTCGAAGCAGCCACCCGCCATCGACTCGCCGCGCCGTGACAGGTTCAGCGCCAGCCGCACGCGTGTACGCGAAACGGCAATCGTCGTCTCAACGTAACGGTCGAAGTTGTCCGCGCCCGCCTCACCTTGAGAAAGCACCGTGGTCACACCGCACGGAAGCAGTTGCTGGTCGGGATCAATGCCGTACTGGCTGCCTTCGATCGCGGGATGCGCGTGGAAATCCACCAGGCCGGGCAGCAAGGTGCCGTCAGGATAGTCCCGCCGCGCGAGCGCGACGCTTGCGATGCTGTCGCCGATTGCCACGATGATTCCATCGCGCACAGCCACCGCTTGCCCGCCGGCTCGGACGATCAAATCGAATTGCTGCTGTGACATCGCCTTTCCTTTATGCGCTGTGACCGTTACCGAGCCGCGAACGTTAGCGAGCGGATTATGCAGGCTTTGTGGATACTGCTCTCTGACGTTCGCGGCTCGAAACCGTCCACGACGCGGCTCGGTGACGCGGTCGCGGTTGCAAACCCCTCCAACAACACAACGGCCTCCGCTTGCGCGGAGGCCGTTGATGTTTCATTCGGGAGTCGGGATTAGTACTCGGGATGCGGCATGGGGGCGGACGACTTCTCCTCGGGTTTGTCGGCGATGACGGCTTCCGTCGTGAGCACGAGCGCCGCAATGCTGGCGGCGTTCTCCAGAGCGGAACGACACACCTTCACCGGATCGACGATGCCGGCCTTCACCATGTCAACGTTGAACTCGCCGGTCAGGGCGTTGAAACCGCGACCCGGCTTGAGCTTCTTGATGTTTTGGACGATGAGGCTGCCCTCTTCGCCGGCGTTGTTGGCGATCCAGCGGAGCGGATCTTCCAGCGCGCGCTTGACGATGTTGACGCCCATCTTCTCGTCATCGTTATCGCCCTTAACCTTCTCCACGGCGCCGATGACGTTGATGTAGGTGACGCCGCCGCCGGCGACAATGCCCTCTTCAACGGCGGCGCGAGTGGCGCTGAGCGCGTCCTCGAAGCGATGCTTCTTTTCCTTGAGCTCGGTCTCGGTGGAGGCGCCGACTGAAATCTTCGCCACGCCACCGGCCAGCTTCGCCAGCCGCTCTTCGAGCTTCTCGCGATCGTAATCGCTGTCGGTCTCTTCGATCTGCTTGCGAATCTGGCTAACGCGGCCCGTGATGGATTCCTTGGTGCCCGCGCCCTCCATGATCGTCGTCTCTTCCTTGGTGACGATGATCTTCTCGGCCCGACCCAGCATGTCGAGCGTGACGTTCTCGAGCTTGATGCCGAGGTCTTCGGAGAGGAACTTGCCGTTGGTCAGAATGGCGATGTCTTCGAGCATCGCCTTGCGGCGATCGCCAAAGCCCGGCGCCTTCACGGCGGTGACGTTCAGGATGCCGCGAATCTTGTTGACGACCAAAGTCGCCAGCGCTTCCCCCTCGACGTCCTCTGAGATTATGAGCAGCGGCGCACTGGCCTTGGCAATTTTCTCGAGCACCGGAATCAGGTCTTGCACCGAGCCGACCTTCTTCTCGTTGATGAGAATGTACGGCTTCTCGAGCACCGCTTCCATGCGCTCGGGGTCGGTGACGAAGTAGGGCGAGAGGTAGCCTTTGTCGAACTGCATGCCTTCGACGATTTCCACCGTCGTGCCCGTGCTCTTCGACTCTTCGATGGTGATGACGCCATCTTTGCCGACCTTGTCCATCGCTTCCGCGATGAACTCGCCGATCTCGCGATCGTTGCCGGCGATGCCGCCGACGTTGGCGATCTCGGCCTTCTCTTTCACCTCAACAGCGAGGCTCTTGATGGCGACCACCGCAGCGGCGACGGCTTTCTCGATGCCACGCTTGACCAGCATCGGGTTGGCGCCGGCCGCGACCACCTTCATGCCCTCGCGCACGATGCCCTGCGCGAGCACGGTCGCGGTGGTGGTGCCGTCACCGGCGACGTCGTTGGTCTTCGAGGCCACCTCGCGCACGAGTTGCGCGCCCATGTTTTCGAACTTGTCGTCCAGCTCGATTTCCTTCGCCACGGTCACACCGTCTTTGGTGATCGTCGGCGAGCCGAATTTCTTCTCCAGCACGACGTTGCGGCCCTTCGGCCCCAGCGTGATGCGGACCGCATCAGCGACTTTGTTTACGCCTCGCTCGAGGCAGCGCCGCGCGTCTTCATCGAATCTGAGTTCCTTTGCCATTCGTGTCCCTCCTTTGGGGATTCAGGTGATTACTTCTCGCGGACAGCCAGCAACGAGCCTTCGTCGAGGATCAAGTAGTCCTTGCCTCCGACGGTGACTTCCGTGCCGCCGTACTTGCTGTAGATGACCATGTCGCCTTCCTTGACGGCGACGGGCACCACCTTGCCGCTCTCCAGCGTCTTGCCGGAGCCGACGGCGATGACCTTGCCCTCCTGGGGCTTTTCCTTCGCCGTGTCGGGCAGGACGATGCCACCACTGGTCTTCTCGTCTTCCTTCTTCGGCTCCACCAGCACTTTGTCAGCCAACGGTCGAATCTTCGCCATGAAACGAACCTCCTTTCGATTGTGTGAGTTCGTTGAGCGATGGCACTCAATGGCGTCGAGTGCCAACGTTAGCAGTGTATGGCGCAGAGTGCCAATCGTGTGAAGCGCAGTGCGTCATCCTGACGCTTATCTCAGCATGCAAAGGAGTTCGATTCGATGAAACTTGCCTCAGCGGGAATGACCTTGTTGGTCGCGGCGGTCGCAATGGCGGGAGCGGCGGCAGAGACGAAGACGCTGCGAACCATTACGGTTACGGTGCCGACGGGCTGGAAGGCAGTCGAGTCTTCGTCCTTGATGCGCGTGGCGCAGTTCGCGCTGCCGAAGGTCGAAGGCGACAATGCAGACGGCGAGCTGGTGGTCTTCAACTTCGGTGCGGGCCAGGGCGGCGGCGTGCAGGCCAACCTCGATCGCTGGTACGGCCAGTTCAAGCAGGCCGATGGCAGCGCCACCAAGGACAAGGCCAAGACGACGAAGAAAAAGGCCGACGGCATGGACGTTACCGTGGTGGACGTGGCCGGGACCTACGTGGCGCCGAAGCGCATCGGCGACCCGAGCGCCGGCAATTACAACGAGCCGAACTATCGTATGCTGGCCGGAATTGTCTCCGCGCCGGAGAGCGATTATTTCTTCAAGCTCGTCGGCCCCGCGAAGACGGTCGCCCGGTGGGCGAAGAGCTTCGACGAGTTCATCGGCAGCGTGAAGAAGGCGAAGTAGTTGCTGGAGCAATCCGCTGACACGGTTCGCCGTGTGCTGCTTGAAGTGCATGGGGTCGAACTCGCCGCCGCCGACGCGGAGCGCTTGCTCGCGCTGCACGAGGCGCTGTTGCGCGAGATGGCGCCGCTCGATTGGTTCGATTGCGGCGACCACGAGGCGTTCGAGGCCGCAGCATGACCGAGTTGCCTCACTGGTCGGCAGCGCAAGTCGCCAGAGCGATTCGAAGCGGAAAGCTCTCCGCCGTCGAAGTAACGCGCGCCGCGCTCGAACGGATCGAACGGCTCAATTCGCAGCTCAATGCGTTTATCACTGTGACGGCAGACGAAGCCCTGCAGCAAGCGCGCGCGGTGGATCGTCGCGTCCGGGCGGGCGAGCAGCTACCACTGGCCGGCGTGCCGCTCGCGGTGAAGGACCTCTTCGCGACCAAGGGCGTCCGCACCACCAGTGGATCGAAGTTGCACGAAGACTACGTACCGACGAACACCGCACCGGTGGTCGAACAGCTACTCGCGGCCGGCGCAGTGATGGTTGGCAAAACGAACCTGCATGAGTTTGCCTTCGGTTTCACCAACCTCAATCCGCACTTCGGCAATGCGCGCAATCCGTGGGACCCGAATTGCGTTACCGGCGGCTCCAGTGGCGGCAGCGCGGCCGCAGTGGCGGCGGGCCTGGCGCCATTGGCGCTCGGCACCGACACCGGCGGCTCGATTCGGCTGCCGGCGGCGCTGTGCGGTCACGTCGGCTTCAAGCCCACGTTGGGCCTCGTGAGTCGTCGCGGGGTAACGCCGTTGGCGTGGACTTTCGACCATGTCGGCCCGATGACGCGCACCGTCGAAGACGCGGCGCACATGCTGGAGATCATGGCCGGACGCAAGTTGAAGTCCCCGAAACTCCACGGACTTCGCCTTGGCATCCCCGATGACTATTTCCTCGACGAAGCCGACCCGGAAGTTGCCGAAGCCGTGTTGGCGGCGACCAGGGTGCTACGGACGCTCGGCGTGAAGTTGAGCAAGGTGAAGGTTCCACATACCGAAATCGTCATCGGCGCACATCGCGCGATCATCTTCAGCGAAGCCGCCGCTGTTCATCGCGCCAACTTGCGCTCGCGTTTGGCCGAGTACGGCCCCGACCTCCGCGCAAATCTCCTGGCCGGCCTGCTCATCCCGGCACCGACCTACGTGACCGCGCAGCGCGCGCGGCGGCGCATTATCGCGGAATGGCGTGACCTGTTCGGTTGCGACGCATTGGCGATGCCGACCGCGCTGCGGCCGGCAATCGCGTTCGATCGCCTGCCCGTCATCCGCCGCGGCGAATCGCGCCCGCTGGCGCGCCAGTACGTCGGCAACACCTGTCCGTTCAATCTCACCGGTCAGCCGGCGCTCTCGGTGCCGTGCGGATTTACGCGCGACGGATTGCCCATCGGCCTCCAACTGGTCGGCCGCGTTTTCGATGACGCCCTCGTCCTGGCACTTGGCCGCGCCTACCAGCGCGCTACCGAATGGCATACGACCTGGCCGGCGCTGTGACGAGCGAGGCAACTCTGGCCGCGGCGGCGCGGCTGGCCGAGGAAGTGCTGGCGTCGCGCGCCGAGGCGGCTGATCGCGCGTTCGCGCCGGAGGCCGAGACCTTTCGGGCGTTGTTGGATGGTGGTTTCGCGGGGTTGATTGTCGCTCCTGAGTTCGGCGGGCTGGGCGCTGATGACGCGACCTGTCACGCCGTCAGCGAAGTGCTGGGCGGCGCGTGTGGCGTGACGCACTTCACGCTGCATCAACACTGGAGCGCATGCCGCTTCATTCAGCAGGGCAACAACGAACCACTCAAGCGCCGCGCGTTGCCGAAGCTGGCGAGTGGCGCATGGCTCACTGGTGTTGGGTTTTCCCACCTCCGGCGCTCGGGTCCGCCGGTAGTTCGCGCAGTTGAAATCCCGGACGGCTGGCGACTGAGTGGCGTGATTCCGTGGTTCAGCGGCTGGGGACTCTATCGCTACGGCGTGCTGGCCGCGAAGCTACCGGATTTGCGCGAACTGTTCGTCTTCACCTCGGTGACCGAACCGACCGTTGTCGCCTCCCTGCCGATGGCGTTGTGCGCGATGCAAGGCTCGGCCACGGTGACGCTGACATTGGACCAGCACTTCGTCTCCCGCGAGCAGACCTGCTTCATCGGCGAAGTGGACTGGTTGCGCAAGCGCGACCGCGTGAACCTGGTGCAGCACGCGTACAACCCGCTCATCGTTGCAGCGGCGAGTGTCCGGTTGCTGCGGCGCATTGCCGAGCAACGCGCCAATGCGACGATCGCGCGCACCGCCGACGCGTTGGGCGCGGAACTCGCCGACTTGCGCGAGCGCGTGGACTTCTGGGCGTGCGACGAAAGCACGACTCGTACCGACTACTTCGAAGGCGCGATGGCTACTCGCACCGGCGCCATCACCCTGGCGGTCCGCGCCGCCCATGCCGCCGTCGTTGCCAGCGCCGGCGCAGCCAATGCCCTCTCCCATCCCGCGCAACGCAGATTCCGCGAGGCGATGTTCTACTCCATCCAGGGCCAAACTCAGGACGTAATGGAAGCGACGCTGCGGACGATCGCGAAGTCAACCCACCTCGGATAGCCGGTCCGCAATCCAACCCGTCTCCGGATGAAACAGCAAGTGATGCAGCGCCTTCTCCGCGCGTGAGCCGTCGCGCTTGGTGAAGCATTCGTCGGGCAGTTGAAAAAGCGTGTGCATCTGAAAGCTATCGGCGCCGAGCCTGGTGTACGCGCCGGCCATCGCACCGCAGTGAATGTTGCCCGTCGCGCTCAACGGCTTGCGCAGCGATCCGTAACGCTCGCGATATCTTCGCAGCGCCAGCAGGTTGCGGTCGCTCAGGTCCGGGCCACCGTAGGCCAATCCGCGCTGCGGATCGAACAGCCGATTCCCATAGATGAGAAAGTCAGCCTCGGATTCGTCGGCGGTGCGCAGCAGTTCTAGTTGGAAGTCGTCGTCGGCCAGCGCGTTGAAAAGCTTGAGACCGACCAGAACGGTTGTAGGTCGGGCATCCCTGCCCGACGTCGCCGGGTCACTTGCGACCGCGGAATGGATCAACCTCGGCGCTGCGCGCACCCATTCCAGCACGCGGTCGCGATCGGTGGCGCGGTCATCGCCGGCGAGCGTGGGGCTGAAATCTTTCTCCAGCGGCATCGGCGCCGTGGGGTGATGCCGTCGCCAAACCTTGAACAGTTCACGCGTGGCGAACGCGTACTCGTGAATGCGCCACTCGGCTTCGTTCGGCCCGGGCAGATGATACTTGACCGACGGCACTACCAGCATGTCGGCAGCGGCGCCGATCACGAGCGCCTCGTCGAAGAACGCGAGGTATTGCTCGAACGATTCGCTCCAGCCGCGTCCGACCCACGACACCGTCCAGCCCGGTTCACCCGATTGTCCGACGATCGGCTCCACCGTCATCTTCGTTACCGGGACGGCCCAGTCGGACATGCTGGCGCTGCCAGAATCGTCCACGGCGATGACCGTCTTAAGCACCACGAAGCCGAGGCCGGCCTGCGCATCGGCATGCACCTGCCGAACATTCAGGCTGAGCTGCCCCGACGCCTTGCCAAAGGGATTGCGCACCCGGAGGTCGCCGGCGTAATACGCGGTGAGGTCGAGCCCGTACTGATCGAGAACGTAGGCTTCCAGCAGACGTGGCATCGGCGCGGACGCGAAAGCCTCGTAGTCGCGGCGCAGTTGCGCAGAGAGAGCCGGCCTCAAAGTAGCTTCACCGCAACAGCGCAAGCCCCAGGCGAAATGTGCTCAAGGGTGAGTTTCTGGTCGAGCCAAGGACGAAACTCGCATCGAGTTGCGCATACGGGTTGAGTCGATACGCAACGCCCGGGCCGATGACGTTGGAGGGGCCGCTGCCCGGCGCTGCCGGCGCATCGTACTGACCGTGCACGAAGAAACCCCAGCCTTTGCCCAGATTGCGCTCGACGACGTAAAGCACGCTGCTCTGCAGGAACCGCTTCTTGTTGGGCGCCCCGTTGAGCAGGCTGCCACCGAAGTTGACTTCCGTCGACCAGCCGCCCCACAACTCCTGCCCGACGTTCAATGAGGCGAACGGCTCCATGCGCCCGGATCCGAGACCACGACGCGCGGTGGGCAGTGAGGTTTGCACGATGATCCCCAGCGCCGGGCCGCCATTGCGGGAAGCGCAGAGGTGCTTCTTGAATCCGACCGTGCTGTCGCCGAATCCGGTCACCCGATTGCCTATGGTCTGCTGGTTGACGAAACCGTCGCCGCTGAGACGCAACTCCCAGGTGTCAGCCAGGCCGACGCGGACCAGGGTCGGGCTGAACAGCGTGCGTGTGCGCGCCGCATCCTTGTCGCGCTGGCGGTTCAGCGAAGGTTCATACATCACCGAGCCGCGCGGCACCGTGAACGGGCTGTCCGGCAGGTCCGCGGTGTCGCCGCCGATGTCGTCCAGGGTGGGACGTGCCTTGCCGGTGGGCTTGGGCTTGTCGTCAGCGAGAACCGGCGCGCTGAGCGCGACGACGACGAACAAGGTGATCAGGGGGACAAACATGGTTTGCATTTGAATTCTCCAGGGTCAGATCCAGAATGAAATCGACATGCCAATCACGCCGACCAGCATGTTGTAGAGGCCGAAGCAGCGAACCCCACGGGCCAGGCCAAACTGCTCGATGAACCAGGTGAGTTTCCAGTTGAGGTGCTTGTACAATTCAATCTTTCGATCCAGGTCAGAACTGTAGGAGAGTCCTGTGAACCAGACACCTCGAAGCAGGCAGAGACAGGCGAGGATTCGCAACACCAGAGCCATTTCGGTTCACCGCACCCGCTTCCGCACCCAGTACGTCAGCAAATCCAGCATCGTCACTACCGCGATGATGACCAGCAGCAGCGTGGCGACCTTGTCGTACTGAAAGCTGCCGACGTACTTCTTGATCTCCCAGCCAATGCCGCCGGCGCCGACGTAGCCGAGCACGGCCGCGTCGCGGAAGTTCATCTCCAGTCGATAGACGGTGAACGCGACTAATTGCGGGATGCTCTGCGGCAGCAGACCGAAGCGAATCGTCTGCAGCCAGGTGGCGCCGGTGCCGTCGATGGCTTGCACAATGCCGCGCTCGGCGGTCTCGAACTCTTCGGCGTAGAACTTGCCGAGCATGCCGACCGAGTGAAATGCAATCGCCAGCACGCCGGGGAACGGTCCGAGGCCGACGCCCACGACGAACATGATGGCGACGACGATCAGCGGAATGCTGCGCAGCAATCCGAGCATCCATTTGATCGGCGACGACACCCAGGCGGGCGACACGTTCGACGCCGCCAGGAAGCCGAGCGGCAGCGAAATGATGATGGAGAGCACCGTGCCCGCGAACGCCATCAGCAACGTCTCGCCCGTCGAGCGCACAACCGTCTTCAGCACACTCAGGTCGGGCGGCCACAAGCGCGACGCGAACTCGGTGAACTGCGGCGTCGCTGTCGCCAGCGCACGCGGACTGACCTCGCACCACCAGAACGACCAAACGACCAGCGCGCTAACGACGCAACATGCGCAGGCCTGAGCGGCCACCTGCGTTTGCCACTGCCTGCGAAGACTCGGGTTCAAAATCGTCCACCTCCTCCAGCGCCTGGCCGGCGGCCTTGTACACCGCGTCGACTTCCTGCGTCGTGAATTTGTCGGGTGTGTTGTCGTAGACGACCTTGCCGCCCGCCAGCCCGATGAGCCGCGACGCGAAGCGCCGCGCAATCGCAGGCTGGTGCAGGTTGACGATGAGCGTCACGCCACGCCGCGTTACGCAATCGACGAGCAATCGCATGGCGTCTTCGGCCAATTCGGGATCGAGGTTGCTAATCGGCTCGTCGGCGAGAATGATCTCGGCGTTCTGCATCAGCGCACGCGCAATCGCAACGCGTTGACGCTGGCCGCCGCTGAGCGTCTCGACGCGGCGGTCGCCGAGACCGTCGAGCTCGACCTCCGACAGAATCGATTCCGCAACCTCCCACTCGTGCTGCGGGTACCAGCCAATCATGCTCTTCAACGGAGCGATCCGACCGAGCGCGCCGGCCAGCACATTGGCGATGACCGACATGCGTGGCACCAGGAAGAACGCCTGATCGATCATCGCCACGCGTCGCTGCAGTTCGCGGCGCAGTTGCGGCGACGGCGAGTTGGGATCGAGGCCCAGCACGCGCACGGTTCCCGCCGTGGGCGCCACGCGTCCCTTGATGACGCGCGACAAGGTCGTCTTGCCTGAGCCGCTGCGCCCGAGCACGAACACGCGCTCACCCGCGCCGACCGCGAGCGCCGCAATGTCCAGGTAAGTCGTACCGTCGAAGGCGACGGTGAGATCGTGGAGGTCGATGATGTTCTTCATCGCTTCACAAACCCGTACGCCTTCGCAATCCGCGCGGTCTCCTCGTACTCCGCGTGCGTGACCTTTACGTAGCCATCCACGTTGTACAGGTTCTTCAGCAGCTTCTGATTCGGCCCCTTGTTCAACGCGAGCAAGGCATTCTGTAACGCCGTCACCGTCTTTGGGTTCAAGTCTTTGCGCACGACGGCGCAGTGCGACGGGATGGGCTGGCTCTCGGCGATGTGCACGATATCGTCACGCTCGTCCGGCCGCAGCAGGTCGTGCGCGTACTGGCCGATGCCGGCGGCATCCACGAACCGGTTGAGCACGGCGCGAATCGCCTGCTCGTCGCCGCCGGCGAAGAAGAGCTTCTTGAAGAACTTCTGCGCCTCGTCGGCGCCGCCGATGAGCCTGGCGCGTTTGAAGACTTCGAGCGGATACAGGTAACCGCTCGACGAGATGGGATCAACGAACGCGATGCTCCGGCCGCGCAGGTCTTCGATGCGCTTGAGGCCGCTGTCCTTGTGGACGAAGATGCGCGCTGTGTAGGTCGGCTTGCCGTTGTAAACCTCGCCGACGATCGGTATCGCGCCGGCCTGCTCGTGCGCGAGCACGTACTGCAACGGTCCCATGAAGCCCATGTCGGCGCGCTTCGCCTTGAGCGCTTCGACCACGCCCGCGTAGTCGGTGGCGACGAAATGCTTGAGGTTCGCGAGCTTGAGTTCCTTCTTCAGGTACGCGAGCACCGGCTTCACGTCGTCGAGTAACTGGTCGGGGTTCTCGTAGGCGATGAAGACAATCTTAAGCTCTCTCGCTTCGAGTTCGGCGGCTCGCGCAACGGGCACGAGCGCGAGGCTGGTGAGCAGGGGGAGGGATTCTCTGCGTGTCATGGTGATCACTTCAGTTTCTCAACGCTTGCTTGGTACAACTTTCGATAGTCCGCCACCTTGCGGTCGGTCGCCGCGCGGTCGCCGCGCGTATTCGTCGCGCGGGCTTCGTCGAGGATCGCCGCCAACCTCAGCATGATCGGTCGGTGCTCCATCTCCTGCAGCTCCCATTGGTGATTGCGCAACTCCTGCGCCACCGTCTCGAACGTGGTGTCGATGAGAGGCCACTTCCGCTGACTCTTGAGGAACTCGTATGCCGACAGAAAGAAGGAGAACTCCTCCATCTCGGCGTCGAGGTAGAGCGGCGAATCTTCGTACGCTTCCTTGCCCTCGCCGATGGTCTCGACGTAGGCGGTGAGGTCCGCGAGTTGCGACTTCGTCAGTCTGAGCTGGTACCGCCGGTTGAACCACTCGTTGACCGCGCGCAGCGTCGGCAAGCTGCCGTCATGAAAGTAGGGCGGTGTGTACTTGACGTTGATCAGCGTGGGCGTGTCGAGCGCGCGGTCGAGCGAGAACGGCTCCGTGCCGCCGGTGCTGCCGATGTCGTGGCGCTTGCGATCGAGAAAGAAATCGCTCGGCACATGACAGGTCGCGCAGGCGCGGTTGCCCATCTGCGCAAACGGCTTATTGAAAATCGTCTCGCCGCGCTTCGCGGTCGCAGACGCCTTCGCGTTAAGCGTTCCGTCCTTGTTGAGAAACGGGTTGGGCAGGAAGTCGAACTCGTTCATGTAGGCGACCATGCCGTCGACCAGCATCGGGTCGGGTTCCTGCCCGTTGAACTCCAGCACGATGACGTTGCGCACAAACTCGCGCAGCGAAGCGGTGCGCCCGTTGCGTCCGTACGGCGCGGTGAAACGGATGCCGCGGACATCGGGCGTGTCGAGGTGGCCGAAGTGGCCGTTGTTGGCCTGCGGCTCGAAGAACGAATTGCTGACGTCCATGCCGCCGGGCCGCGCCGACAATCCGGGAATAAAGAACTGCGGATTGGTCACGCCTTTGTTGTGGCACGTGTTGCAGGTGAGGCCCAGCGAGCGCGCGGGCTCGCCGAAAATGAACGCGCTGTCGAACGCCATGTCACCCACCGCGATGAGCGGCGTCTCATTCTCGTCCACGCCGCGCGCGACCATGTTGAGGA
>Ga0247727_10007228_pt1 | contig 21303 bp, 15 predicted proteins | sample WisWelCaveWW1625_FD_202498 | JGI IMG/M metagenome (GOLD analysis project Ga0247727, IMG submission 202498) | Biofilm microbial communities from Wishing Well Cave, Virginia, United States - WW16-25 | ecosystem: Environmental > Aquatic > Deep subsurface > Groundwater > Cave microbial mat | place... | reverse complement strand
CGCCGGATCACAACAGAATTTGCAAAAGGCGAAACCCGCTATTTTGATCAGGCGACGAATCAAATCCAGAATATAGTACGTCCCGTTTTGAGCGTTTCTATTTCCAACCTTTTTCTTCCTGACAGTGAAGTGCAATACTACCTGAACTGGCGGAATGTTTCATCGATCCGGATCACTCTACACCGCGTTGATCTTCTGCGGGACCTGCAGATGAATGCGGATACAAGCTGGATTCAACAGATCAGCCTCACGAAAGCGGAGCTCGTAAAAAGCTGGACGAAAGATACTGAGGACAAAGGCGATCACAAACAGAAACAGGAAAGCGCCAAACTGGATCAAAAGCTGCCCGCTGGCGCATACGTAATCGAAGCTTCCGGTGGGGGCGCCACGGCGCGGGACTTAATCCTTGTTACGGATGCGACTCTGGTGACTAAATCAAGCGGAGGGCAACTGCTCGTTTACTTTGCAGACGCTCGAAACGGCTCTCCGATTGCAAACTCTACGGCCCGCGTCTGGCGAAAAGTCTATGAGAATTCCCGGTATACCTGGATCGAACAGAAAGGCACAACGAACCAGGACGGCCTGCTGGTCTTGCGATGGCCGGCCATGCAGAACTCCGAGTTTTTTGTTGTGGCCGCATCCGGAGCGCGCCAGGCTTATTCGTCGGGATACGGCTACAACCAGTATTCCCAGGAGGCGGAGTGGAGAATCTATGCCTTCACGGATCGTCCGGCCTATCGCCCGAAAGAAGAGGTGCTCTGGAAATTTATTGCGCGCAAATACAACGGCATAAGCTACTCTAATCCATCTAATACAGTAGTGTTATACGAGATTCTCGATCCTCACGGGGCAAAGATCAAGGAAGAGGAAACTCGTCTCAATGCTTTCGGGAGCGCCTGGGGCAGTCTGACTCTCGGAGAAACAATTCCGCTCGGCGAATACCGTGTTAATTTTTACGAGCAGGGAAGATCGCGACATATCGGACAGGCTGTGCTCTTCCGTCTGGAAGAATACAAGCTTCCCGAGTTTAAAGTCAGTGTTCAGACACCGGAAGAAAACGGGAAAAAGAAAACATTTCTTGTCGGAGAAAAAGTAGAGGTAAACGTTCAGGCTGACTACTACTTTGGTGGCGCAGTGGGCAACGCTACAGTGGAAGTGCTGGTGTATCAAAATCCTTTTTATCACTGGTGGGTTCCGCCTCATCCCTATCCCTGGTACTACGAAGACATGATTCAACCGAGGCAGAGTTACGGATACGGTCAGATCATCAAGCGGGAGACCCTCAAGACAGACGCGACTGGAAAAGCGTCCCTTACATTTGACACGCCGCGCAACTCCCCACAGGATTTTGAGTATCGTGTCGAAGCACGGGTCATAGACGCTTCCCGCAGGGAAATCATTGGCAGTGAAACAGTCCGTGTGACCCGTCAACGTTATTATGTTTATCCGCAGCCGGATCACTACCTGTATAGACCGCAGGATAAGGTAACTGTCAGTATTCAAACTCTGGATGCCAACAGCCGGCCGTTTTCTGCAGAAGGCGTGATAAAACTGACGCGCGATGTCTGGTTTGAAATCTGGATCGATCCCACCGGTAAAGAAATCAGCGGGCCGGAACTTGCTTCGGTGCGCGAGAGAATCGGCATTTTTCCGCCCGTCCCTCCACCCGATGAGCGGCCCTGGAAGCTGAAATTCCGCGGTTATCAACACGATGAAATTCTTACGCGCATTGTGAAAACGGATACAAAAGGTGAAGCGGAATTCACGTTTACTCCTGAACAGGAAGGCTACTACAGGATCGCGTGGAACAGCGAAGTGAAGTCGCGGAATCCGATTCAGGCTGAAACAACGGTGTGGGTTGCCACCGGCAAAAGCACGGAGCTTGGCTACCGGCCGGGAGGTGTCGAGATTATCGTTGATAAGGACACGTTCCGCGCCGGTGAAAAGGCGCCGGTGCTGATCACGGTGCCTGCCGCCGACCGCTACGTTCTGTTTTCAACGGAAGCCGAAGACCTGTTCAGCTATCAGCTTGTTCACGTAACCGGGTCCGCAAAACTGATTGAGCTGCAAATCGAAGAGAAGCATGTGCCTAACTTTTTCCTGAGCGCAGCTATGGTGGATAACTATCAGTTGTTCATGGATACGGAGCAGGTCATTGTTCCACCGGTCCAGCAGTTTTTGGATGTGCAGGTAAAAGCGGATCAGGATGCGTATGAGCCGCAAGATCCTGGAACGTTGACCGTCACAACGCGCGACGCGAATGGGAAGCCCGTCTCTGCTGAAATCGCGCTCGGACTCGTGGATGAATCTTTGTACTACATTCAGCAAGACTATGCCGGCGATCCACGACAGTTCTATTACGGGACAAAGCGACAGCATTCCGTGCAAACGCAAAGTCTGTTCAATTTGAAGAGCTTTGCACGCGACAATCTGGATAAAGATCAACGCGGCAGACGCGAAATTGGATTGGATGATAGCGAACAGGATAAGTTGCGAGCGTTGGGTTATGTTGGGGATGCAAAAGAAGGCGCGATGTCTGAAGTTGCCGGCGGAGCCCTCGGTGGAGTGCCGGCATCTGCTCCGGCGCCAACGATGCAATTGAAGATGGCAAAGTCCGAGCGTCGATCTGCAGATGCTCCGGCTAAGCCGGCGGAAGCCCCTGCGGAGGAAGAGCCTGCAGTACAGGTCCGCAGCGATTTTCGTTCCACTGCTTTCTGGCAACCCGACCTCAAAACCGACACATCCGGACAGGCCGTGGTCAAACTGAAATATCCCGATTCGCTGACAACATGGAAAGCAGTAGCCCGCGTTGCTTCGCAGGCGAATCAGTTCGGCATCGGCGACACATCTACGCGAACTCGCAAACCGCTCATCGTTCGTTTGCAGGCGCCCCGGTTCTTTGTTGTGGGTGACACAGTTACCATCTCAGCCATCATCAACAACAATACGGAACAACCGTTGAGCGTGGCTTCGGTGCTTAAGGCTGAGGGAATCCAGATCAGCAATGGCGCTGCATCGGTAACCGTGAATGCCAACGCGGAAAAGCGCGTGGATTGGATCACACAAATCGACAAGCCGGGATTGGCGAAGCTCACTGTTACGGCAAAGGGCGGCAGCTACTCCGATGCGATGGAGAAAACGTACACCGTTTATGAACATGGCATCGAAAAATTTCTGGCGCGTTCCGGAAAAGTACGCGCAGATGAAGTGAAAATTGCGCTGGATCTCCCCTCACAACGACGTTCCAGTGAGATGGTCGTTCAGGTGACTCCCAGCGTGGCCGTTACGATGCTGGACGCATTGCCGTACTTGATTGACTATCCGTACGGCTGCACCGAACAGACCATGAGCCGCTTCCTGCCTGCAGTGATCACAGCGCGCACGATGAAGGAACTCGGACTACCTGCAGATCAGGTTTTCGATTTCGGCGGGATCGAGAAAGCGCATGCAGGAAAAACTCATCCAGGTGGAAGGAAAAATCTGGGGAATCTGCCGGCGATGGTGAAAGCAGGTCTGGATCGTCTGTATGATTTCCAGCATTCGGATGGAGGCTGGGGCTGGTGGAAAGAGGGTGAGAGCGATCACTTCATGACCGCTTATGTTGTGTGGGGATTGACTCTTGCGCGGCAGGCCCGCACAGAAGTCCGTAGTGATGTCCTGGATCGCGCCGTAACGTTCCTGCAGAAAGAGCTCGTCGAAGCCGAAGAGCAATTCGACCTGCAGGCGTGGATGCTTCATGCGGTTGCCATCGATGGAAAGGCAGACAAATTCGAAGAAAAAGCGTTTGAAAATCTCTGGAACAATCGCGACAAGTTGAACGCGTACACTCGAGCTTTGCTGGCGTTGAGCGCTCACGGACTGGGACTCCGCGAACAGGCAATGACGCTCGTCCGTAACCTGGAAAACGGTGTGAAAGTGGATTCGGCGCCTGACACATCCGTATTGATCGGCGGATCGCACGATGAATCGGCGATGGCGACTGCGCACTGGGGTGAAGACGGATTCTACTGGCGGTGGTCCGATGGCGGTGTCGAAGCAACCGCATTTGCTTTGCGCGCGCTTCTTGCCATAGATCCTTCTAACAAATTAGTAGAATCTGCCGCCAGCTGGTTGATCAAGAACCGGCGCGGCGCGCAGTGGAGCAACACACGGGACACGGCAATTGTGGTGCTGACTATGAACGAGTATCTGCGCAAATCCGGCGAGTTGAAAACAGATCTTGAATTTGAGCTTACCGTGAACGGAACGCGCGTTGCCGGCAAGAAAGTGACTCCGCAGGATGTGTTCAGCGCTCCGAGTGAATTTCGTATCGATGCAAAGCTGATTCGCGATCAAAACGAGATCCGCATTCGCAGAATCTCAGGAAACGGCCCGTTGTACTTTGCAGCTCACGCCAAATTCTTCAGTCTGGAAGAGCCGATCACTGCAGCCGGAAATGAAATTTTTGTGCGCCGCCAGTACTTTAAGCTCGTAGGTAAACCCACGTTGCTGAAAGGCTATGTGTATCACCGGGAGCCTCTGGAAGATGGAGGCAGCTTGAAGAGCGGTGAGCGTGTCGAAGTCATCGTGCGGATTGAAGCGAAGAATAATTATGAATATCTGGTGTTTGAGGACTTAAAGCCTGCCGGACTGGAAGCTGTGGCGATTCGGAGTGGCGAATCGCTCTACGCTCAGGAGCTGAAAGCCGGCAAAGCAGGGGCGACAGAAGTTTCGCCCCTGCCTGATCAAAATATTTATACAGGTCAATCACGATGGGTCTATCAGGAATTGCGCGATCGTAAAGTGGCGTTGTTTATCGACAAACTTCGCCAGGGCGAATGGGAGATTCGTTACGATTTGCGCGCAGAGGTGCCCGGTAAATTCCACGCTCTGCCGCTGTTGGGCCACGCCATGTACGTTCCCGAAATCCGCGCCAACAGCAACGAGCTCCGGATCACAGTTCAGGATTAACGGGCGTCTGACGCTGTGAAAAAAACCCCGACCTGTGGGGCGGGCGTCCCTGCCCGCCCTGTGACTTCTCGATGAGTAAACGGCAGGCAGGGACGCCTGCCTCCACTGGTATGGAGATTGCTCAGCCAGTTTTAGAGTTGAAGCAACCACTTCCACAATGGGATAACCTTGATCGTTCTTCCTTCGGTTTCCTGCACCGCCTCCTCATCTTCCGTAATGATCAGGGCCTCGTCGGTCTTCAGCTCAGCCATCGCCTTCAGAAGGCTCCGTGTTTCCCGGTCTCTTGTCTTCATGTCCTCCATGTTCCAGCAGACCTGGATCAGTTGCCTGACAGCCATTCCCTCCTTGATTACAAAGTCGACTTCTCTGTGATGAATGTCTTTCCAGTAGTACAGTTCCATCTCGGGACGGAAAGCCTGTCTTCGCTTCAGTTCGAGGAAAACAGCATTCTCTGCGAGCCGCCCTGCTTTTGCGGAGAATCGGAAGCCGGCAACATTACTCAAGCCGGTATCCACGGCGTATACTTTTCTGGGGCTCTTTTCTTGTTCCCTCACCTTGAATGAAAAACGTTTGAGAAAGAAAACGAGATACGCCTGTTCCAGGTAACCGGAGAACTTCTCGATTGTCGATGCGGATATCTTTAAGAATCTCTCAAGAGAAGTGAACGTCGTCAGAGTCGCGGTGTTGCTCAAATAAAACTTGATCAGGGCACGCAACTCCAGCGTTTTCCGAATCTGAAAGCGCCTGAGGACGTCCTTGTTCACAAGATCTTCGAAATAATTCAAAAGCAGTTCCTTTTTTTCTTCCGACAGCGCTACTTCCGGAAAGGCCCCGAATTCCAGGTATCTGTTCAGCAAGCCGCTGATTTCGATCCTGTTTGCAATGACATCCAGTTTGTCTCGAATGATCAGCTTGTTGAACTCAAGAAACTCGCGGAAGGAGAGCGTAAACACGGTAATATCCAGGTGCCTGCCGGTAAGCAAAGTTCCCAGCTCGCGGCTCAGTAATTTGGCATTGGATCCGGAAACAATCAGTTTCGCCTTTCCCAACTCGTGCATGGAACCCACCCATTTTTCCCACTTCTCAATCCCCTGCACTTCGTCAAGCAAAACATAGATTTGTCCTTTCGGATTCAAATAGCTCAAATAGGTTTCGTAGATATGCGTGAGGAGTCTCACATCCTGTTCTGTAAACCTGGGGTCCTCAAGGTTCACTATGAGGATATTGGCTTTTTCAACGCCTTTTTCGGTGAGCGCAGTTGCAGTCTGCCGCATAATGACGGATTTGCCGGCTCTGCGCGGACCAGTGATCGTTAGAACCAGGTTTGTCTTGAGGAATCGGTTGACTCTATCCTGGTATTCGGGACGAGGGATACCGACATTCAGATCCTTCCTCCAAAGGTTCCAGTCGTGCAGGATTTCAATGATCTCATCTTTTGTCATTTGTGATAATTATAACAGGCATAATTTCTAAATATTGGCTACTATATACTAAGAAATTCGAAAAAGTCAACTTTGGGTTGAGGCGCCAGTAATAATCCAAGCTCATTTCTCGTCTTACTCGTCTTATCGATGTGTTTGAAAATGTGATGGATTGGGCTACAATTTGATCATGTCTAAGGTTGCCGGTCTTCTTCTTATTATTCTTGGTGCTGGAATAGCCTATGTAGGATTAACCGAATTACTCAATCCTGGTCAGTTGACCACGTACGGAGCTGCATCTTCGGTGGTGCTGGGTTTGTTAGTGGTCGTGGCGGGACTGGGGCATTTCAAGGCGCCTCATAAAGCATTCTTGCTTGGGGTCCCGGTACTTGTTGCTTTTCAATTGCATGCGTACTGCATGGCGCTTTTCTTTGATGTTAAGAATCTGCCGCTCTTCCTGGGTGGTTTTCTGGTTGCCTCCGCGTTGATCATTCTTTTGAGCTACAATGGTTATCGCGTACAGCAGAATCCTGCGGCGTGAATCATAAAGCTGCAGGAAGCTCGATCACGATAATCGTCCCCTTCGGTTGGTTTTGCTCTGCATGAATCGAGCCCTGGTGCATCTCCACAATTCTTTTCGCGATAAACAATCCGAGTCCTGATCCTTGTTTTACTTTCGTGGTCTTGCCTCTGTAGAAAGGTTTGAAGATCATTTCTATTTCATCCGGCTCGATACCGGAACCGTGATCACGGCACGTGAAGATTATTTTTCCGCCGGTTTGTTGAAGGGATAAGCTTACGGTAGTTCCAGGGTCGGAGAACTTGGTTGCGTTCTCAATGATGTTTTCTAGCGCTTTTTGAAGATTAAGAAAGTCACCCCTGACCTTTCCCTCGCCGATCAGTTCCAGAGTCACTCCCCGGTGTTCGGCAAGAGGGCGAATTTGCTCCGAGGCTTTTTCGAGTACGAGCCTGAGATTCAGCGGTTCCATACTTGAAAGGGCATTCATCTCCGCTCGTGAGAGTACAAGCAGCTGTTCGATCAACTTTTCGCTTTCTTCGATTTCCAGATTGAGTCCGTGAATCAGTTTCTCTGTTTCTGTATGTTCCGGGTATTTTTCGGAGAGTATTTCAAGCGCAATTTTCATACGGGCCAGAGGACTTTTCAGCTCATGTGAAATCCAGGCAAGAGATTCTTTCCTTTGTTCCAGAATCTTTTGAAGGTTTTCCGCCATTGTGTTGAATGTTTTTCCAAGATCTGAAATTTCATCCTTGCCTGAGATGACCGCCCTTTTTTCGAGATGGCCTTCAGCCCACTCCTGACCCAGACGGTGCAATTCACGAACGGGTTTCGTGAGCCGTTTAGAAAGCGGGAGGATCAGGATGGCGATGGTGATTCCGGCGATCAACAGCGAAGCCAGCGCCGGGAAACGAGGAAATCGGCGGTCACGGAAAACGTTCCTTTCGACGATGACCATTTCGTTGACCTGACCGTTGTCGTCAAGAATGGGAACAATGGCATGAGGAGGAAAAGGTCTTCTCATCGACATAACCGATTCGCCGGAGCGGACCCGTTCCAGATCGCGCTGATTGAGGAGTGGAGGCGAGTGAGGTCCGTTGGAAAGCACTACTTCTCCGGATCGATTGACGATCCAGAAGCGTATCGGTCGAATCGTTTTCAGTCTACGTAAAAAATCGCGGCACTGTTCAGCAGAGTCCCGCGGCGATGAACACGCCCGCGCATACTCGCTCAGAAGAAAACGCGCGTGCGATTCCAATTGGCCCTCCAGTTCTGTGTGGATCCGTTCTGCGTAAAACCCGTGCAATAGAAGTGAAACGACGGCTATGGTCAACACAAAAACCAGTAGAAACCAGAAATACAATTTCAGATAGATTTTGCCGAACATGATTTCAAATCAGAAAACGGTAACCGGTCCCCCAGACGGTTTTAATCCAGTGAGGGTTTCGCGGGTCCTCTTCGATCTTGTTTCGCAAGCGGGATATATGGACATCAATGGACCGATCGATTCCGTCAAAATCGCGCCCCTGGACCAGGTCCATCAGCCTTTCTCTCGTAAAAACGCGCCCCGGATTGGAAGCAAGCACTTTTAATAATTTGAATTCTGCGGATGTCAGATCAATTTCCTTTCCGCGAACGATCACCTTTTGATTTTCCGGATTCAGATAAAAGTTCTCGTGTTCAATGGCTTTCAGGTCTCCACTCCATCGACCCGTTGATCCCTTCCGGCGCAAAACTGCTTTGATGCGCGCCACAAGCTCGCGCGGATTAAAGGGTTTAGCCAGATAGTCATCGGCTCCCAGCTCCAGACCGATGATCTTATCTTCATCCGCTCCACGAGCCGTCAGCATCAATACAGGAATCGACGAATCGGCGCGAATCTTTTTGCACACTTCCAGGCCGTCTCCATCGGGGAGCATGATGTCCAGCAACACTATGTCAAAATCCTGATTTCGCAGCGACCGCATCCCATCTTTTGCATTGCCTGCGATTGTTACCGCAAAGCCGTGTCCGGAAAGATAGGTCGTCAGCAAATCACATAATCGAGCGTCGTCATCAATCAATAAGACAGGAGTGATCATTCGATATCATTATAAACGCGACTTCCAAAGCCGGATGCGGCCGTTACAATTCTTAACAAATCAGCAAAGAAATCGAAAAATCGCCTCCGTACTTTATGTATGAAGCAATTTAAGGAGGAACCTGAATATGAAAAAGATGTTATTGATTGCGCTACCTGTAGCGGTTGTGCTGGTACTGGTCGCGACTCTCTCGTTCGGACTGGGACGCGGACACGGCCATCACGGGATGATGAAAGACTTCCTGTTCTACAAGATAGATCGCGTGTCACAGGAGCTGAATCTGAATCCGTCCCAGCAGGCAAGATGGGATACGTTCAAAAAAGATCTGGAAACCACCATTGATCAGCGTAAGGGAATGAGACGACAGATCCATGAGGCTTTTGAAAAGGAGCTTTACAAAGATAATCCGGACTTTACGGCTCTAACGCCGACCCTTCACACTCAGATTGATTCGACGGCTCAATTTGCCCACGATATGGTGAATCGTGTCAACGAGCTTCTCGGCGATCTGACTCCGGATCAAAAGAAGAAACTTTCACAGATCGTCATTGAAAAAATGCGCGAACACGAATAACTGTAACGCTGATTCCGCAGCGAACTTATGGGGCGGGCGTTTCTGCCCGCCTTTGGGCTCGACGAGCGATGGGCAGGCACGGAGGCCTGCCCCCACAGATATATGGGTTTACGGATGAATCTCTAGTCGGAGATTTTTTCGTATGTTCGCCCGCCCTACAGGTCGGTGGATTTTTGCGGCTCTCCGAATTGGAACTTTTCCCAGAAAAAGCCTGAAGCATTCGCAAGCTGGGTGATTCCCATAAGTAATGCAAGCAGCCCGCAGGAATGCGAGCGTTGTTCCCGAAACGGATACCGGATTAAATTCAAATAAAATGAAAACGGCTCGATTCGAATGGGCTCAATATTGCGTAGTGCGCGAATTTGATGATAAGCGAAAGCCCCGCGACCGTAATTGAAATGCTGACGCAAAAACATTCTGAATGTAAGTGGATGCCGATGGTACAACTTTACATCAGGCGTATAGGCCAGTTCCAATCCATGTTTCATCCAGCGGTAGCATAGTTCACGGTCTTCTCCCGCCGCTCTTGGGAACGTTGCGTCAAAACCGCCGATTTCCAGGAATTGTTTTCGCGGGAAGGCAAGGTTGTTCGATGTAAAAAAGCGGGCTTTGCGATTATTTGAATTGAAATACGAATACAAATAGTCGATCAAGAGTTGTGAAGCCGCAGAATATGGATTCCGCAACAACCCGTTCAGCGTATGTCCTCCGATTCCATAGTCAGGATGGTCCGCAAAGTTCACGGCAAACCGGCTCAACCAATCCGGAAACGCTGCACAATCATCATCAGTAAACACAACGTATTCGTTTTTACCAGCAGTGGCGCCCGTGTTTCTGGCCGAGGCCGGACCGCGATGATCCTGATGGATCAATCGGATATCCAGAGTGCCTTTGAACGCACCGATCACATCTTCAGGGTTCTGATCACTTCCATCATCTACTACAATGACCTCAAAGGAATCTTTCGGGTAATCAAGAGCAGCGATGGACTCCAGACAGAGTTCAAGATGTGAAATACGGTTGTAAGTCGGAATGATGATCGAAAACGTTGTCGCAGTCATGCCGGTGAATCCACGCTTACAGCGGAACGGTACGACCTGTGTTCGCCCAGCAGAAACAGCGTTACTGCTATCAATGCAGAAAAAAATGTGATTTTCAGCACAATAAACCAGCCCGTGGACAGCCAGAACGGAGCGCAAAAATAAACGATAGTTGAAATGAAAACGGCCCGCAGAACTGTTGGAATTGCCGGCAAAACACGCCACGTTTTGTGCACGGCCCAGATCGTCAGGAGGGCTCCTCCCGTTGCAACCAGAGCCTGAATTGCCGCGGCGCCTGTTGGTCCGTAATCCGGAACATACCACCAGTAGCCGGCAAGACTGACAGGAACAAGTGGACCTGCCAGAAGGAATGTCAGGACCGGTTTTCCTGCAGCCGTAAGAATTGCAGTTGTCACGGATATCATTGCCAGGCTTAGAGCACCCATCAGCAAGAAGGAAAAAACTGGGGCCGCGGGCATGAACAGTTTACCAAATATCCAGCTGACAATTTCGGAGGAGCTCACGGAGGCCAGAACGCAAAACGGAACCAGGGCAATTACCAGATTCATGGAGCTTCGGGCCATATCCTTTGCCCTGTTGAGTTGGTCCTTTGCCAGCAATTCGCTAAGAGCAGACAGCAGCAGCGGTGAAAATGATAAAGCAAAGATGCCCGCTATCAAAGAGAGATTCTGTGCTGCTCCATAAAATCCCGCTTGCGTCGTTGTTCCACCCAGCGCCTTGAGTGAAACGAGATCCAGTTTTTCAAAAATTCGTATGCTCATGGCGAACAGGAAAAGAGGCATGGCGGTTTCACGAAGGGTTTTCCACGGCATTGCCGCGCCTGTGAATGAGGGTCGAACGTAGATTCGCGCGGCGACCAGTTCTGCAACCGATGCCAGTATGCTGCCCCAGACAGCGCCGTTGATTGAGAATCCAAAGTGAACCAGCACGATCATCATGATCATCCGCGTGAGCCAGCGTCCGGCGCTCACCACTGCGCGTTGCTGAAAACGTCCCAATCCGATCAAAATGTTGCGATGAGCCTGCGCCAGACTGAAAAGCGGAATATCGACTGCAAACAATCGCAGACAGTAGCTCAGTTGCGGTTCCTTCAGAATCTGCGAAAGAAACGGCGCGGCCATCCACAGCATTACCGCCGCTACGAGGCTTAAAAAAAAATGCAGTCTGAGAAGCGTTGTTCCTGCAGGATTCCAATCTTTTGCTTCAGCAATCAACTTGAAGGTGGCTCGACCGAATACTGAAACGATTGTCCATTCGATCCATGCAACGATGGTAGCGGCAAGTGTAAAAACACCGTAATCCCCGGGACCCAGTTTCCGTGTAAGGTACGCGGCTGTCACGAGCCCTGTCGGCAGTAAAAGTGCTTCCGCCATAAACACTTTTGCTGTTCCCCGAAACAACTGTCCCTGCAGCGATGGATTATCCGAATGCATCCTGCACATGCTATCACAGGCAAAACATGCGGCCCGGCCGCATCCCCTCGTGTGCAGGGTAAGGTAATTCAATCGCCAGGCCGGTCAGGCGTACCACGGGGGTTGTTTATACGGCCGGCAGGATACAGTACAATAAAAATGGCTTTCGGAACAGAAATCCGGCCGTTACGTATTCCTTAAAGACAAATGACCATAATCAGGAGAACTCTATGAGATTGTCTGTTGTGTTTTGTTTATTGGTTCTTTTTTCAGGAGTGTTGCTCGCTCAGGAAGCGGAAGTGTCGGCCAAAGGTGAACCATTCCGCGTACACTTAAAAGAAGCGATCACACTGGCTTTAAAAAACAATCTGGATATTCAGATTGAAAGCTTTAATCCGGAGATTCAACAAACCAGTGTTGACTTCGAGGAATCAAGATTTGAGCCGTTTTTCGGAGCCAATATCAACACAACGGACTCAACGAATCCCACCGGCTCAATCCTTGTTGGCGAAGACGCGATTACATCGGAAAACCTGACATATAACTTTAATCTTGTTCAGAAGTTGCAAACGGGAACCAGCTACAGTGTTACTTTCGACAATTCCCGGGTTGAAACGAACCAGTCTTTTACATCCGTTAATCCTCGTTTCGATTCCACTCTGTTTGCGAACGTAACTCAGCCACTGATGCGTGATTTCGGCATCGACATCACAAAGACTCCAATGCAGATCGCGACTGAAAACCGTATTGCATCGGACCACCGTTTGCGGCAGAGAATGATGGATATAGCGTTGCAGGTCGAGCAGGCTTACTGGCTGCTGGTTTTCTTTTATCGAAATCTGGATGTGAGAAAACAATCCCTTGCACTGGCCCAGGAACTTTATGAAAACAACAAAAAGCAGGTAGAAGTGGGAACCATGGCGCCGCTTGAGATCGTGACTGCGGAGGCTGAAGTTGCGGCGCGCGAAGAAGGGATCATCACAACGGAGAACCTCATCGCGAATACGGAAGATATACTTCGAAATCTGGTACTATCCGAAAAGAACAAAGATAAATGGAATACACAGTTTATTCCTGTGGATGAACCGGGCCTGACGCCGTTAAACATGACCGAAGACGAAGCGATTCAACGTGCGATGGAAAACAATCCTGATTTGAAAGCGCTGAAGTCGGATGTAGAAAGCCGCAAACTGTCTACAAAACTGGCATCCAACGCTTTAAAACCACAACTCGATCTCAAGGCTTCAATCGGATTCGCGGGTCTGGGCGGAGACACACTTTTGCTTGACGACAGTACTTTTCCGCCGCAGGTGATCGGTACTGTTCCAGGGAGTTACGGAGACGCGCTTTCCAGCATGTTTGACAACAATACCTGGTCCGTTGGTTTCGTCGTGGGTATCCCCATCGGGAATCAGGGCAGGGAAGCGGACTACGTACGTGCGGACCTTTCCCAGAAGCAAATGACCCGCATTCTGGATAGCACCCGCGAACAACTGATTCTGAACGTCCGCACGGCGGTGAGGAATCTTCAAAGTGATATGAAGCGCTACGACGCAACCAGGGCCTCGCGTACACTGCAGGAAAGAAAGCTGGACGCCGAGAAAAAGAAACTCGCTGTAGGGCTGAGCACAAACTATATTGTGCTGGATTATCAGGACGACCTGGCCGAAGCACAATCTTCAGAATTGCGCGCCATCGTCGATTACGAGAGAAACCTGGCACAACTCGACCGGTATCTGGGAGCTATTCTGCCGTAAACACGAACAAAGTAAGTTGACGCCCGCGGCCCTTAATTAATGCGGACAGGATGTCCGCGCTCCCTATGGAGCGCAGGCTTCCAGCCTGGCTTCCAGCCTGCATTATGGGCCGCAGGCATCTTGCCTGCTCGCCCGTTCCCGGATTTCGATTTATAAGCGGAACGAAGATAGAATCTGATCGATCAACGCACGAGCCTGGTCTGCCAGCGAGGCCGGGAACCAGACAGACACAACGTAAAATTTGCCGGCTGACATCGTATAGAAGGCGACAAGTGAATGTGGTTGTTCCGGATCGGAATCTTCGTATCGCGCACGAAACCCGGTCAGATGATCCGCTGAGTAAGGGATCATCTCGGATCGGGCAAGGTCCGTAAAGATCAGCGTTTCGGTCCGCTCGATCGCGGCTATCAGATCATCCGATACCGGATCTTCGGCGCGGACCTCAACAAGTATCCCGCTAAGCCGCCCTTCCGAGCGAAGTAACAATCTTCCGGAGAACTTATACTGCTGGTGTTTCCAGTGTTCCGGAAGATCTATGCGGAATGGAAAAATGCTGCTTCCACGAAGTGTTTGCAGTTCCGAAACTCGAAAGCTGGTTTCCTGACTCTCGCCGCGCAGCTTTTTTAATTTCCAACTGCCTTCTGCGTTGTTCAAATCAGATATCAGAACCGGTATTTCTTTGTTTTGCAGCATCATTGCAATCGTTTCGATTGGTATGGCCCTCTTGCCCTGAAGCCATCCCACCACTTTTCCAGATGAATTGTAGAGCGGAGATGGAGACCGGGGCTCAGGATCGATCTGAATCCGCAGAACATCGTATCCTTTTCCCGTATCGATTACGTCTTCCACAGTCGTCTCTAACAGTTCCACAGCGCCGTCTTTCGTCTGCCAGAAAAGGACGGGATCTCCGATTGCCAGCATACTGGAGCTCCCGAGTGTTATTGCCAGCGGTAATTCCTCTTCCGTACCGATCACGATCAGATCCATTTCTTCACTGTAGGAAATCACCCGGTTCGTGGTCCTTTCATGGCCGTCCCATTGGACACGGAGTTGAGCCGCGCCTTTAACATCTGTGTAGCTGCAAACCACGGTTGTTTCATCGAAAAGAAACCCCATGCCTTTCCTCAGAATTTGTCCGTCCGGCAAATGCGAACTGACTGTAACTTTGTTCTTTTCCCACAAACCGGCGTCCAGGGCGAACGCCGATCCGGCCATAAGCAGAACGGTGATTGTGGCTTTGAACATCAGTCGTACTTTTTCCCGAAAATCCACGCAATGACGATGCTTAAGATATACAGAATAATCATCGGCAGAGCCAGAAAACTTTGCGTGATCACGTCTGGAGTAGGCGTGATGATGGCGGATAAGACGAAAGAAAGCAGGACGGCGTATTTAAATTTGTTTAACAGAAAATGGTGATTGATGATGCCCAGTTTTGCGAGAAAAAACGCAAGGATCGGAATCTCAAAGATCAACCCGACTGCAAGTGTGAGCTTGCTGAACAGTGAAAAATAGTCATTAACACGAACTTCCTGTTTGAACCGGCTGCCGACTTCAAGAAAATATTTGCAGGCGAATGGGAAAATATAGTAGTAACAAAAAACACATCCTCCCAGGAAAAAAATCGTGGAAAAGAAAATAAAGGGAATCGCGTACATCTTTTCCTTCCTGTATAAACCCGGCGCAATGAATAACCAGAGCTGCGTTATGATGATCGGCGATGTAAAAATCAAAGCAGCAAGAGCTGCGACTTTCATGTAAACGAAGAATGGTTCAGTGAGTGAAATGAATGAAAGTCTGTCACCTGCGCTGATGAAGCGCAGGAAAGGCGCCTGAACCACATCAAAAATCGGTTCCCTGTAAAACCAGCAAGCGATGAATCCGGTAAAGAGAACCACGATCGAGATTGCCAACCGTTTTCGCAGTTCCTCCAGATGTTCCCAGAGCGTCATTCGGCCATGCTCCAGATCATCTTTTTGAATTGATTCCATGTGAGAGTGATCGCCGCTTTCTGGCGTTTGTGATCAGACTTTGGACTGATTTTGTTCGGTTTCGTCCAGCTCTTTTTCAATATTATGTTTAATTTCGTTGGATGCGCGGCGGAATTCGGCAAGAGTTTTTCCGATTGATCGCCCGAGCTCGGGCAGCTTCTTCGGCCCGAAAATGAGAAGTGCGACCACCAGGATTAAAACGAGTTCTTGAATACCAATAGGGCCCATATAAGTCATATTTTATTGCGCCCGGCAGGAAATAGCTACTACAGGAATTTGACCGGGTGCATCCGCGATTTGTGGCGGTCAGAGCTCAAGCTCAGGAGCCCGCGAGACGCAGGCGTTGCAAACGCAAACATGCTCGATCCCCACAAATCGCGGATGCACCCGGTTTGACTGCTTGACCGAAGTATGGGGGAACCCTAAAATTTGATAGGGACTCACGATGATCCGCGTTGAAGATATCATTGAAAAAGTAGAAAAGTATCAAAAAAATCCGGATACGGATTTGATTCGCCAGGCCTACGTATTTTCGGCCATGGTGCACAAGGAACAATTGCGACAGTCCGGAGAACCCTACCTGATCCATCCGCTGGAAGTGGCTTCGATTCTTTGCGACATGAAGCTCGACACGACTTCGATCGCCATAGGGCTTCTCCATGACGTGGTGGAAGACAGCGCCACGTCAGTGGAGCAAATCGAAAAATATTTCGGCAAAGAAATAGCTCACGTCGTAGACGGAGTTACAAAGATCAGCAAAGCTGCATTCCGTTCCAAGGAGGAACAGCAGGCGGAAAATTTCCGGAAAATGATTCTTGCCATGGTGGATGATCTTCGCGTCATCCTTGTAAAGCTTGCCGACCGGCTGCACAACATGCGAACCCTTCAGTATCTTCAACCTGAAAAGAGGGCCAGCATCGCCCGTGAGACGATGGAAATTTATGCGCCGATCGCACATCGCCTGGGAATGGCAAAGATCCGGAGCGAATTGCAGGATCTGGCCCTGATGAATCTGGATCCGGAGAGTTACAGCGGTATTCAGGCGAGAGTCGAAATCAAGAAGAAGCAGGTCGAAAGCTTTATTGAGGAAACACAATCGATTCTGAAAAAAAAGTTGCATGAAAACGGCTTTACAGCAGACATCCAGTACAGAATCAAAGGCACATACAGCATTCATGACAAAATGCGCAGGCAACGCGTGGACATGGATAAGGTTTATGACTTTGTTGCTTTTCGTATCGTCACGGACAATATAAAAAGCTGCTACGGTATTCTGGGTATCATTCATCAGTTGTGGAGACCGATTCCAGGGCGTTTTAAAGATTTCATTTCGCTTCCAAAGCCCAATCTGTATCAGTCGCTTCATACAACTGTGGTTTCTGAACGCGGGTTTCAGTTTGAAGTGCAGATTCGAACTGAGGAAATGCACCGTGTCGCAGAAGAAGGAATCGCCGCGCACTGGAAGTACAAGGAAGGCAAAGTTATTGGCGGCAAAGACGAGGACGCTCTTCGCTGGCTGCGTCATTTGCTCGAGTGGCATCGTGAAGTTCCCGATAACCGTGACTTTATGAATGCGGTCAAAGTGGAGCTTTATCCGGAAGAAGTTTACGCCTTCACGCCTAAAGGTGATATCAAGGAATTTCCGCGAGGAGCAACTCCGCTGGATTTTGCGTACACGATTCATACGGATGTCGGGCATCGTTGTACGGGCGCGCGTGTCAACGGAAAACTCGTAACGCTGCGCTACAAATTGAAAAACGGAGACGTCGTTGAAATCCTGACCCAGCATCATCATTATCCGAGCCGTGACTGGCTCGGGATCGTCAAAACATCCCGTGCCCGAAACAAAATCAAACAATGGTTGAATGCCAACGAACGGATTAAAGCAATTGAACTGGGCAAAAAATTGCTTGAAAAGCAGATCCGCAAACAAAAGTTGAATGTTAAGAAAGTATTAAAGGAAGACCAGCTTACAGCCATTCTTCCGGATTACGGCTGTACAAAGCTGGAAGATTTGTACAGTTCCCTTGGTTATGGAAAACTATCGGCCAAACAGGTGCTGGAAAGACTCGTTCCGCAACCCGTAGCAACCGATGGAACCTTGATGCCGGCGCCGGAACCACCCGAAGAAGAATCGCGTTTGACTGCGGCTCTCAAAAAGGCCCTTCGTATCGGAAGTGATGAAACCGTTAAGGTGCACGGCGCTCATGATCTTCTCGTATATCTGGCAAAATGCTGTAATCCGATTCGCGGAGAACCCATCATCGGATACATTACCCGCGGAAAAGGCATCTCCGTTCATTCGTCAAAGTGTTCCAATCTGGAAAAGCTACTCTTCAATCCGGAACGAAGGATCGAAGTAGAATGGAGCGGTAAAGGGGACGCAGTGCAGCAGGTAAAAGTCTCAATATGGACGGAAGATAAGCCCGGAATGCTGGCCGAGATCTCTTCCGCCATCGTCAATTCGAAAACCAACATTCGTACAGTTCAGGCCCAAACCTTTCCCGACCGGCACGGACAGATTGAACTGACTCTGGAAGTGAACGATACCAAGCATCTGGACAGAGTCCTTTCTTCTATTAAGTCTGTTGACGGTGTCCTTGAAGTGGAAAGAATCCTGAATTAAAATAGGACGCGCAACTACAACGAGGAAGGTGTTCCATGAAAATTGGTCGTCATGAAGAAGGTGCTATTACGATAATTGAACCCAAAGGTAAAATCACGATCGGTGAAGGAGACGTGCTTCTGCGCGAAGAAATTACGCGCCTTCTGTCCGAAGAAAAAAAACATCTGGTTCTGGATCTCGGCGGCGTTTCGTACATGGATTCAGCAGGGGTCGGGGAACTCGTCAGCGTTTATACGTCAGTAAAGAATCGTGGCGGCGAACTGAAATTGTCTTGCCTCACTAAGAAGATTAAAGACCTTTTGCAAATCACGCAGTTGATGACGATTTTCGACACCTACGAAACCACTCAGGAAGCAGTCGCTGCCTTCAAATAAAAACAGGGACGCAAACCGTGCGTCTGCCGGCGACTGGCGTCATCGATGAATGCGCACGCCGTGTGTCCATTCGTGCCCTGGCGCACCCAGAAGCTCGCTGTCTCCTTTCTTGCCAAAAATGACCGGAGTTGCTCCGTTGGCTCCTTTATACTCGAAGATGGCATTCCCCATTTGCCGCTCGGTTTTTTCGCCGTTGGCAAGAAAGAAGGAGCGCTTGCCGGTTGCTTTGATTCCAAGTTTTTTCAAGACGGATTGAGGCACTACAGAATATGAGGCTCCGGAATCAACAAGCATCTTAACAACGGCAGAGCGTTTAGGAGCTGCAGGATTACAAACTTTAATTTCGAGAAAGGTGATTCCCATGTCATTCAGTCTATAGTTCGTATTCCGGCGTTGTCAACCTTCGTACCTCAAAGAAATTTGCAGGCATCAGATTGCGCCGGGACTATCCGGGTCGGATTTTTTGTATTGCGGCCAGTCTCTTTGAAGGAAGCGTTTTCCCGAGAGCTGACTGGGCGTATTTTGCGGCGGACAAAAGGCTGTGTGGCTCGAGTACCTGCGTCACGAGCGAATAGCCTTCGAACAAAGTGTAGACGTCTTCGGTGGCCACATTGCCGGTGGCTCCCGATGCGTACGGGCATCCGCCCAACCCTCCAATGGAGCTGTCGATAGTGGTGATGCCGAGTTTGATGCTGCGATCGATGTTCGCGATGGCCATCCCAAAAGTATCGTGAAAATGGACCGCATAGCGTTCAGGCGGCGCAATCCTGAAGAGAGCAGTCAGCAGTTTTTCCGTTGCTTCCGGATGTGCGTGGCCAATCGTATCGCCCAGTGAGATTTGCGGAATTCCCATATCCAGCATCTTTTGCGCCACGCGGGTTACTGCCTCGGGGCTCACGGGTCCTTCGTACGGGCATACCCAGCAAACAGAGATATAACCGCGAACCGAAAAACCTTTCTGTATGGCTGCGGTTACCACTCCCGAAAATACCCGCAAAGATTCATCGATGGTCATCCGGATGTTCTTTTTGACAAACGATTCGGTTGCACCACCAAAGACCGCGATGTGGGTTGCGGCGCATTTTTCTGCGCGTGCGAGGCCCTTTTCGTTCGGCACAAGCGCCCAGAATCGAACATCGGGAAAATTTGATTTCATTTCGTGAAATCTGTCGCTTCGAAACAGATCATCCGTATTTGCCATTTGAGGGATTCGATCCGGACGAACGAACGCTCCGACCTCGATATCATCCAGACCGGCCTCCAGCAACAGCTCAATCAAGTCCAGCCGCTGTTCAACCGGTAAGGTCTTTGATTCGTTCTGAAGTCCGTCCCTGGGGCCCACTTCAAAAATACGAATCATACTGGTTCCCAGAGTACCAGCGTTTGTCCGGGAACGATCCGGTCACCGGGTTTCACTTGAATGGCCATAATTTTTGCTGCAATCGGCAGTGTTACAGGCATTTCAATTTTCATGGCTTCTACTGTAAGTATAGGTTCTGATGCGGCAACGATGTCGTCGACTTTCGCGCGCACATCCAGAACGACTCCCGGAACCTGAGCGATGATGGGACCATGATGTGTGCGAAGGTCCTCCACTTCATATTGTCCGGCAAAGGCGACCTTCCGTTGACCGATGCCCCGCACTTCCCGCTGCAACGTGATGCACAGCTCAAAACGCGTGATCCATCCGGATGCAAAGACAGACGCTTCGTCATTGACGCTGAATTGTCCGCCTATACGGACAGGCCCCTGTTCCGATGCCGAACCATGGACCGAATCCGGATCAAACCCGGTCAACAGCGCTGCCGGATTCACGCGGACACCCTCGCCGTTCTCCCGTTGTACGAGCAGCTCGGAGCTGAGTTTCTTTCCCCAGAAAATCAGGTCCTGATCCAGGCCTTCCTGGTTCCCGGTCGACAATTCGGGATGCGCATCGATCCATCGTGTGAAGATTTCATTGTTCCAGAAATCAGAATGAGCCAGGACCCGTTGTAAATAGAATTTGTTCGTCAGGCATCCGGCAACCAGAGTTTCTTCTAATACTGTAGACATTTTGCGGATTGCGTCCTCGCGAGTCTCTCCGTGCGCAATGATTTTTGCAAAAAGTGAGTCATACTCCTGCGCGATGACGTCGCCCGGTTCGAATCCGGAATCCACACGGATGCCTTGATGCTGAGGAAGCCTGACGTCTGTGATGGGGCCAGGCGATGGTAAGAACTGATTTGCAGGGTTTTCTGCGCACAGCCTTACTTCAATCGCATTTCCTGTGAAAACGATGTGATCCAGCAAGGGCAGAAGATTTTCGCCCTGCGCCGCGCGCAACTGCAGTTCAACGAGATCGATCCCCGTGATCATTTCCGTAACCGGATGCTCTACCTGAAGACGCGCATTCAGCTCCATGAAAAAGAATTCCCATGCTCCAGCATCATTCTTTTGCGCCAGAAATTCGATGGTCCCTGCGTTCGTATATCCAACGGCTGAGGCGAGCGCTTTTGCGGCCTCATGAATTCTGTGGCGCGTGTCGGGGTCCAGGATCGTG
>Ga0247727_10007227_pt1 | contig 21303 bp, 36 predicted proteins | sample WisWelCaveWW1625_FD_202498 | JGI IMG/M metagenome (GOLD analysis project Ga0247727, IMG submission 202498) | Biofilm microbial communities from Wishing Well Cave, Virginia, United States - WW16-25 | ecosystem: Environmental > Aquatic > Deep subsurface > Groundwater > Cave microbial mat | place... | reverse complement strand
ACGCCATGCAGCCGACGGCGTGCGCCGTCGGGAAACGGTGAAGGACAGCAACGCGTTGGCGCGCGCCGCAGCTGATGGCGAGCGTTAGACGAACTCGACAAATGGGACGACTCGGGAATCGGCTCTGGGTGCTCGTGCCCGCTAGTCTGGCAGTGCAGGTCGTAGCCTACGCTGCTCCCGGCCCGTGGGCGTATGAAACTGGACAGTGGGTTGAGGTCACCACACGAGTCGAGCTATCGATGCCAGCCGTGACGTCCCGGCCAGCTTTTACGTTGGTCGTTGACCATGACCGCGAGTACGCAGGGCCTCAGCGCGCAGACTACTTCATCATCACGATCCCCGAGACTGGAGGCGCAAAGCGCTCTCCGCTCAAGTGGTACCTCACCTCTCGGGACAGTTCGATTCGCGTCGCCCTGGCTGACCTTACGGGCGATGGTCGTGAGGAATTGGTGACGATCTGTCGGGTCGCGCGAGCATCGGAGCCACGGGATGAACTCCTCGCGGTATGGACCTGGAACGAACGCTCATTCGAGCGAGTTCTTGATGTCCTCATCGTAGGCAAGCGGCCGAGTCCGTGGGGCTATGAGCCCAAGTTCAGGGACGCGACAGGAGACGGCATTCTTGATCTTGAGTTGATCCGGACCGACGGTGGCACACACAAGCCAAGCGACTATCCAGATTCAATCCCGTCCGGTGCTGCGACGGCCGTTTATTCATACAACCCGGCGGAAAAGCACATGAACCTGGTGACCCCGTGAACAATCCCGGGGGTCGTCTAACTACGGCGTGCAGCCGTCGGCGGCGCGGACGGCGATGCTTACTTCAACGTCCGCGTGGCGCCGCCGCGGCTGACGCCGGGCGTTAGACAGAAGAGAGGGGAAGTGAGAAACTTCGAGGCCGCGACGATGCGCGGGGGCCGACGTGGGACGGAAGCGATGGCCGGCGTGGTGGGACTGGGAGCTCGAGCTGAGTCCCCATCTTCTGAAGCGCATGGTCGACCGGCGGTTTACAGAAGTCGACCTTCGCCGTATGCTTCAGGCAGCCACACGAGTTCGTCGGGACATCGTGCCTGGGCGCTGGGTCGTGGTGACGCGTCACCAGGACGCCCGATGGGAAGTGATCGTGGAACCTGACGTTGAAGCTCAGGTGCTTGTAGTTGTGACAGCCTACCCGGTTGGGTAGCCAGGAACATGAAGGACACCTACCTCGAAGTCACGTATCGACATGGCAGGCCAGTGGCGGCCTACTACTACCTGCCGCGGCGTCCGGGTCAGAGGAGCTACCGGAGCAAGCGAGTGTATCCGGGGCTCGTGGTGGACCTGGCGCGAAGCGGTCAGCCGATCGGAATCGAAATCACCGCACCCAGTAAGGTCTCGTTGGCAGCTCTGAATCGGTTACTCAAGCGACTGGGGTTTCTTCCGGTGAGTCGGGCCGAGTTGGCACCGCTGCTGGCGGCCTGAATCAAGGCTCTGTCTAACTGTGGCGTGCAGCCGACCGACGGCGCGCCTCTCTGGTCGGCATCGTGCCCATCGGCACTGTTGCGCGCCGCCGGCGGCTGACGCCAGGCGTTGGGCGGACGAAAAAGACGGAGAAGGTAGAGGCTTGACGTGGGAGGTGTCCTGACGTGGGAAGCCTGAAGTCACGGCGCTCGGGTCAGCCGTGTCGTCGTGCGGCTCGCGGTTCGACCCGCGAGCCGCTACGGTGAGCGGTGGTCAGTGCCCCGCGGGCTGTTGGCCGTCGGGTGACTTCAGCAAGAGGTGCTCCGGACCCTGGAGGAAGGTGGGGTCCGGTCAGCGGGTGGTGATCTTGAGCTTCCAGAGCTCAAGAGAACGCTGAAAGCACCCCATGCCGCAGACGGGTCAGGACCGGGCCACGCCGCACGAAGCGGTGTCACTTCAGACGGCCAGGTCGGTTTTGGAGACGCTGCGGTGATGGGATCGTAGGAGGTGCTCCGTCCTCAAGCGTCTGCTGGGCTGGCCAAGTAGCATGGAGGGCCAGAGACAGTGAAGGGAACGGAGAGCAGCGGCTTGAGGCTCGGTGAGCCGCCGTCCAACAACGCCGTGCAGCCGTCAGCGGGCGCGCGGCATCTTCCGTGGTCAGGGACAGCCGAAGGATGCGCGCCCGCCGCGGCTGACGGCGAGCGTTATGCGTACTGAGGACCATGAGTAGGCGACTTTGTTGGTATGGCGTGAAGACGCTTTATCGCGCGGCCCCAGTCGGCCGGCGGCGCGGCACGGATCGCCTCTACTCGGGCGACGTCACGTTGGTCGAAGAACGCGTTGTTCTTGTACGGGCGCGAAACAGTGACGAGGCCATACGCAAGGCAGGGCGAGAAGCAACTCGATATGCTGCCGACTCACATCGGAACCCCTACGGTCAGCTCGTCCGCACTCGTCGTCTTGGGTACGTCGACGCATTCATCATCGGCAGTGAACTTGGCGACGGCGTCGAGGTGTATTCGGAAACCGAGATTGTGTCGCGAAGGGTTCCTGATCGCAGCATCGCAGATAGGCTAATCGGCCGACCTGAGTCAAAACGAATCCACGCGTCACGACGCAACATCTTAGACTTTGCCTTCAACGCGCCCGCTCCCGGCGTGAAGCCGACCCGGAGCGAGCGGGAGCTTCGCGGCCGGTTCATGTCCCCCAAGAAGCGATGAGACGCATAACCACGGCTCGCAGCCGCCAGTCGGCGCGCCCTCGTCGGGGGCATCGTGCTCATCGGCACGGTTGCGCGCCGCCTGCGGCTGAAGCCGGGCGTTAGCCAGTCACGGACGAGATGAAGCTTGCCGGGCACGTCTATCGCATCCTCAGTTGGGGCATCGTCGCCCTCGGAACGGTTCATATGCTCACAACAGCTGCGCTACGCGGCGGAACGCCTGCTGGACGTGTCTGGTTTTTCGGCGCGGGAATCGCGATGGCCCTCTCGGGGTCCTTGAACCTCCTCAATATTGCCTACGGCACGGTGGCTCGCGGCGTTCGTTGGGTGTGCATCGGCAACAACGTGCTCATGACAGGCTTCGCGGCCGTGGCAGGGGTTTTCACGGACGCCGGGCCGGGACAGTTCGCCACCGTGCTCGGTCTCGTCGGCGGAGCGACCGTGCTATCGTTCCTGGCTGCTCCGTTGAAACCCAGCGCGGGCCGCACGACGACAGGTTCAGGCTCGTGAGCGCAGAGTCAGGTATCCGACATGCTGGCTAACTACAGCATGAACCCGTCGGCAGGCGGCGGGCCCACGGCAGTCCGACGTCCACGCTCGCCTGCCGCGGGTTATGCTGAGCGTTATGCCAACTAGAGATGATGGCTAAACAGATCATGGGCCTATGGCAGTTTGAATGTGACGCTGTGCTGACGCGATCACTGTTCGCGGCGGCGGCTGAAGTTGGCGCACGGTGCGACTGCGCTCCATGCAGGAACTTCCGCGCGCTTGGTCCGCATGCTTTCAGCGCTCCTGCACGAGCCATTCTGGAGGCCCTTGGCATCGACCCTACTCAAGCATCTGAGCTTTACCCGACGGGGGTCAGCCAGGCTGGCATCGTGCCTCACGCTGGCTTCTTTCATTTCGTTGGCGGCTCGCTGGAGGGCGATCGGGAGAGCTCCACGGAGGCCGATGGTTTCCGGTACTTCATTACCACGCACGCTGCGAGGGTATCCAAAACGTTCGCGCCGCATCCGGTTCTACAGTTGGAGTTCGAGACATCGTTGCCTTGGGTACTCGATGAGCCGTGTCTGTGAGTCAGCGTGTGGCATAACTACGGCTCGCAGCCGACAGTCGGCGCGCCTTCGTCGGGGGCATCGCGCTCGAAGGCGTCGTTGCGCGCCGCCTGCGGCTGAAGCCGAGCGTTATGCGCACCTGGTGATCTGAATGGATGCCGTCGACGGGGAGGTCCAGCAGGGAAGCCGTCGGCCCGTCCTTGTGTGGGTCATCTCTATCTCGTACTCTGTCGTTCCCCTGATCGCCGCCGTGGGTCTTGTGGTAATGCACGCTGGCTTGCTACCACGTGGGGTTGTGGCCGATCCATACTTCGACAGCGCAGGCGTCACGGACTTGATCTTGGGACTGTCGTTGATCGTCACTCAGGTCGTTGGGTCCATATTATTGTGGCGTCTGCGGCGGCACGCCCTTCATCTTTTCGTCTTAGCCTCCGTTCTGAGCATTCTCAGCTTTTGGTGGCAGTTGCTCATCCGAGATTGGGTGACCGCCGTGCGGCGTATCTACCCGTCGATGACGACGCCGTCCGTCGTCAGTCTAGCTCTCGGCCCATTCATCCTGCTCGCAGTCTCTTTCTACATCTGGCGCCTCACAAGGACCGGAGTGCTAAAGTGAAGACGGCGCATAACCACCGCATGCAGGCGTCGGCGGGCGGCAGGTGCGGGGCACTCTCACCGGAGATATGCGCCCGCCGCGCCTGATGCGGAGCGTTAGCTGGACTTGGAGTGAAACGTGATCGCGAAGGCTTGGTCGAACGGTCAATCGCCTCAGCGTGCGAGCTCATACGGCATCCGCATCAACCCAGCGGATCGCGACGCGCACTTTCGGCGCTCGTGGCGCCGTGTCACCGTGGTGCTGTCGGGATTTGGTAGCAAAAGGGTCGTCAAGGTGAACCTCACACCTTCGTTCTGGCGCAGCTGCCCTGAACTGCGGGGTAGCGGTATCGGATTCTGGTTGCTCAACCAAGGTGCGGCACCATGGCCTATGCGCCGGCCTCCGCTGTTTAGGGTGCAGCCGCTCGATGGCCGCAGGCTGCTGGTCGTTCCATTCTCCAAGTCCCAGGGTGTGCGCAAGCGGCACACTGACGGCACGCTGTGCAAGGAGGGTACGCATTCGCTTCCACCCCGCTTCAGAGCCTGTTGCGACATCTTCGCTGGCCATACCGACACCTGCGAATACGATATCCGGTACGAATGGTGTTCTCGATCGGCTCGCTGGGTAATCGGCATCTCCGAGTCGGCCGGCGGTGGTGGAATCACCATTCATTACTGCCCTCACTGTGGCAGGAAGCTTCCGACCCGATGAGCCACACGGTGGAGGCGCCAGCTAACTACAGCATGAACCCGCCGGCAGGCGGCGGGTTCCAGGCGAGCTCAACTGCGCGCTCGCCTGCCGCGGGTTATGCTGGGCGTTAGGCGTGCAGAGTGTTATGGCCAAACACTGGACTTGGTTCGGAGTCAAGACGCTCTATCGAATTGCCCCTGTCGGCCGGCGGCTGGGCACTGACGCTGCCGCCTCGAGCACGATGACCTTGGTTGAGGAGCGGGTTGTCCTGTTCAAGGCAGCGACTATCCGCATCGCCATCAGGAAGGCTGAACGAGAGGCACGCTCCTACGCTTCTGATTTGGCGCACCGGAATCCGTATGGCCAACGGGTTCGCATTCGCTACCTGGGGTACCGCGATGCCTATGACATCAACGAGCCGGTGGTCGACGGCACGGAGGTATATGCCACCAACGAGGTCGTTCCACGCAGGATTCCTGATTCGGTAGTCCGAGCGCGCATGATAGGCAAGCCTGAGTCGCGTCACACCTACGCATCACGCCGCAACATCCTGCACATCTTCTTCGTTGGCGCAGCTCCAGGGGTCAAGATGACAGCTGAAGAACAAGAGACGTACGATGACTTCACCAGACGCCTAACCAGCGCACGCAGGCGACGGCGGGCGCGCGCATCGCGTAGCGCAAAATGACCACCACTGAGGCCGCGCCCGCCGCGCCTGATGCGCAGCGTTGGACCGATCTGGAGTCATGAGTCGATCGGAGGTGTAGGTGGGACTGGTCTTCGAATGGGACCCTGTCAAGGCTGAAGCCAATTTCCGGAAGCACGGCGTGGCGTTCGAGGAAGCTGCGACGGTGTTCGGGGATCCACTGTCAGTGACCATCGCCGATCCGTTGCACTCCGCAGGCGAGCACAGGTTCATAATAGTGGGGCGTTCACGGCCGGGGCGCATCCTAGTCGTGGCGCATGTCGAGCGCGGGGACAGGATTCGCCTGATCAGCGCCCGGCGCGCGACCAAGCCTGAGAGGAAGCAATATGAAGAGAAGTAAGCGAGCAAGCCGTCGACCCGAGATGCTGAAGGAGTACGATTTTTCGCGGGGTGTTCGGGGCAAGTACGCGCGCCGATTCGCGGCAGGGACCAACGTCGTCGTGCTTGAGCCAGACGTGGCGCGGGTGTTCACAGACTCGCGGTCGGTCAACCAGGCCCTTCGAGCGCTCACCGTCATCGCACGGCGGCAACGGCGGAAGGCGTCGTAACCAAGAGTCGAAGGACGGTCCAACTACGGCTCGCAGCCGACAGTCGGCGCGCCTCCTACCTGGACATCGTGCTCATAGGCGCCGTTGCGCGCCGCCTGCGGCTGAAGCCGAGCGTTATCTGGACAGGTAATCTATGCGACGTCTCGCAATCAGACTCGAACGCGACCATGCCATGTCGGTCACGCGAGTGGCGGTGCGTGCCGACAGGTTGGTTTATGCTCTCGTTGCCGACAGGCGAGTTCAATACGATGGAGCGAAGTCACGTGTGGTCTATATCGGCACGACGCGGATGGGCGCGAGCCGGCTCGCATCGAGCGCTGCCGAGCGGGCCGACAGCATCCTGCGTGAGCACGGCATTCGCAGCTTCAGCGTACGCGTCATGACATGCCGCTCCCGACAGCGGGTTCGCACCTGGCACAAGCTTGAGCGCGCGCTGTTGCTCATCTTCAAGGAAATGTATGGAACCGTTCCGAAGTGCAACTCGCACGGTGTCAACATGGAGGAGGCAGATGAGTTCTACTACTTCGCGCGCGCTCGCGTGAGGGATGTGCTCGAGGAGCTCGCGTGAAGGCATCCGGTTGTGGCCAGATAACTACGGCTCGCAGCCGACAGTCGGCGCGCCTTCGTCGGGGGCATCGTGCTCATTGGCACCGTGGCGCGCCGCCTGCGGCTGAAGCCGAGCGTTAGGCAGAGGCATATGACACGAAGACCGACACGGGCGACGCCTCTACGCATCATCGCGATGGCTGTCCCTCTCGCTATGGTGCCGCTCCACTCGTCTGTTGCCAAGGTCGCGCCGGCCAAGTTATCGGAAGTGATAGCGCGTTCTGAGCTCATCTTCGTCGGCACAGTGAGCAGCGTGATGTTGGACACTATTGGCGAGCAAGTCGCAACCGTCGCGGTAGAAAATGTCTGGCACGGAGCTCCCGGGACGACCATTCGGGTTTCGCTGCAGCCGACGTGGACATGCGATAGCTCCACCGCAACGGCAGGTGAGAGGGCCATCTTCTTTCTGGTCCAGGGCTCGGACAACCAGTGGCATTATGCTCACAGTGGCCACGGTCGCATGCCAATCGTGGAAGCGCAGGCCGTCGTGTCGCCAATGGTCCTTTTACCAGACGAAGCCCGGGTCCGCGAGGGTGGGACGCGACAGGTCCGATTAGATGTCATGGAGGGGCTCGTTCGAACACAGCTCAAGAAAGGGGGCCCTGGCAAGTCAACGCCGGGCCCTGCCTAACCACCGCATTCAGGCGACGGCGGGCGGGGCGGCGGTGCTGAACAGCCGCGTCGGTCGTGCGCCCGCCGCGCCTGATGCGGAGCGTTATACGTGTCAAGAAGTGAAGGACAACGGAAGGACATGAACACCAGCGTGCCGGTTCAACTGAACGGGTCGACTCCATCCGGCGGCGGAGTGCGGCCGAGGTTCGGGGACCTCGCCTCAGATGCGCTACGTTACTGGGAACCACGCCGTCTGCTCTACAACGCGGTCTTACTCGCGGTGGTGTGCGTGCACTTCTACGCCGCGTGGCCGGACTCGAAGGCGTTCCTGACGCGAGATGCGCTGTTCCTGTTCTTCATTTTGTCGGTCCTGGGGAACATCGCGTACTGTGCGGCGTACGCAGTCGACCTCTTCGTTCAGTTTTCTGGGCTACGCGTGACGTGGGCTCGGTGGCGGTGGTCGGTGCTGGTCATGGGCACGGCCTTCGCGGCAGTCATCGCGCATTTCTTCACGCTCGGCATCCTGGGTGGTGGCCCCGGTGACTGAAGGGAGTCACAGTGAACAGAACGTATAACTACGGCGTGCAGCCGTCAGCGGCGCGGACGGCCTTGCTGGCTACAGCGTCCGCGTGGCGCCGCCGCGGCTGACGCCGGGCGTTGGGCAGACAGGTAGACGTGTTTCTGGTGGCGAATGAAATACAAGGTGATCAGGGGCGTAGCCCATAACCTCGGCCACTCGTTCCTTAGCGACTCGAACGCCGTGATGCGTGACGGGGTCTATACCATCGTCCCCGCAGTGCTCTTCAGCGCCGCCAAGGCCGCCGCTGTGCCGCGCGTCGACATCGATCTCATGCGCGAAACGATCCAGCCACCCGAACTCGCTGTTCCTGAAGTTGTTCAGTCGCTGGCGTTCTACCACGGCTGGCTACCCAAACTCCTGAGCAACCACGGCGTCGGCTCCGGTGTCGTACAGGCGGCGACCATCTCGATCAGTTTCGACTACGCTCGAATCCGCAGGTCAGCATTCCATCCGACCGAGGAAATTCCAGAATTCGGGTGCACGGTGCGGTTGACCGACGATCGTGGTATCACTCACGAGGCGATGCCGAAAGACTGGTGGCGTAGTTGAAAGCGACAGGCTGCCCAACAACGGCGTGCAGCGGACCGGGACCGCGCCTTTCTAGTCAGCATCGAGGTCGTGGCCACCGTTGCGCGGCCCCGTCCGCTGACGCCGAGCGTTAGACGTACGAAGGTGAAGCTTGGCGACAGGCCGTGACAATTTGCTAACAAAGCAGGTGGGCGAGTATCTCGTCGCGGCAGAGGTGTGCAGACACGGCTTCATCGCGACCACCTTCACGGGCAACGTGCCCCACTATGACATCATCGCCTCCAACTCCACCGGCGGGCACCAGGCAATTCAGGTGAAGGCCATACTTGGTAACGCCTGGCAGTTTGACATTCGCGATTTCGTAGATGTTCAACTCGACGGCAAGCGCCAAGTCGTGGGCCGCCCCATTCAGACCCCGTACCCGAACTTAATCTGCATATTCGTCCTGCTACGGAAGTACGGGACTGACGAGTTTTACATCCTGACCTGGGAAGAGCTCCAAAAGATCGCCGTCGCCCATCACCGCGAATACCTTGCTCGCCACGGCGGCGTGCGACCGAAGAAATACGATTCCTACCATGCGGCCATTCGCCCGGAAATGATGCGGGAACACCTGAACAAGTGGGGCGTCCTTGAGAATAGACTTGGAGACGACGTCTAACTACAGGCTGAAGCCGTCGGCAGGCGGGAGGCCCGAGGCGAGCGCATCGTCGCGCTCGCCTGCCGCGGCTTAGCCTGGGCGTTATGCGGGCGTGGCGTGGAGGGTTCGTGGATGAGCCATAGCTGGCTCGAAGTGGTCGGCGCAGTCCTCGCACTTGGCGGGTTCGGCTTCGGACTGTACGAGTACGCCATCGCGCAACGTTGGAAGAAGGCAGAGTATGCAGCAGGACTGCTCCTCCGACTCTCCGAGGACCCCGTCCTGAACACTTGTTGCCGCACCCTTGATTGGTCAAGTCGCACGCTGCCATTACCGGAACGCTTTCGATTGAACGCTGGCGAGCTTACCTTTGATCACTCCTGGTCGACGCTCGTCGATGGCATGAAGCCCGAGACGGAGAAGCGGTCCTTTTCACGTCCCCACGAGATCTACCGTGACCTCTTTGACCACTTCTTCGCGTATCTAGAGGAGGTCAACCACTCCATCAACATTGGCTTGATCGACCGCGAGCAGGTCTCCAGCATTCGCTACTGGCTCGAGCAGATCGCCGCACCGCGTTTCGCGAACGAAAGTCCGTTCCACGGCTTCATCACACACTACGGCTATTCCGGGGTTCAGGAGCTCATGACGAAGCTTGGCGTGCATTTCCGGAAGGCCGCATAACATCGGCGTGCAGCCGTCGGCGGCGCGGACGGCCCAGCTTGCTTCAGCGTCCGCGTGGCGCCGCCGCGGCTGACGCCGGGCGTTAGACGCATTTAGCTTGAATTGAAGATGAATAGTGACACCCAGCTACTGATCGCGACCGCTGGCTTCTTCATTGCAGTATTTGGAGCGTTCCAGTTGGAGGGATGGCACGCGAGACGGGCAATAGTGGGCGGGAACCTGCGATTCGCTCAGTTCATGATAGTGGGTGGGCTGACCGCTACAGCGTTGTTGGCGCTGCTCCACCTGACGATCACATTCGAGCTGCAGGTATTGAAGGGCTGGCCCTTCGTGCTTCTGTATGTTGGGAGCATTCTGAGTCTCTTTTTCCTCCCAGCCATGTTCGCAATAGAGGTCATTCTGTTAGTCGAGCTATTCTTGGCCAGACAGGCGAGCAGAACTATCCGGTTGTGGCACATCGGGGCGCTGGCAGCTTGTGCAGGTTGGGTGGCTTTTGTTCTGGGCGCGGCACTGCTGGGGCCCAAGTGATCAGCGCGTCTAACGACCGGTTGCAGGCGACGGCGGGCGGGTTGGGAGATGTTAGCCCGGCACGACGGGCGTACGCCCGCCGCGCCTGAACCGGAGCGTTAGGCGCTTTCAGATGATGTAGGACGGGGTTGCTGATCGGGTAGAACATGCTCAGACTGGTCCCGCTGTTGCTCGTCGCCATCTTGGTGATCATCCCGTCTTGGCGCATTATTCGCAGGACGGGGCTCAGCCCTGCCTGGGCACTACTGCTCGCCGTGCCCTTCCTGGGGTTCCCCATCGTGGCGCTCGTGGTCGCCTACTCTAATTGGCCCACATTGACCTTGCAGGCTCGCGCGACCCCAGTCGGCTCACCAACGGGGTCCAGCGCGCAGACGATCGCACTTCTATCGGCATGGTTGGCTTGCGTCCTGCTTTCGCTCTGGGCGGCGGGCGGTGTGGTGAAGCGAGCGGGATATTCACCGTGGTGGGTTCTCCTTTTGCTCATTCCCCTCGTCAACATCGTGATGCTCTGGGTGTTCGCGTCAGCACGGTGGCCATGCTTTGAGCAGCCATTGACCCGGGAACTTGGTCCTGGCAGAGTCACGCCGCAATGAGCTGTAGGCAGCGCGCGCCTAACCACCCGCTGCAGCCGCCGGCGGGCGGCAGGTGCGGGGTGGATTCACCGGGGACGTGCGCCCGCCGCGGCTGAGCGGGAGCGTTAGGCTGCACGTCCAGGTTGTGTCGCGACCGGAGAATCCGTCGGAGGATTACAAGTGACAAACACCGCTACGGATGTAGCGCAGGCAAGAGCAGCTAGGCTCGCAGGGGCCATGTTCCTTTTCATCAATGCCACTGGAATCTTCAGCGAGATCGTTGTTCGGGCTTCGCTCCTCCGCGGCGACGTCACACAAGTCGCGCAGAACATACTCGGTTCAGAGCGGATGTATCGTCTCAGCATCGTCGGCGACCTGGTCATGTTGACCGGAGGGCTTGTGCTGATTTGGGCGCTTTACGTGCTGCTCAGACCCGTGAATCGGGATCTGGCCCTGCTCGCGGTGTTCCTCCGGATCGTCGAGACGGCAGTGACCGCCGCTGGAACCCTAGCCAGCTTGATCGCGGTTCGACTCTTGAGCGGCGCCAAGTATCTGAACGTGTTTGAGGCGGGCGAGCTACACGCCCTGTCCAGGCTAGCCGGAAACGTCTTTGGATTCGGCCAAGACGTTGGGTTCATCTTTTTTGCGTCAGGATCAACTCTGTTCGCCTACCTTCTGTTGAGGTCCCGCTATATACCCCGCATCTTGGCCGGCTGGGGCGTCTTCGCTTCCCTTCTCTTCGCGGCCTACAATCTCGTGATCATTGTCTTCCCAAGTCTCGTAGAGACGCTGATGTATGTTTCTTTTGCTCCTATCGGTATCTATGAAATTGTGCTTGGCTTTTGGCTCCTGCTAAAAGGTGCCAAGATCCAAAGAAGGGTCGCCGGTGCAGCCTAACAACCGGTTGCAGCGGACGGCGCTGCGCGCCGCCGCTGAACCGGAGCGCACGAGATTGCGAGTATTCTCCGATCGGGGGGATCACAGCATGCCCATGGGAGCCTTCTCCACGAAGTTCCGCGACCTAGCTTTCCGGGAGACGCGCACTCTCACCGTCACGGCGGACGAGACCCTTCCTGAGGGCGAGTATGGCTTCCTGGAGTTCTACTGCAACGAGGCCGGTTATGTTTGCCGTCGCGTGGTTCTCCGCGTCGTCAGGTCTGATACGCGTGCGCGCGTGTGGGCCTCGATCAACTTCGGTTGGGAGAGTGTGGCGTTCTACCGTCGGTGGAGTCGGCGAGACCCCGACCCAGCCGTGATGGCCGGGGCGACACTCGACCCGCTCAACCCGCAATCGCGGCATGCGGATGCTCTTCTCGACCTTTTCCGGGAGATGGAGCGCGAGGATCCCGAGTACGTCAGTCGTCTTGTTCGTCATTATCGTCTGTTCAAGGGGTCCGGACCGGTGAGCGATGCAGGCCATGGTGCTCAGCCACAATCGCCTCTCGAGGGCGGGAGTGACGGCGCCTAACCACCGCGTGCACCTGCCGGCGGGCGGCAGGCTCGCGCGCGAGAGACAGCGCCGGCGTTCGCCCGCCGCAGGTGACGCGGAGCGTAGGTCGCAGAGCACGCAATGAGGCGCAGTGTGGCACTACTGGTCGGAGCGTTTCTGGCATTCGGGGTGGGGTTGTTCGCCACAGCCGTCGGCCTGGATCGTGACCGAGCCTTCTATCCGACCGTGACAATCGTTATCGCCTCCTACTACGCTCTCTTTGCAGTCATGAGAGCATCCATGCATGCATTCTTGAGTCGCTGGTTGGCGCACTCTTCCTGGTAGCGTCAATTGCAGGCTTCAGGTCATCGCTGTGGGTTGTTGTGGTTGCGCTAGCGGCACATGACATTTTCGATCTTGGCCATGGCAGAGTCATATCCAATCCGGGAGTACCGGGTCGGTGGCCAGAGTTCTGTCTCACGTACGACGTCACGGCAGCCGGGTACTTGGCGTGGTTGCTCAAGAGCGGGCGCGTCCGTGCTGCAACGTAACTACGGCTCGCAGCCGACCGGCGACGCGCATCTCTTGCGAACATGTTTCTCCCAGTCACCGTTGCGCGCCGCCGGCGGCTTAAGCCGGGCGTTGGCCGGACCAGAGGACAGACTGAAGACTTTAAGCTTCATGTGGGTGCTTGTTGTCGTCTTGGCCTCGCTTGGCACCGGGGGCGGGAACGCGGTCGCGCCGCCTGAAACGGTGGATGGCGCCGACCTCGTTGAGGTTCGTGTGCTACGAACCGGGCGTTCCCAGCGTCTCGGAAATGGACCAGAGGTTCCTGTTCCTAATGCCGGGTGGACGGTACGCGGCCCAGATGATCCGTTCATACTAGATTAAGGCTCCACCATGTCGAACTGCCCGCGTTGTGACCGCCCCGTGCCCGCCGACGCACGTTTCTGCCCCTCGTGCGGCGCGGGGGTTGAGATTCCGGGACGGGCGTCGGCTAGACCGACCAAAACGGCCGCCCCGGTGCCGTCGCCGAGCCCTTCGTCGTTCTCCGCTCCTGTCTCGTCACCGTCCGACCCCTCCTCCCCCCACGGCCGGTTCCTGCCCGGCCAGATGCTTTCCTCGCGGTACCGCATCGTGGGGCTGCTCGGCCGCGGCGGTATGGGGGAGGTGTACCGCGCCGACGACCTCGAGTTGGGCCAGTCGGTCGCGCTGAAGTTCCTTCCGGAGAAGGTCGCCCGTGACGCCGCGGCACTCGAGCGGTTCCGCCGAGAGGTCCGTACCGCGCGGCAGATCGCTCACCCCAACGTCTGCCGCGTGTACGACATCGCCGAGAAGGACGGGCAGGTGTTCCTGTCGATGGAGTACATCGATGGGGAGGACCTCTCGCACGCGCTGCGCCGGCTAGGCCGGCCGAGCCGGGAGAAGGCGATCGAGATCGCGCGGGCGCTCTGCCTGGGTCTCGCCGCGGCGCACGAGAACGGCGTGCTGCACCGCGACCTCAAGCCGGCGAACGTCATGATCGACGGGCGCGGCCGGGCGCGGATCACGGACTTCGGCCTCGCGGGGCTGGCGGACGAGCTGGCTGCGGCGCCGGAGAGCGCGGGGACGCCGGCGTACATGGCGCCTGAGCAGATCGAATCGGGGAAGGTATCCGTCCGCAGCGACATCTACTCGCTGGGCTTGATCCTCTACGAGATCTTCACGGGGAGGCGCGCGTTCGAGGGCGAGAGTCTGGAGGAGCTGAGGCGCTTCCGGACGTCGGTTCCCATGACGACGCCCTCGTTGCTCACGGAGGCCCTGGATCCCGCGGTCGAGCGCGTGATGCTCCGCTGCCTGGAAGCAGACCCGCAGAGCCGCCCCCCGTCGGTGTACGCGGTCCTGGGCGCTCTCCCCGGAGGCGATCCCCTGGCTGCGGCGCTGGCCGCCGGGGAGACGCCGTCGCCGGAGCTCGTGGCCAACGCCGCCGTGCAGGGAGGCCTCAAGCCTCTCGTCGCCAGCGCGCTCCTTCTCGCCGTAGTGGTCCTGGTGATCGGCATCGCTCACCTCCAGACGCGAATCACGCTTGCGCCCGCGAAGCCCCCCGATGTGCTCTCCGCACAGGCGGAGCAGATCCTCGAAGACCTCGGGTACCGAGACCTCCCGAAGAACTCAGTGAGCCGCTATGAGACCAACGGCGCGCTCCTCGAATGGCTGCTGGAACACCCGGCGGCGGGATCCGAGGCGATCGAGTCGAACTGGCGCCCCGTCTACACCTTCTGGCGGCGATGGAGCCCGGGCTCGCTCCTGCCGAACAATTTCCATAGTCCGTTGTACTTCGGGCTGGACGATCCACCGCAGGCAATTCCCGGAAGCGCGTCCGTGAAGCTGGATTCGAACGGCCGCCTGCTCGGAGTCTCGATCGTCCCGGAGTCCCCGGATCGGGGCGGGGCCACGACGAAGCCCGACTGGCCGGGGTTGCTCCGGCGGGCCTTGATCACCGAGTCCGAGGCGACGCCGACGGAACCCACGCAGCGACCCCTGTCCTACTCCGAGGAGATCGTCGCCTGGCGTGTGGAGAGACCGCAGGCGCAAGGCGGCCCCTTCACGGTCCAGGCCGGGACCGTCGGCGGCCGCCCGAATTACTTCGAGATCATCGGTCCTGAGGATCCGGCGCGGGTGCAGGAAGGATGGTTCGACATCGCGGACAAGGTCAACGCCGCGTTCTATTCGGTGGTTTTTTGCGCGGCAATCTTCCTGGCTGGGCGGAACCTGCGGCTTGGCCGGGTGGATAGGAAGAGCGCCTTCCGGTGCGCGCTCGCCACGCTGGGTCTCTACGCCCTCTGCGAGATCCTTTCCCTAAGGATCCACGAGACCACGGGGATCTACCAGCTCTTCGGGCTGCTCGGAGAGCGCGCGGCCGGACACATGCTGGTGCACGCGCTGAGCGTGTGGGTGATGTATCTCGCGATCGAGCCGTATGTCCGGAGAATCTGGCCGCGGATGCTCGTCGGCGTCGTCCGGCTCCTCTCCGGGCGGCTGCGCGATCCGCTCGTCGGACGCGAAGTCCTGATCGGCACGGTCGCGGGGCTCGGTGTCGGGTCGTTCGGGCTCCTCGCCGACGTGCTCGCGCAATGGGCGGGGTTGGGGGGGCAGGCGCCATTCCTGCCCACGATCAATGTCTCGAATCTCTCAGATCCCAGCGGGTTCGTGGTCGTGGTGCTCCAGAGCACGATGGCCTGGCCCGTCGCTCACACCATGTATATGGTGACCGCCCTGCTCGTGATACGTCTCGTGACCGGACGGAACTGGGCGACCGCCATCCTCGGGGGGATCGTCCTGGGATTCGTCTTCTACACCGACGTTGACTACTCGCCCACAGCTCCGCTGGCCGTCGTGCTCGCATGGGCGGCGTTCGGCCTCGTGATGGTGTTCCTCATCACGCGCCTCGGTTTGCTCGCGGCCTGTGTCGCGCTGAGCATGGCTTACCTCATCGTATTCGTGCGCGCGCCGCTCACGACCGATCTCCTGTCATGGTACGGGCCGTACGCGATCGCGAGCTTCGTCTTCATCTCCGCGATCGCCGGCTACGGCTTCTGGCTGGCGCTGGCCGGCCAGCCGATCTTCAAGGACACCCTCGCCTCCGAGAGACCGGCGCGGGCCTGACGGCGAATGAGTGAAACGCCGGCCAACAACGGCATGAACCTGCCGACAGCTGCGCTACGCTCCGCCGCCGGAGGTTATGCCGAACGTTGACACCGCGGCGCTGATGTTTGAGTTCGCAAAGTGAGACACGGCCAAAGTATCTTTACAGGAGGCTTCTGTGACGCGACTCTTCATGGGAATGCTTGTGTGCTGCCTCAGTGGACTCTTGATGGGGCCGGGAAACGACTCCGTACCCACGAGTAATTCAGGAGGTGATGCGATGCGCCTTGGCAACTTTTCGGTCAGCCTTGCCGTCAAGGACATCGTGAAGTCACGTGCGTTCTACGAAAAGCTCGGCTTCCGGGTCTTTGGCGGCGACCAAGCCAAGAACTGGCTGATCCTCCAGAACGAAACGTCCACGATTGGCCTTTTCCAGGGGATGTTCGACAAGAACATCATGACGTTCAATCCAGGCTGGGACCGTTCTGGCAAGTCGTTGGCGGACTTTGACGACGTCAGGGACATCCAGAAGAAGCTCAAGAATCGTGGACTCGCGTTGACGACCGAAGCCGATGAGACGACGACAGGCCCCGCAAGCCTGATGCTTCTCGATCCAGACGGGAACCCGGTCCTCATCGACCAGCATGTGTCGAAGCCGCAGAAGAAGTAGAGGATCACGTTTCTCCGCGCTTCAGCTCGTCGCGTGCAACGGAAGACACTCATGGCATGGGCGGGCCTCACAACCGCATGCAGGCGACGGCGGGCGGGTCGGGAGGTGACGTCGGTCGCAACGGGCGTGCGCCCGCCGCGCCTGATGCGGAATGTTGGGCTGACTCTGAGACCTTCTCGCCGATAGTTGAGATCCGGTAGAATTGCAGAACTTGGAGCGAGCCATGAAGCTGTCCATAGAAGTCACTGGAGCTGAGGAGGCGAAGCTGGCCCAGGAGGCCCGCCGCTTGAACGTGTCGGCGGAAGAACTTGCCACCGCCGCTGTTCAGGACCTCCTCGGTCAACGGGACGCAGATTTCGAGCGAGCCGCCGCACGCGTTCTGGAGAAGAACCGGGAACTCTACCGTCGGTTGGCGTAGTGCGCTGCCGTCCGGGACCTTGGCGGACTCATCTCCGCCGTGGCGCAGCCCCGCATGACCTTCGAGGGGAGGGATCTTCACCCGTCGGTTGCGGCCAAGGCGGCTGCGCTCTGCTTTTCCATCATTTCCAATCACCCCTTCGTTGATGGGAACAAGCGGGCCGGTCACTCAGCCATGGAGACCTTCCTGGTTCTAAACGGCTCCGAGGTCAGCGCGCCGCTTGAAGAGTCGGAGCGCGTCATTCTTGATGTCGCCGCCGGCCAACTGAACCGGGATGGATTGGCTGCATGGCTTCAGGACCACATCGTCAGACTTTAGGGGGCAGCGACCGTACGCAGCCCACCTACGCGTCGCAGCGGACGCACTCGCGTGACACGCCGCTTGCTGAAAGAGCGCAAGCGTCGCGCCACGCGGCGCGCCGCTGATGGCGAGCGTTGGGCCGACATCGGAGCTGGGTAACGGAGGAACAGGGTGCGTGACCATCCCTGCGCTGGTCAGGAGCATACAGGATTGCTAAGCCACCCGTATCCGCTCGTACGAGCCGGAGGCCTTTTCTTACTTGTAGTCGGCAGTGCGCTCGTGTCAGGAGCCATTCATTGGCGTTGGCGCGTTGGGTTGCTGGCCGGCGGGGTAGCCATCGCCACACTGGTCACAACTGTTGCCACGCCCACGCTAGTGTCGGGCCTTGCGCGGCCTTCACATTCGCAGCTCATCGCCCTGTGTGCTGCCGTGCTGTTGCAAGCGCTCCTGATTCCTTTGTCGCTACACGCTACGCGGAACCGCGACTCGAGTGCTCGGTGGCTCACCGTCTTTTTCGTGGTTGGGCTTCACTTTCTTCCCATGGCGGTCGCCTTCGGGCCAGTCGTCATGGTGCTGGGGTTGGCAATCATGCTCAACGCGGGAATCGGGCTGTGGAAGCCGTCGGAAATCGATCTGAGGCATTCTTGGTTGGCGGATGGGCTGCTGAAGGTGGCCGCGGGCATCATGATGATGCTCGGCGTCGCGTGAAGCGGCCCAACAACGGCATGAAGCCGACGGCGGCCAGGATCGTTCGTCGTGGAGTTGCTCGGCTGCCCTTGGCCGCCGCGGATTACGCCGAGCCACACCAAGGAATGGGGAAGCGCTATACTAAGGGCATTCGAAGCGAGGCTCCCATGAGCACCAAGACCCCGGTGGTTCATAGCGACCCGGAAATCCTGGGGGGCACGCCCGTTTTCGTCGGAACCCGTGTCCCCTTCCAGAACCTCCTCGACTATCTCGAAGCGGGGGATCCCCTCGACGAGTTCCTGAAGGACTTTCCGAGCGTAACCCGGGAGCAGGCTGTAGCCGCTCTCGAGCAGGCGAAGGAGGCGCTGCTCGCGCATGCGTGTCCTCCTCGATGAGTGTCTGCCTCGTGGGTTGAAGTCGGAGTTGGCCGGTCACGAAGTCCGCACCGTTCAGGAAGAAGGCTGGGCCGGCTTGAAGAACGGCGCCCTCCTGCAGGTGGCGGCGAACCGGTTCGACGTCCTGCTCATGGTCGATCGCAATCTCGCGTATCAGCAGAACCTCGTCGGGTTGCGCATCGCCGTCATCGCGATGGTCGTTGTTAGCAACCGACTTGCTGACATTCTCCCCCTCATGGGTAAAGTTCGTCAGGCACTTTCCAAGGCTCGGCCGGGCGAGTGTTGCGAGTGGGTGGCTAACTACGGCTCGCAGCCGACCGTCGGCGCGCCTTCGTGGCGGGCATCGCGCTCGATCCGAGCATTGCGCGCCGCCGCGGCTGACGCCGAGCGTTCGCAGACAAGGTGGAGTCCCGCTGAATCCAGCGACTGAGGAGTGTACATGACGGCTTCAAGTCCAGAAGACCTGCTGCAATCCCTTCTCAAGGGGCTGAACTCGGGGGATGTCGACGGAGTCGTGGGACTATACGAACCGACGGCGGTGCTCGCGGAGGATCCAGGCCATGCCCTCGAGGGCCGAGATGCAATCAAGGCGTTGATCGCGGCGTTTTCAGCATCGAAATCACGATTCACTCTTCACGGGTTTGAGGTTGTCAAAACAGGTGACGTCGCGCTTGTCCGATCGCGTTGGACCGTGAACACCGTGGATGACTCCGGACGTCCGTTGGAAACGACAGTCAGTCCCGCCCACGTGGTGCGGCGGAACGAAGCGGGACATTGGCTTGTCGCCATCGACTGGCCAATCGTTACGAAGTAAGTCGAACCGGGATGAACGAGGTGTCGGTGACTCGACGCCGACGCCGCTTCGAGCCGCGGCCCGTGGCTGAACGAGGCGGAGTCGCGGCATGACAACCAATATGTGCTGCGGCGCAGCTGCTAACAAGCGCGTGAACCTGGCGGTCGACACCGTCGCGTCGCTTGCAAGAAACGCAAGCGCCGCGCCGGGCCGGCCCGCAGGTTACGCGCGGCGTTGGGCGGGCTTGGTGCCAAGGAGGGCCAAGCTGGAGGCGCCGGCCCCACGCGACCCTGGACCGCTCCCGTCCGTCCGACCCGTGTGCGCCGCCACGCGGGGGTTGACACGGCGAAGGTTCCAGCGTTTCCTATGCTCTTCACGAGGCTCAGCGGCAACGCAAGGCAAGGGAGAAAAGCGACCCAAGGAGAGGCAGGTAACATGAAGAACAGCCGGTCGAAGAGAGCCGAATCTCCATCTGAGCTAATAGACGGGAGAATCGAGGATCTGGGCGACTGGAGGGGCGAGATGCTCTCCCGGCTCCGCGCCCTGATCAAGGAGGCAGACCCCGAAGTGGCGGAGGAGTGGAAGTGGAGAGGGACTCCAGTCTGGTCGCACAACGGGCTGATCTGCACCGGCGAGACGTACAAGAATGTCGTGAAGATGACCTTCGCCAAGGGAGCCTCCCTGAAGGACGCTTCAGGCCTCTTCAATTCAAGTCTCGAAGGCAACGCCAGGCGCGCCATCGACTTCCACGAAGGCGAGAAGCTGGACGAGGAGGCTCTGAAGGCTCTCATTCGGGCCGCCGTGGCCTTGAACAAGTCTTCAGCCCGCGGCTAGTCTGCAAGGTGCCGCCCAACAAGGGCTTGCAGCCGACGGTCGCCGCCCTCGGCGCTTGAAAGGCCGGCGTCGGTCGGGCGCGCGGCTGCGCCGCGCACCCGACCCCAGCCACCCGCAAGCTCGTGGAGGCGGCGCCCGCCGCAGCTGACGCCGGGCAGACAAGAGGGCCGGTGGATCAGTCTCGGCCGGCCGAGTGGATCAGTTTCGAGCGCCGCCAGTCAGGAGGAAACGCGTGGCACTCGTGGTTCTTCTGAGAGGGGTCAACGTCGGCGGTCACAGGATCTTCCGACCCTCGACGCTGGCCGAAGGACTGAAGCACCTCGATGCCGTCAACATCGGTGCGGCGGGCACCTTCGTGATCCGGCGGCCAGTTAGCCGGACGCAACTCCGCGCAGAATTGGCACGGAGGCTTCCCTTTGACGCCGAGATCGCGATCTGCCAGGGCCGCGAGATCGTCAGGCTGATGTCTCAGAATCATTTCGCGGACCAGCCCGTGCGACCCGACATTGTCCGCTTCGTGAGCGTTCTGTCTAAACGCCCCCGCTCGACGCCGTCGGCGCCCATGAGCTTTCCGTCCAGCGGCAAGTGGTTGCTGAAGATCCTCGCGAGGGACAATCGGTTCGTCCTCGGCGTGTACCGGCGTCACATGAAGGTCATCAGCTACCTCGGCTCGTTCGACCGGCTCTTTGGGGTCCCGGTCACCACGCGCAACTGGAATACTATCACCGCAATCGCCAGAGTGCTGGGTAACGCTGGGACCTGATCGACTGAGGAACCGTCACCGGAGACTGGCTAGCGAAGATCGACGGCGGGAATTGCTGCCCAACAACACGCCGCAGCGGACGTCGGGCGCGCGCATCGTGTTGAGTGAGGGCACAACTGAGAGGTGGCGCGCCCGACGCCGCTGAGCGTGAGCGGACTTAGAGAGGGGCACAGAGGTCGGTCCGCACCACTTCACTCGTGCCGCAGGCAGGAGGTGAATGTGCCATACACGCACGAACAGGAAGCCGAGTTCAAGCGACAGTTCGCCCTCATAGGTAGGATCTTATAAGTCATTGAAAACAGATCACTTGTGCGATTGTCTCTTTTGTGGGGTAGACAGCTCAACGGTGACCTGCGATTCTCTCGGTTGGATGCAATCGTCCGATCGAAAGGAG
>Ga0247727_10007226_pt1 | contig 21304 bp, 16 predicted proteins | sample WisWelCaveWW1625_FD_202498 | JGI IMG/M metagenome (GOLD analysis project Ga0247727, IMG submission 202498) | Biofilm microbial communities from Wishing Well Cave, Virginia, United States - WW16-25 | ecosystem: Environmental > Aquatic > Deep subsurface > Groundwater > Cave microbial mat | place... | reverse complement strand
GGCAAACGCTGAAATCGTTCGCCAGGTCGAGCAGATATGCAGTCGCAGTAGGCGCTTCATGAATAATCCGGACTAGAGCCGGAAACTCTCCCCCAAGTAAATTTCCCGCACGCGCGGGTCCGCCGCGATTTCCGCCGGTATGCCCTCCCGCATGATCTCACCGTCCTTGATGATGTAGGCCCGATCGCAGATCGCGAGAGTCTCCCGCACGTTGTGGTCCGTTACCACGATGCCGATGCCGCGCTCCTTGAGCTGGCCGATGATTTTTTGAATATCCACCACGGCAATCGGGTCAATCCCCGAGAAGGGCTCGTCCAACAACATGAATTTGGGATCCAAAACCAGCGCCCGCGTGATCTCCACGCGCCGGCGTTCACCTCCGGAAAGCGTATCTCCGCGCATGTGCGCCTTATCGGCCAGACCGAGCTCCGACAGCAGTTCGGCAAGCCGCTCGCTGCGAAGAGAGCGATCGGGTTCCACCGTCTCCAGAATTGCTTCCACGTTCTTGGCCACGGAGAGGCGGCGAAAGATCGAGGGTTCCTGGGGCAGGTAGGTAATTCCCATCCGGGCTCGTTGATACATGGGCAGTTCGGTGATCTCCTGCTCTCCCAGGTGCACCTTGCCGCGCGTCGGGTGCACGCGACCCACGATCATGTTGAAAGTCGTGGTCTTGCCGGCACCGTTCGGCCCAAGCAAACCGACAACTTCGCCGGGGTGCACTTCCAGCCATAACTCGCGCACTACGTCGCGCTCACCGTAACGACGCCACAAACCCACGGCGGAGAGAGAGAGCTCACTCACGGGCTGTCCTTCCCGCCACTGGGCTTCGCAGCATCCTTGTCGGCGGCGATGCGCACCCGCGCTCCACCGCGCACGAAAAGCCGCTCGGTCTCGAGCTCATACTCAATCTCGTCACCGTAGACGACGTCTTGGTCCTGCTGCATGGATGCGTTGCCACGGCAGTAGATTCTTTCCTGCGCGCGCAGATAGGTCGCACGCTCGCAGCGCACTTCCTTGCCCTGTTGCCGCAGTAGGACATGACCCGTGGCCATGAGTTTCTCCGGTTGTCCAGAAGCCGTGGGATAAAAAACTTCCAGGCGATCCGACTGCAGGGTCAGTGCGCCCTGTGTTACATGCACATTGCGCTCAAAAACGAAGGTGCGGCTGCCGCCGCTCTGAATCGCCTCCAACTCATCGGACGTGATTTTGAGCGGCCCGCCCTCTCGGCTGAACAGATTTGATCCTGCCGTCTTTCCCTTGCGCGATTCGCGGGTATCGTCAGCCGGCCATGAGGACCGCGCACCCGTTGCCTTTTCAGCCGGTGCGGCGGCGGTAGAAACAGCACGCGCCGCCGGCTCCGTCGAGCGCGGCAATCCCGCTGCTGCGCGCTGAGCTCCCGACAATACACCGTCGGCAAGTCGATCGATGGCGCTTCCGAGAGCACTGGCTTGTGCGATTTCTTCGATGAAGGTCCCTGCCGTCTGCCCGGATACACCGTCCCTCACGCGCACGTCGATGGAAATTTTGCTCCCGACGAGCGTCGTACTGCCCACCACGACGGCGTCGAGAGACGCTTCTTTCGCTGCTTTGGCAATTTCACCGGCGTCCGCATTCGGAGCGGGAGCCTGCTTCCACGTCGCTGGGCCGAGAACACGCCCGATTCCTTTGCTGGCCAGGCGATCCGCCAACAACATCGCAACGTCGGGAACCTCGGCATGCACCGGCGCCACGCGCTCAAAAGGCGCGACGCCAATGGCAAGTTCTGCCTGTGGAGCAGCTGTTTCTTCCGCGCGAACTGCCGAAACAAACGCGCTACCGATAAGTGCGAGCCAAAGCCAACGCTGTGCCATGCAGTGTGCTCCCCGCATCACGGTTGCAACACCGCGGCGCCGCCGACGAGTTTCAAGTTTTCTTCGCGGACGAAGTAGCGAAACCCTCCGCCTCGCAGCGTGCCGCCCGCATCCTCGATGATGACCGGAGCATCGGTGCGGACGAGGTCGTGCCCGCGGTCGTACACCACCCAAGCCGTACGAAAATGCTTGCCGTCTCCGGTGCGGCCGCGGACATGCCCCTGCGCGCGGAAATCGCTGCTGTCGAGCCAGAGTTCTCCGCTGTCGCTGTGGAGGTCGAGTGACTGCCGGCCCCCTTCACCCGTGGAAGTGGCGTGAAAGTCGCGGAGGTACACCTTGTGTTCTTTGGGGGAGTAACGTGCGTAATCCGCCTTCAGCAGGAGCGTTGTGACGGCACCATCACTTCCGACAAAGGTCATTCCTGAAAGCTCAAACTCCGGTTCATCCGAGTCAGCGCGGACCACCGCGGCGTACGCCAGCCAGCTCAAGAGCAGAACACCGCACAAGGGTTTTTGAAATACCCCTCCCCCGAACAAGCTGCACCAGCGTCGATTTCCAACAAACATCCGTCATTCCATGAACATCCGCGCATTGGAGGCGCACGCGGCAACGCGCCATGCGTTGTATTGCAACAAACATACCCAACACCCATCACTTCAACAATCAGCTTCGATCCGACAAAGTTCTGGAGCTCCCATGGTGGGTGTCTTGGAAGGGCCGAAGCTCCTCCAAGAGTTATTTATGTCGTCGCTTCGGCCCTTCCAAGACACCCACCATGGAGAGTCGCGCGAATTTTCGCATCTCCGCGGGGAGCGCTGCGCCTCGGCTAAGACGCCACTCCATCCACGTACGTGCAAGCCTTCGAGTTTACTCGGTTTGAACACCGAACAGGGTCTTCAGCGGCTCGTGGGAGCCGAGCCAGTAGGCGGGGCGAAAAATCAAATAATCAAGCGTAACGCCAATGGGATGCAGGACGTAAGCCACAATCCGCAAGGGGTGCCCCGCCCGGTGTGGATCGTAGTTACTACCCCTCTCCCGCTGCGACCGGATAGGGATCTCCTCCGCGCTTTCAGAGTGCACGACAGCGGCTGGCCGCTCGGCCTGTTCCATCCCCCACTCGGAATCCGGCTCCGCATCGGCCCGGGCCTGTGTTCCAACCACGAGTGCAAGGACGAAAAAAGCCCAGGCGAAGAACTGGCGAGATCGGTTCCACATTGAGTCGGATTCGAACCTCCGTGCAACTAGGGTATCACTCGACTTCTCAGACGTGAACCCTATAAGCGCTAGCGGATCGATTTTCTCATCGGCCGCTCCGCGTCTTAACTCGAGTCCGCAGGGAGAAATTGCGCGCAAGACCGCGGAGATACGCGGCCATAGTAACGGCTTAGGTGACTGCTCCTCCGACAAAGCCGGGGGAACTCCCAATTGGGCTAGAAATGTGGGCTAAGCCAACGTTGCCATCGAGCCAGGTCACAATATCGCGATAGACTTGCTTCCGGTTGCTCTCATGCAGCATCTCGTGGCGACCTCCAGGGTAGATACACTCCTCTACGCGGCAAAACCCGGCCGCCTGTAGCTGCTCGTGCAAGGCGCGCACCGCCTGCAAACCGACGTGCAGCGGATCATCACTGCCCGCCAAAACCAAAATCGGCAGAGAAGCAGACAACGAGCGGAGACATGAAAGCTCGCCCAATGCTTTTAACATCTCCGATAAAGACTGGTTTGACAAAATAAAACCACAGTATGGATCCTTTTTGTAACGACGTACTTCTTCACTGTCGCGCGAAAGCCAATCAAACCCAGTACCCGTTTCCTGGAAACGGTGCCCAAAGCGTCCGAAGAGCATGAATTGAAGCAGCGAACTGCGCGCTCGGGGACCTTGCAGCCAACTCTCGCAGCGCGCCAAGGCCAATCCCATGGCCCGCAATCGACCGCCGTCGTAGGTGGGAGATGACAGAACAATACCGTCCCATGAGTCGGCCGAGTGGGCGAGACAGTAACGTGCGAGAAAGGTTCCCATGCTGTGTCCGAAGAGAACCTGCGGACACCCCGACCAGCGCTGTGCAACCTCTCGCCGGAGCCAGTGAATATCCTCTTGGACCCGCAGCCAGCCCCCGTCATCACCCAGATGTCCTAATTCGCTCAGAGAAGTCGCAGAACGCCCATGGCCACGTTGGTCGTGGGCGTAAACGGCGTAGCCGGCTTCGTTGAGCACAGCAGCCAAGTCAGCGTAACGACCCGCGTGTTCCCCCATACCATGAACGATCTGCACCACGCCTTTCAAAGACCGCTCCACTTCCGGCTGCCACGTGTAGATCCATAGGGCATAGCCATCGGGTGCTCTTAGGACGAAAGATTCTTCTCGCAACTCTCTCTCCCGAAATGAAATCAGAAAAATCCAATCGAATGTCGACTTGCCGCGATAATAGCTCTTTTAGAGATTACATCCCCTAGGGGTTGGCTACTTTTATAAAATAAAGCGCTTTAAAATTTATACTTGAGCTAAAATCAGCCGGCTTTACCTAAGATAAGGCTGAGAACGACCCGATATCCCGGCCAAAGGAGAACTCGCACGTTGGAAGGCAAACTCCCCACCGCGGCGGAAAAACTTATCCAGTGTCTTGAACGAGAGGGGGTGGAATACATCTTCGGCCTCTCCGGTGGCGCCGCCATGCCCTTCTTCGATGCCTTGGTGGACTCAAAAATTAAATTGATTCTCGTGCGCCACGAGCAAGGCGGTACCCACATGGCGGACGGTTACGCCCGCGCCACGGGCAAACCGGGCGTCGTGCTCGTCACTTCCGGTCCCGGTGCAACCAATACGGTCACCGGCCTGCTGACCTCGCTGATGGATTCGGTGCCCGTCGTCGTTATCTCTGGTCAGACCTTGAGCTCCATGTTGGGTAAGGACGCCTTTCAGGAAGCTGACGTCACAGGCATCACCTATCCCGTCGTCAAGCATAGTTATCTCGTTAAAAGCCCGAGCGATATTCCGCGCATCACGCGGGAAGCCTTTTACCTCGCAACCACGGGGCGACCGGGCCCGGTTCTGATCGATGTCCCCAAGGATGTAGGCCAAGCCCCGTGCAGCGCACCTTTCGTAGACCACGTCGAACTTCCCGGCTACAGCGTCCCCGGCCGGGCCGACCCCACCGCTATTGAAACCACCGCCGCCCTGCTCGGAAAAGCGCGCCGGCCACTGCTCTACGTGGGACACGGCGCGGTGCTCTCCGGCGCCGGCAAAGCCATCACCACCCTCGCTGAGAAATTGCGCGCGCCCGTGGTTAACACTCTGCTCGGCAAAGGCGCCGTCGACGAAACTCATCCTCTGCACCTAGGCATGATGGGAATGCACGGAACCGCCTACGCGAACAAAGCCGTGGTGAACTGCGACCTCATCATGGCCATCGGCGCGCGCTGGGACGACCGCGTCACGGGCAAAGTCGACGAGTTCTGCGCAGACGCAGCCAAGATCCACGTCGACATCGATCCGTCCGAGTTCAACAAAGTCATCCGCCCCGACGTCTGCATCGCCGGCGACGCGCGCCTCGCGATCGAAGACCTAATCCCCCTCGTCGAGCCGCTGGACACTGGAGTTTGGTTGAATCAGTGCAAACAGTGGCGCCGCATGTATCCGCTCAAATACCCCAAGCGCGGCGGACTGCGCGCCCAACACGTGCTCGACCGCCTGAATGCGCTCACTCAGGGGAGGGCGGTGATCACCACTGACGTGGGGCAACACCAGATGTGGGCCGCGCAGTTCTGTCTCACCACCAGCAACCGCAATTGGATCTCCTCAGGCGGCGCCGGCACCATGGGCTTTGGTTTTCCCGCTGCTATCGGCGCTCAGTTCGGACGCCCGGCCGAGGAGGTGTGGGCCGTGGTGGGCGACGGCGGCTTTCAGATGACCATGGCGGAGCTGGCTACCGCGATGGTGCACAAGCTCCCGGTCAAGGTCGTCATCATCAACAACAATTATCTGGGCATGGTGCGACAGTGGCAGGAACTCTTCTTCGACAACCGCCTGTGCGGGGTCGACCTCGAGGGCAATCCGGATTTCGTGAAGCTGGCCCAGGCCTACGGCGCGGAGGCCTTTCGCATCCGGCGTGCCGCCGACGTGGACCGGGTTCTCAAGCAGGCGCAGCGGGTCAAGCAGCGACCCTGCGTCGTGGTGGCCGAAGTGGTAAAGGAGGACAATGTCTTCCCAATGATTCCAGCCGGCGCCCCCGTTTCGGCCATGATCATCGAGCGCCCCAAGGAGAAACTTGACAAACCGGTGGGGAGCACCTGAGATGAGCTCTGATCTCGCACCGCTGCGGCGCAACCACGTCCACACCATCTCACTCTACGTGCACAACAAGCCGGGCGTCCTGGTGCGGGTGGCCCTCGTGTTCTCGCGCCGGGGATACAACATCGAGAGCTTGGTGGTTAGCCCCGCCGCTCAGGGCAACTTCTCGCGCATGACAATCACCTGTTCGGGCGACCCCGAAACCTTGGAACAAATCATCAAACAGCTTTCGAAACTGATCGACGTCGTCCACGCCATCGATCACACGGGCGACGAAGCCTATGAAACCGAGATCGCTCTGGTGAAACTCAATGCAGCGCTCGATCAACGCACTCAGATCCTCCAGATTGCCGAACACTACGGCGCCAAGGTCGTAGATTATGGCTCCGACTCGCTGGTTCTGCGCGTGTACGGAGACAGCGGAAAACTCGACGCCTTCATCGGATTGCTGCAGCCCTTCGACATCGCGGAATTAGTGCGCTCAGGCAAGATCTTGATGGCGCGTGGAACCCAGGTGACTTGAAGCCCGCAACCGCCACGCAGTGGATAGCTTGGCGGTCGCTCGCTGCCGCGGGCGCGCTGTTGGCTGGAACCCTCGCCGTCGGGCCCGCCGCCGGCAGCGACTGCACCGCATGGTCGGGTGAACCTTCACCGCTGCCCCGCGTCGACAGCCGCGACCCCTTCTCCGCCCAGTGGGCGCTCCTGCGCAGCAACGAACTGGCCCGCAAAGCGGAGCTCGCGGAAGATTCCGATCCAACGGAATCGCACCATCTGTGGGAACACCTCCTGTGCATCGACCCCAGCAACACGGCCGCTCAACTCGGACTCACACGCACCGAAACGGCGCAGCGACTTCCGCCGGCTCCACCCACCGTTTCTGCCGCGCCTCCGTCCCGAAAAGTCACCGAAGCGCGCGCGGCGCCGAAACCGACGGCAGCAGACCCGTCCGGGGCCGCAATCATAGACTGGTCGGAAATCGATGCGCGCTTCGCGGTTGCGGAGGAATTGTTCTACGACGCGCTGTTTCGCGATGCTATGAGCGTACTTCGCGGCCTGCGCGAGCAGCTCGACAAACACCAAGATCTCCGCGGCGGTGACGAGCGCCGTGAACGGTTGGAAATCCTCTCGGCTATGCTCTTGCTCTCCCTCGGTGAAAGAGCGGCCGCCCACGCCAGCCTCGCGCGTGCCCTCGACAAAAATCCCGCTCTCGAACTCGATCCCAAACTCACTTCCCCCAAAGTTCAACGCGCGTTAGAAGCGGTGCGCAGTTCCCGTACCGCCAAAAACTGATGCGGCGGCAAAGACCGGCTGTTTTTCTCGTTTTCGCTCTCTTACTTTCGGTCTACTGCGCAACGTGCTCGACCGCCGAGCCCCCGCTCCCCGAACCCACCGCTCAAGTCACTCTCGAGGCTTTCCTCGGCGAAAGCGCGGTTCCCGAAAAACAACGCAGCGCAGATTCAGATCTTCTGCCCTTCCAGGTACACACTGGCCGGGCCGCGACGGCCGGCGATTTCTCCTCTCCGCTAGCGGTAGGTCGCGCGGGCGGAACTCCGGTTGCTGTGCCACCCGGTCTGATCGCTCTGGTCATCAAACTTCACCCACTCGAAATAGTCGGCCCCTTCCAGGCCCCGGCCGGAATACAAACCACGGTACGTTTTCTCGCTTTCCCTCAAGCCACACCGCCGGTACGCACGTGGCGCGTCGAGCGTGGTGAAGAAGCGATAGCGCGCGCCTTCCCACCTCCTGTATCCCTTCCACCTCCCGCCCCAGAAACACAGCCATCCGGCCTACAAGATCCCGTTCCTCCCTCCCCGCTCAGTGCTTTTTCCGTCTCCTCTCACGAAGTCCTCTCGCGTGCGTTCGAGAATTTCTACGGCTGCGACCTCGCGCAACGAATTCTGCTGCGGGTACACACGCCGGACGGTCAAGTGCTCGAGTACGCATCCCAACAGGCACGCGCCCAACGAGCGGGCCGCACCTATCAAATGACGGTGGTGGAGGGCCGTTCCGATCTGCGCGACTACCGCGTGCTAACCATTCAAAACCGGGGCCGCAGCGACGATACCTTCGTCTACGTGCCTTCTCTGTTGCGCGCGCGCCGTTTCACGGCGGCCCAGCGCGCCGACCGCTTCCTGGGGACAGACCTTGCTCTCGAAGACCTCGAAATCCACGACGCTGACCGCTTCGAAATCGTGGGCCGCAGCGTCAGCTCTGTCGCGGGAGAACCGGCGCACCTCGTTACCGCGCAGCCGCTCTACCAGGGATCGAGCTACGACCGCGCGGACTTCTTCGTCGCCCAGCACGACTATGCTCTGCTCGAAGTGCACTTCTACCGCAAGCAAGCGCTGCGTGCCTTTAAAATCACGCGCAGCGCACGCGAGGACATGGAACGCCTAAACGGGCATGTGCTACCCCGACGCATGGTGTTTTCCGACCTCGAGCGCGGGACTCGAACCGAGGTTATCTTCCACGCGCGGGTCGTGAACCCCGATCTCGACTTGGGGCTGTTCACCAAAACCACACTCGAGAGCCGGCGGTCCCTCCTCCGACCGCGCTCCGAAGCAGAGCTGAATGCAGGGCAATGACCGCAACCTATCCCTTTAACCCAGCCGCCGATGCCGCGGCCTACGTCGCGCGCACCTCGACAGAGAGCGCGCTCGACGACCTCGAGCTCGCCCTCTATGGGGATTCCATCGCGGTGGCCCTACTCGGCCCCGCCGGTATCGGGAAAACGCTGTTACTCCATGTTCTCGCCCAGCGCTTGGTGGGTGACTTTCTCCCTATCTACCTGCCCTATCCCTTAGTGGGTCCCGATGAACTCTGCCGCTGGGTCCTGAGCGCGTTGGAACACCCCGCCGGCGCAGACCCGGAAGCAACCCTTCTGGTACTGGCCCGGAAACAGGCGAGCCAGGAACGCCCGCTGCTCCTGCTGATCGACGATGTGGACGCGCTCCCACTCCAAAGCGCGCGCAGCGTGCTCGAGCTGGCGCGCAACTCGAGCGGCGGTCTGCACCTCACCTTCGCCGGCATGGATTCCGCGCGCGCTGCGCGCGTGCTGGAGCTCATGCGTCCAGACGTGGAAATCACGCGCTTGGACGAACCGCTCAGCGAATCGGAGACGGCGCACTACATCGAAACACGTCTTCACCAAGTCAACGCGAGTGAAGAAACCCGCTCGCTCTTCGACGCGGACGCCGTCGCACAGATCCACGCGCGCTCCGGAGGTATCCCGGCCTGCATCCACGAGGAAGCCGTCGCTGTTTTGCGCCAGGTGTGGCCGGAACTGCCGGCCGTCGCTCCACCCTCACCTTCCATCGCAACCTTCAGCCCGTCCGCAGAGGAGGCGGCCGCCGAGTCGGATATCGCCTCCGAAGCATGGGAAGCCATACCCGATCACGCTGAGCCAGAAGAACAAAGCGAAGCCGAAGCTTTCCCGTCGGACGAAGCCTGGCCCGACGAGGAGGAAGCGCTGGCGGACACTGCACCGCTCTCACCACAGACCACCCGCCCGGCTCCTGCCCCCGAGTCCGACGAAGACACGACGCTTCCCATGATGCGCTTCGAGATTTCATCCCTCGCACCTGAAGAGTCTCCTTTCGACGAGGTCTCACAAGAGCTCAGTCCTCCAGCCATCGAAGCAGGCGAGACGTGGGAACCCGCAGAAGAAGCCGAACCGGAATGGGAAACAGAGGAAGCGGCGGTTGAACCCGCGTGGGAAACAGCGGAAACAGCAGAAATTGAAGAAGATCGAGAGGCGGAGAGCAAGCCCGCGGCAGCGCCCAGTAGAGCCACTGCCGAGAGCCCAGCTTCGAAACCAAAACTAGAGGCCGCCTACCCCGACCTGGTGGCACCACCTAAGCCGCCCACCAGTATCCAAACACTGCTGTCCCGTCTTACCGAACGCTGGACCCAGCGCCGAAAACCAGCGGTAGCAGCAGCTACAGAACCAACCGTCGAGCGCACTCCTTTACGACAGCGCATTGGCATTTCCCGCCGCGGCAGCGCCCTGGCGGCGACCTTTTTGTGCGGGATCGGCGTGGGTATTGGCATCGATCGCCTCTTACTACAACGCACTCCGGCCGCTCCCCAAACCAGCCGAGTCGCACCTGCACCGACTACAACTGTTCCCGAAGCACTCCCCCAACCGGAAGCCGAAACGCAACCGGAAACGACTGCCCCCGCACCACCGTCTCCCGAAGCTGCAGCCGTGCCGACTCTCTCCGAAAGCGAGGTGGAGAAACTGCAGCCGGAATTGATCGTTCTGCCGCAAGAAAGTGACTTCTCGGAAGGCCGTGCCGGCGCTCCGACCCACACGGCTGCGGTAGCACCGCGCGCGGCGCCGCTGGCTAAACCAGCACCCCGAGCAACAACTGCACCGGCGTCGCAAAAAACAAAAAGCGCCGCGGTACCGCCGCCCTCCGTGCCTTCGGCGAGCGGCGGCAAAGCAATGCACCTCGTCAACGTCAACGCCCGGCCGTGGGCCACGATCCAGATCGACGGCGTCGACTTCGGTGAGACCCCGCTCGGCGACCTCAAGCTCTCTGAAGGCCCACACCGCATCGTCGCCCGTATGTCCGACGGCCGCGTCGTCGAGCGCACGGTCGAAGTCAACGCCGACACCAAGCGCATTGTTTTTCGCTAGATTCACTTACCCGTCTACAAACGGAAAGGAGATCCATTTGCGGCGCTCGGCGGTTGTAGCTCTCGCAGGATTGGCTGTGTTGTTCAGTTCCTCGGCTTGCGATCCGGATGGCGGCAATGACAGTACTGGACAGATGGTCTGGCGGGGTTTGCAAACCCCTTGCGGTGTACAAATTCCTTCCACAGTGAATCACCTCGACCACGACCCCAGTTACCTATTTACGGGATACGAAAAAGACGACGCTCTCGCGATGCTCGACGCGGGCGCACGGTTTTACAATCCAACGTTTTGTCAATTCGCCAGTGTCGACCCCGTAACTCAAGTAGGAAGAAGCAGCTACGCATACGCAGCGAATAATCCGCTCAAGTACGTTGATCCCGACGGGCGACAGGAACACTTAAAGAACGGTGAACCACTCTGGTGGATACAGTTAAAGCTGGAATGGAAGAATTTGCAGAACAACTTGGCTCGACTCATTGGAAGACTTCCTAACCCCGAAATTAATACCGTCTCAGAAATGCATGGACCAGTTCTTCACTTCTGGAAAGGAAATTTCCCGCCCAGTATGTCTCCGTTGCCAGCGGCTGATGAATTGTTATATAGGTCCGGAAAAATAATTAATTCTCAACCGGCACCAGGTCCTTCCGCCAGTCAAATCGCCCAAGTCGCAGCAAGTGCACAATTGGCCGCAAGCCTGGCAAAGCATGTCCTGCCTCAGGGTGAAAATAAAGAAGGGTGGCAACCTTTAGAGTGGCGACGGCGCGGCACGATGGGGGACTTTGACTATGGGGGGAGACGGGTGCTTACAAAGAACGATGCAGGACAGTGGATCACCATGGACCCTACAACAGGGCAACAGGAAATTGCAAAGGGGTCGATGCAATATGCGAGAATAGGCGATGTGATATACGTGGGGAACAAAGGTCACACAAGTCTCACGCAGCGTGAGCATGCATGGTATGCAGGAGATATTCTCTTCGATGAAGAGGGAGATGGATCGCTATTGCGTTGGGACAACCGAGCAGGTCATTACATGTCACCAGCCACTCGCGCTCACCAAGCGGGGCTCCCTATGAAAGATCCGAAGTCGGATAAAGACTTATTTATTGCGGAATACAAATGGTAGATCGTGCTTCTCTACTCGGTCGTCTCTGAAAAAATAGAGCCTACCGAAAACCCTTCTACAACCATATTACTCGTCGGTGACGCAGCCTTCAGAGGCGGATTTCACCGTGCGGACATAGCGGTAGAGAGCGCCGCGCGCCACCTTGAGCGCAGGTGGTGACCAACGGCGGCGGCGCTCGGTGAGCACGGACTCGAGAACTTCCAAATCGATGCGGTTTTCTTTTGCATCGATGCTGATGTGATCGCCGTCTTCAATCAGCGCGAGGGGCCCACCCAATTGCGCTTCCGGCGTGACATGGCCGATGATGAAGCCGTGGCTGCCGCCGGAGAAGCGGCCGTCGGTCACGAGCGCCACCGAAGTGCCGAGCCCCGCGCCCATGATCACGGAAGTGGGCGACAGCATCTCCGGCATGCCAGGCCCGCCCACGGGCCCTTCGTAACGGATCACGATCACGTTGCCTGCGCGAATTTCGCCGCGCTCCGCGGCGGTGAGCATGGTTTCCTCGGAATCGAACACCTGTGCCGGACCGGAGAAAGCGATGCCCTCCTTGCCCGTAATCTTGGCGACGGCTCCATCGGGCGCCAAACTGCCGCGCAGAATGCGTATGTGACCCGTATCTTTGATCGGATCCTCGAAGGGGCGCACCACCCGCTGCCCTTCGGCGAGACTCGGCAGCTCCGCCACGTTCTCCGCCAAACTGCGACTCGTCACCGTGAGGCAATCTCCGTGCAGAACCTCTTTCTTCAGCAGATACTTGATGACCGCCGGCACGCCACCGATGCGGTGCAGATCTTCCATCACGTACTGGCCGCTCGGTTTCAAATCGGCCAGATAGGGAATGCGATCGCTCACGCTCTGAAAGTCGTCCAGCGAGAGCGGAACTTCGACGGCGCGGGCCATGGCGATCAGGTGCAGTACTGCGTTAGTCGAGCCGCCCAGCGCCATCGTCACCACCATGGCGTTCTCGAAGGCCTTGCGGGTCATGATGTCGCGCGGGCGAATGTCGCGCTCAAGCATCTGGCGAATCACCGCCCCCGCGTGCAGACACTCGGCGCGCTTCTCCGGGTCCTCCGCCGGTGTACAGGAGCTGTAGGGCAGACTCATACCGAGCGCCTCGATGGCGGCAGCCATGGTATTTGCGGTGTACATCCCGCCACAAGCACCCGCTCCGGGACAGGCCCGCCGCACGATCTCCCGCCGTTCGGCTTCGTCAATGCGGCCGGCGAGAAACTCTCCGTAACACTGAAAGGCGGAAACGACGTCAAGCTTCTCGCCTTTTTCCGTGAAACCCGGCTTGATGGTTCCGCCATAGATCATGAGCGCCGGCCGGTTGAGCCGCCCCATGGCGATCAAGCAGCCGGGCATGTTCTTGTCACAACCCGGCAGTGCAACCAGCGCGTCGTACCACTGGGCAGACATCACGGTCTCGATGGAATCGGCGATCAGGTCCCGCGACGGCAGAGAGAAACTCATACCCTCCGTGCCCATGGAAATCCCGTCGGAGACGCCGATCGTGTTGAAGCGCATACCGACCAGACCCGCTGCATGCACTCCTGCTTTTACTTTCTCGGACAACTCGAGCAGATGCATGTTGCAGGGATTGCCCTCGTACCAATTGCCGGCGATCCCCACCTGGGCCTTGTGCATATCCTCGTCGGAAAGACCGGTGGCGTAGAGCATCGCTTGGGAAGCCCCTTGTGACTTCACCTGGGTAATGCGCGCGCTGATCCGATTGAGCGGTTTTACCATGTGCGTGTGGGGTCAGCCGCCCGTCGTCTGTTCGACCCGCTTGCACCACTCTACAAGGTTGGGTCTAGCCTCGACGGCACGCGTGACTTCCGGCGTCGTACCCAAGCCGCCGAAAGTGAGTTGGCTCATCACAGCGATGTCCGCTGCACTCAGGCGGTCGGCGTAGAAAAAGGGCTTACGACCCAATACGGCGACCAAATCGTCGAGCCGCAGTTCGAGCTCCCGCACCAGCAGCGCCGCCGGCAAACGAGCGAAGCCCTGGGCTCGTGCCTGGCGCGTGATTTTCTGAGTCAGCAGCCACTTGAGCAGCGGCTGCAGCCACTTAGGGAACGACAGTTGACTCAGGAGTTGATCCGCCGAAGCGGAGGCGTTCGCCAGCGTCCAACGAAGGGCCATCACGTGCCAGTACAGCGACTCGTCAGCCCAGTCTTCGAGCAGATGCTGGGCGGCGGCTTCGCCGGCGTCCGCGGAGAAGAGCGGCGGCCCCGAGGCCAACTCATCCAAGCGCCGCAGAATAAAAGTCGAATCGTAGATCCGCTCTCCGTCGACCTGCAGCACCGGCATCTTCTTCACCTGGGGGTTCCACTTCTTGAAGTCCGCGATGCCACGGGGCTGCACCAGATCGAAGGCGAGCTGCTTCCACTTGAGCGCTCGGATCACCTTCTGCACAAAGGGAGACAGGGGACTGCCGAACAGAACGAGTCTTGCCATCGCTCACCTCGCGCTCCGGATCCGGGCCCCGGGCCGCTCCTCCAAACCTAAAGCGAAGCGATCAGCTTCGCTTCCTCCTCAAAACAGGACTGAAACGCCGGTCGCGCGCCATGTTGCTCGGCGTACTCCGCCAGGTGCGGCCAGCGGTCCGCAGCGACCGCAACGCCGGCGTGACGCAACCCCTGAAGATGGGATACCACTGCGCAATCCGCGATCGAAAACATCCCGTCCGCCAAAAACTCCTGCCCGGCGATCTTTTGCTCCAGATACGTGAAGACATCGGGCAGAGCCTGGGTCAACTGTTGCTGAACGCGCTCTTCATCGATGGGCTGTTTCAGGATTTTGGCCTTGATCACGCGGTTGAAAAAGATGGGCGCCGCCGCGGACATGAGCTGCGTATCCGAATATTCCTCGTACCACAGCGCCCGCGCGTAGGCGCGCGCCTCCCGCGGATACAGCGGAGGCTCCGGGTACTTCCGTTCCAGATAGAGACAAATCACCGATGAATCGGGAACCGTAAACTCGCCGTCCTGAAACACGGGAATCTTTCCCAGCGGACTGATCTTGCGAAAACCTTCCGGCGGATGGAAGGGACTGACCGGATTCAGTTCGTATTCAATACCCTTCTCCGCCAGCGCCACGCGCACTTTGCGCACGAAGGGTGAGAGCGAAGCACCATGCAGCGTCGGCATACCGTCCTCCTCGACCGTGAGTGCTGACGCACTCGGAACCGGACTCCGGGCTGAGCGTAGCACCATCGATTGGACGATGAGAGTCGCGATCGGAGACGTTCTTTCCGCATTTCCGTTGTGAATTTCACTCCGGTTCTCTGGAGGAACGCTGTGGGAGGGGTGCAGCGACGAGCTAAACAACCCTGCGAGACGCTGCGCCCCTCCCACAGCATTCCTCAATGGAGAATGCACAACGGAAGGAACGTCCCTTTCCGCTAGCTGCGGAATGGTGGCCGCCGAGCGGCCCAGGGTAACGCCTGCTCGAGTGCACCAGCGGCGCGCAAGAGCAGGTCCTCTCGCCCGTAGGCCGCCACCAACTGCACGCCGACCGGCAGTCCTTCGTCGCTCATCCCAATAGGCAGTGAGATCGCCGGCTGCCCCGTGAGGTTGAAGGGAAAGGTAAACACGCCGTAGGACGCCCCGCGCAGCACGGCCCGCAAGGGCTCCTCGGAAGTCGAAGTCAATTCCCCGAGACGGGGCGCGGGCTGCGCGGTGGTCGGCGTGAGAAGCAGGTCGAAGCCGCTCGCCCACCACGCGGCCACGCGGCGAGAAAAGGCGTGCACAGCTTCGAGCGCCGCCAGGTAAGTGCAGGCGTCGAGGTGACGCCCGTTCTCGGCGAAGGTCCAGGTGGTGATTTCCCAATCTTCTCGACGCACCGGCTGCCCCGCCCACTCCGCCAAGATCTGAATATTTCGGGCGCAGTGACAAGCCACCACGGTCGCCCATGAGAACACCACCGCAGCATCGTCCAAGGCTGCGGGGTGCGCCTCTTGGACGCAGTGACCGAGTGTTTCAAAGGTCTGTGCCACTGCACGGACGGCCGCAGCACAGGCGGGGTGCAAAACGAGGCCCGCCAAATGCGGCTCCGGCAGAATTCCGACGCGCAATGGTTCCAGTTCCCGGTTCAGCTCCTCGCGAAAACTGTGGCGCGGCGGTGGTGCAAAATAAGGATCACCAGGAGCCGGACCCGCCACCGCGTCGAGGACAGCCGCCGCATCGCGCACGGAGCGCACAAGCGCGAATTCTCCATCCAACCCGGCCCAGCTCTCGCCCCTGCGTGGTGCAAACGAGACGCGGCCGCGCGTCGGCTTGAGTCCCACCACACCGCAAAGCGCGGCGGGAATACGGATCGACCCACCGCCGTCACCAGCGTGCGCTACCGGCACGAAGCCCGCCGCCACCGCCGCCGCTGAACCGCCGCTGGACCCCCCTGGGCCGCAGTCGAGCCGCCAGGGATTGCGCGTCGCGCCGCAGGCCTCGGGCTCCGTCGTAGCGAGCAACCCCAACTCCGGCGTGTTGGTACGCCCGAGACTGATGAAACCCGCCGCTTTAAAGCGGCGCACCAACTCGCTGTCCTGCACCGCGCGAAAACCAACGCTCCGAAGCAGCCGTGTACCTGCCCAGTAAGGAGCCCCGGCTTCATCACCGCCGAGATCTTTCATCAGGAGAGGAACACCCAAAAAAGGCGGAAGCTCGCCGCGGCGCAAGCGGCGCGTTTGCTCACGCGCCTCGTCTCGAGCCCGTTCGAAGGTGGTTGAAACCACGGCGTTGAGTTCAGGATTCCCGCGCTCCACGCGGGCGACAGCGGCTTCGACGAGGTCGCACGGCGTCAATTCGCCGCGGCGGACTCGCTCCGCTTGCGCCGTCGCATCCAAATCCGCCAGTTCGTCGGACATCGCCTCGCCGGGTAATTACCGAAGCCGGCGGATGCGTCAAGTTCCGCTCACTAGCCCGGATTATTCATGAAGTGCCGTAGCGAGACCGCGGAGATGCTCGGAATGGCGAACGATTTCAGCGTTCGGTACCGCAGGCGTACTGGACAGTACGTCGAGGAACCGAACGCTGAAATCGTTCGCCATTCCGAGCATCTCCGCGGTCTCGCTACGGCGCTTCATGAATAATCCGGGCTAGTAATTCTCGCGCATGAAGATGGTTTCGCCGGAACCCCTGTAGATACCGAAAGTGGCGCGGCCCGAGGGATTGTCGTCGGCGCTCCCGTCACCGTCCCAGTCCCAGAGCAGATAGGAAAGACCCGCCGCGGAGAGACTCGCCTCGATGTCCACGTAACCGGTGTTCCCAGCACCCGGCGCGCTGAACGTGAGCCCGGCGTCGCCCAAACTAAAGTTCAGCATTGCAGGCGATGGACTGGTCGCGAGCCCAACCGGCACGCGGGTCAGAAGCAGATTGGCTACCGCCGACCCTAACGAGCTGCAGCTGTCATCGGTATTCAAAACCCAGAAGCTCCCGTTCCAATATTCCGCCCGCAGCGGAACCGGAAGGTTCTGCAGCTCCGAACCGTGCGCGTTCTGCAGCGCCACTCGCCCGTAACGCATCTCTTTGTCTGTGCTGAAAGCGATGCCATTGCCCGCCGTATTGTCGCCGATTTCAAAGATAGGGGTACCATCAATCGGGTCTTCGTAGGAAACGTCGTCGCCGTCGATCACGTTGATCGAAAGACTGATGTCCGCAGCGAAAGGTGCGACTGTTGCGTCGCCCCGCGTGAAAAAGAGACCTGAACCGCTGCTGAAGGTCAGTGTGCCCGTACCAGCAGTCGCAGCATTCGGATCGCCTTGGCCAGAATCGAAGACAACGGGATCAGTCGCCCCCATTGCCGGAGCCGCCAGCGGCAGTCCACTCGTATCCAACAAGGTCCCCGTGGCGGCGGCGTAGTTACGACCCGTTAAATGACTGGTATCCATCTTCCACCAATCCCCGGTGTAATTCCGCGTGGTCGTCGGCGGCATCCCCGTCGAAGCCTTGGCCGTCACGGTCAGCACGGGCTGCGTGTCAAAGCCAAAGCTATCGCCGAGATAGGTGAAGCCAACTCCCGTCTCGCACTGGGTTGCGAATCTCGGCGTCGTCGTCACGGAAACATCGAAGTGGTCCGGAATAAAGCGGCCGACGTTCTCGGATCCCGTGCCGGGCACGTCTCCAGCACCGAGGTAATCCCCGTCTCCTACTGCCACCTGCAACCGCATGATCCCGACCTCGTCGAACGAAAAACTGTCGCCGCGGAAAGTCCCGGCCGGCGCCACCGCACTGAACAACGTCCCGTTGCCAATCGTCCCGTTGTCCGCACTGCCGTTGCGACCTCCGAGCGGTGCTATCAGCGCCGCCGACTTCAAAAGAATCCCCTCCGGTATGCTCTCGTTGCCGTAATTCGGCGTGCGACTTCCCTCCGCGTCCTGCACCTCCACCGTTACCTTGAAGCTATCGCCCGCCGCCGCGAACACGGGTCCATTCTCGTCCGCGGCACTCAGATTCGGATTGTCCGAAGCATCCGTGATGGCCGTGATCACGAAGTCGTCCGGTAGAACGACGAACGAATTCGTCGCCCCCCGGATCGCAGAGATCGGTACCGTATCGTCCTTCAGGCTGATCCGGATCTGTCCCACGTCCTTGTATTTGCTCGAAACCAACGCCTGACCGTTCGTAAAGCCGACGGACTGGGCCGAGGAGCTCCCTTCGGCGGTCGCAATCGAAGTCCCATTTACCGTCACCCGCACCGTCCCCGATGCCGGATTTTGGTAGGTCGACCAGAATTTGAGGCTCTTACTCCCCGTGTAACTCTCAATGATCCCGCACTCGGTGTCCGTCGCCGTCGTTCCGTAGGCTGCGATGTGCACATTGAATGCCGTACCCGCCGTCTGACTCGCGATCGGGTCGTTAATCGGATTCGGCGGCGGATTCGGCAGCGCGCTCGCCGTCACCGTGAAGCCGCTGGCGTACCAGGTGAGGTTCCCCTCCGTGTCGTCGTCCCGGGGCGAACCACCTGATTCGTAAACATCCACATCGATAAAGCCAGAGCCTTCCTCATAGCTCAAACGGAATACCGCCACGCCGTTGTCCGCATCCGCGAAGGTGTAGGTCGCGAGACCATCATTGGCTGCCCCATCCGAAAACGAGCCGTTGCCCGTCAGCAAGCTCCACGTCCCCTCGCCGCTTTGCGTATCCAAGGTCACCGCGCCCGTATAATCCGTGACAGCACCACCCCCCAAATCCTCCGCCGTCACAGTGATTGTCTCCGCGACGCAGTGAATCCCCGTGTTGTCATGATCGATGTCGAAGTGATCCACCGCGTCGATGGGAATCCCGACGAATTCGTCCATCCCCATATCCCAGCCCGAATTCTGCGGACGGCTGTCGCCGTCGAAATCGATCACCGTCACAGCGCTGCCGTCAGTACCCGCATCGATGGCGGAGGAACTGGCTTGGAGGTGGTAATCGCCACTCGCACGGTTGACGAAGCGCGGATCCATCGTGATTTCACCTGTGGACTGAGATGCGCCCTCAAAATTGCTCGTGTTCCCGTACAAGTCGTTGTAGGTGTGGGTTAGCACACCGCCATTGCTATCCATTCCGTCGTCGCTGTTGAAGGCCAAAACCGAGTTCCTCAAAGTCAGCGACCCGCTGCTGATGAAAACCCCATCTCCTGTGTTATCAACGCTCGTGGCGTGCCATACAGTCAGCGTCGCGCCGGCGACGGCAATCCCGTCATCGTTGTTGGAATCGAAAAGGGAATTCTTGACACTTAGCGTCCCGCCGATGCCTTCCACACCGTCGTCGCCGTTCGCTGAAGAAATGCAACTTTCCACGCTGAGCGACCCGCTGCCGATATAGATCCCATCTGTATTCCCACTCCAGACTTCACAATTCGAGAGTACGCCCCCAGTGGCGTTCCACTGGACGACGGGGCTCGAACAACCTGATCCGTTAAACATGAACCCGTACCAATGGAGATAATCGTCGCCGCTCACATAGAGCACTCGACTACAAGACGTGGTATCCCTGACGATCACATCGCCGGCATCCCCCGTGTATGCTCCTGCGGTATCCGCGATGAAACGAATCGGATTCGCCGCTGTACCATCCACCGTCGGCGCCACCGCCTCGTCATAGCTTCCCCCACCGACGCAGGCCACGTCGCCTGCCGCCAGCGTCGTAGCTGCCTTCTGAATCGTCTGCCACGCCGTTGCTGGCGAGAGACCACTGTTGCTGTTGTTCCCCGTCTTGCGCACGTAATACACCGTTCCGGTCGAAGCCACACAGTCCCCTATCCCTCCAAAGACGAGGTCCGCGTCTTCACTGGCGTCCTCACTATACGTCCCATCCGTCACATTAATGTTCAATGTCTCCGCAATCGTGTTCGTCAGTGACAACACCACATCGCCGCTGTCCCCCAGCACAAACGTGTACGTCGCCACACCATCTCCCACCGTCCCGTTATTGAGCGTCCCGCTCCCCGTCACCACTGCCCAGTTTCCATGACCCGTTGAGGTGCTCAACGTAATCGTCCCGATATAGATCGTCTCTACGACGTGCCCGGTCTTATGTGCCGCAATCGTTACATTTTCCGCTACGTTGACTATGCCGCTGCCGTCGTGGCTGATCGCGAAATGATCGACGTCGGGCGCGACTGCATCAATCGCCACAGCGTCGAAATAAACCGCATCCGCGCTCCCCATATTGGAAGAGGTCAGGAAACGAATGCGAGTATTCGCCGAGATGTACGCGCTGATGTTCTGCGAAAACGTCTGCCAGCTCGAATCGTTGGCACTTCCTTGGAAGCGCGTCAGCTCCGTCCACGGACCCGCCGCACCGTTGGCAGAAATCTCCACCCTCACGTAATCGTTGGCGTCGTCCAAGCCACTGCGCCAATAGGCGAAACTCAACGTCGCCGTCGTGTATCCCGAAAGATTGACTCCGCGCCAGACTCCCTCGCCTCCATTATCGTTGTCCTGAACTCTCAACTGATAATTGCTCGTGAACGTCAAAACCTGCTCGTCTTCTAACGTCGCCCCATCGCTCTCCCCAATCTCCGTCCAACTGGTCGCCCAACTTTGAAGACCGTCGTTACCGTTGTACGCCCGGTTGTTGAACTCATCACAGAACGTGCTCCCGAAACAGCTCGCCGGAGGCGCACTAAACACCAAGTTCGCGTCTTCCGTCGCCGCCTCGCTAAACCCTCCCCCACTCACGTTGATGTTCAGCGTCTCCGCAAACGTGTTCGTCAAGCTCAACACCACATCGCCGTTATCCCCGGCTACGAAGGTGTACGTCGCCGCACCGTCTCCCGCCGTACCGTTATTGAGCGTCCCGCTCCCCGTCACCACCACCCAGTCCCCGTGACTCGTCGATGTCGAAAGGTTCACCGTCCCCGTATACGTGCTGAACACCCCGTGGCTCGCATTGTGCGCCGCAAACGTC